>Ga0209363_1001707_pt1 | contig 10839 bp, 1 predicted proteins | sample WorMetexBAHAMAS3_FD_187385 | JGI IMG/M metagenome (GOLD analysis project Ga0209363, IMG submission 187385) | Marine gutless worms symbiont microbial communities from Max Planck institute for Marine Microbiology, Germany - Inanidrilus exumae... | ecosystem: Host-associated > Annelida > Digestive... | reverse complement strand
TTGCATTGATGAGATGGTCGTGAATGTAGAGCAGAGCAGTTTCAGTGGAATGATGTTTACAGTAGGCAGACTGGTGAGGATTGAGTAGTTTGCTGGAAGTGAGGTGATCAATGAGGCGAGATTTGGCGATGTGTTCTGTTATTTTAGATATGACAGAGTAATGATGGATGAAGATGCATTCTGGTAGAGTTGCTGCATCAGCTCCAGATGAATATCTTTATATGGTCTGCTGCTCTTTGTATCAATGCTGACTATTTTATTTCTTGTAAATTTGTTAACTGTACACGAAAGAACGTGCATGATACAGACAGAATTTGCCCCCTACGGGCTCTGGGGCTGTAATGCCCCCTAATTCATTTGTTGATTCCGCCGTTTTATAAATCATTGACTTCCTTATGTACATTCCTAAGAATAGACCCGTTCCATTTCCAGGCTGGAGTTCATAAGAGAATCTTTTGTTGTGGATGCATGTTTGGTTTTGCTGAGACACAAGTGATTGGCTGGGAAGCACGTCTCTGAAATGACATATTTTGTGTCGGATGGGATGTTAAACCATAAATCAGTCAGTTGATACAAATCCAAATGTCCCAGGACTTCAGATAGCACAGATGAATTTACTCTCCTGTACAACACGTCTGGTTGCATTTGTTGAACCAGGCTGGTGCTGTGGGGGAGAGTATTCAGCCAGAATTTCTCGAGTGATCTGCATTATAAATTCAAACCACAACAGGCATAGTTGTCTAACTGCGGCCGAAAAGCAAATATTCATTGTCGATAGTTGTGCTTTCTGTGGTACTTCGGAATATTCGTATAAACAAAGGTGTGGTCCATCGGCAGATGATACACCCCGAAGGTCGGCAATCTCTTTTCTGTCATACCCATAATTCCTTGCAGCACGCTGTTCGGACAAAAATGAATATTTAACATGTGGATAATCGTGAGGAAAGTGGAAGTTATTTCTATGGATTTATTGAGGCAGTGATCCAGACGACCATATAAGGGTAGGCTTATGTGCCTTTTCTCAGAAGTTTGTTCATGAAGAAAGGTTGCTGCCATATACCGGGGTAATACCCTTTGTTGGCATCAGAAAGGGCATCGGGCCATAACACAAATTTTTCACCAGCCAACCCTCATGTTGGGACTCGCGTCATAAAAAAATAAGTTAATAAATTTAGTAGTTGCTTACTTACTGCTGTAATCAAAATGTTGTAGTGACGTGGAATAATTTGTGGAGAAATTCCACCACGTCTGACTGCCCATACGTCTAAAATGCCTGAACCAATATGTGTAGTTTCTTTTACATACTTCTACCCTACATTCATATATTGAAATATTTCTAAGTGGTCGGATATTCAAATCCTATTTTTGACTGAATCCTGGCCCTACCCGTTATGATCAGCGGCATCATTAACTGCGAGTGTGTATGTATGTGTGTGTGGTGATTGTGTAGATTGGTGGCAGCTAGAACAGTTAAGCCCAAAGTCCGTTTCACATGAGAGATTAATCAGGTCTTGAGTGACGTCAATCTGATGTGGTGTGGTTTTAACGAACTGTAGCATGTTCAGCCCTGTTAACTGTTATTTGTCGTTGTTTGATGTCTATTTTATTTTCTGTTGAAGTGAGTAACCGATTCGCACGTTTAGAGGACAGAATGTACACCTGATAGAACACCGGAAGAAGCCAGCACTCACAAGAGTGCTAAAACCCATGCCGGCTCTTTTGTGCCTCGTTGACTTGACCTTTTGACCCCAAAATAAATGCGTTTTCAGGACTCATGGTGGAAAATTTCTATGTCGAGTTTGACGATCCCCACTGCAGCAGTTTTTGACATATCTTGCGGAAAAACAGACAGACAACCGTAGCCCTCGACTACCGTCGGCGTCGGATAATGCACAACCCATAACTTATAGCAAAGAATAGCGAATGAGTTTTATTTACTGTATACAGGGTGATGAGGTATAAAACCGCTCAGAAGAAAAACATTCAATCAGGGTTCGTACAGACCCTGGAAAGTCCTGGAATTCTATTGTTCAGAATTCCAGTCCCTGGAAAGTCCTGGAAAAAGGCATAGGTCCTGGAATATCCTGGAAAGTCCTGGAATTATAAACCAGCGTTTCTGGAAGTTTTAGTTCTAGTTTGAGTAGTCGCTAAGCAGATAAGCAATTCCTTTTAATACATTGCCACCTCTTGGGTCAAACTGAGTATTAGAAATACCTTTGTACTGCTAAATACAATAATACAACCTTAGGTATTGCATTTCCGCTTCTTTACCGTAATGCAGATACACTGATAACTGATTTTGTATATGCACTTTTTGACCTCATGCAACCCATGTTTGTGAATGGAACGTGTCCTGGAAAGTCCTGGAAAAAAGGATTTTGGAGTCCTGGAAAACCCTGGAATTTGGTCTTTGCAAGTCCTGGAAAAAAGCATTTTTATGTCTGTACGAACCCTGTTTAATGCGATTGACACTCATTTGACCTTCTTATATATTTGATATCATGTCTGAACTGGTATTGGTTACTTGCATTCTGTCCTGATGATGTTATTGATATTCTCATGTCTTTAAGTTTTAACCGCATGCAATTGTGAGGTATTCAGATCAGAGGTTTTAGAATAGAGGGTCAAGTAGGATCAAGTCTTGGTCCCTGCCCAGAAAATTTCGATTTTTTTCCACTTCAAATGGTGCATCCTAGTACATATCGGCACTGTATAGTGTAGGGAGGGGACGCATACTAGCAACAGTCAGTGCTGTCTTCTGTTGGGGTCTGTGACACTCTACGTCGGGCCCGCAGGCGACTTCACCCACGCAGGCCATGAGATGATGTCATTCCGTGTCCAGTCTAATTATAGCTGCGTGGCGGGCCAGTCGTGTTACGTCCCGTTAGGGCGAGACCTTGTTTTAGTCTGATTATTTTATGTGAACGTGTACTGTTATGCCCATACAGTTGAAGGAATAAACAGAAGGTATTGACTGCAAAGCACATGGGTGTTAACTTTGTTATGTAATATATAGGCGATATATAATGTTACATGCAGTGGAGGGTGGATCCAAAATACACATTACACAGATTTTGCTTTGTGTAATATGTGAACAAACCCTAACTCCAGCAATTTTTCTCCAAAAATTTTGTCCTAATCCCATGATGACAGTGCCAGTTCTGTCCCCTTTGGTTTATCACTGGCTACGAACTTATATATTCTATCCTCCTAGACTGGCTACCACACATACAAGAATTACTCACAGACAATTGATTCCTGCTGTTCAGTTTGTATGGCAATAGTTGAATTTTAGGTTAAAATTTAGAATTTTACGTAAAAATTTAGAACAAATTGCACCTGTATGTTTGATGTATTTCATTACAGAAATACTGATTAGCATCATGTCATACGCAGTGTCTTGCCAACAGTAATATTATAACATGTTAGGTGTTTTTATGTTTAAAACCCTCATAATCGAGGAAAACCAATCCACATTTGCGTGGAAAGTGGTCATTAATGCAGTGTTTTTTTCTGAATTGTGTAATTTGCATGTGCTTTTATTCATGCACATCGTGGATATGCATTTGAAAGTTTAGGCGACTGTTTTCAACATCTCACATTTGTAACGCAGTGGTCGAACTGAAGGGATCTAGTGAATTAAACCTAGGGCATTGTTGAGAATCGGCGGGGAACTCACGCAGTCCTGAATGGTGATTTTTCCATGTAGCTAGATGTGCGGCGCAGTTAGTTATTCATATTCAGTAATCCCTCATTTAGCAAAATGAATAGGCTCTGGTACAGAACATACTCATATTACTAGGCCACGTGGTAGCATAAGTAGATGCATCCTGCTGATCTGTGTATCTGTCCGTATGTCTGTTGGTAACGTTCGTAAGCCCTGCAGAAGCAGTTGAACCGAGCGACATGCCAATCGGGTGGGCCCAAGGAACCATGTAGTAGGTGGGGGTCCAGATACCCGGAGGTTGATTGATTGATTAAGGTTTTACGTCCCACCAGAGACATAAACAGGTAATTTTGGAGACGTTCTTCTGAGCCAAGTACTGAAAAAACTAAAACAAAATATACTGCAACATAAAATTAACACCTCTGGACTGGAAACGGAACGGGCCTATTCTGGAAGAAGTAGATAGACAAATCAGGAAGTAAACAAGCAAGGAAGTAAATATGTAAGAAAGCAAATAAAAAGAAAGTGAAGAAGGAAGTTAAGTAAACACACAAACAATCTATACAGTGCTGAAATCAATAAATTAACCACAGCACATAACCGGAGGCTGTATGGGGCAGATCCCCCAAGTGAATGTGACAACTCCCTGCAGTGGTGTATGCAGCAAAAAATAATGGCATTAGTGCGACTGCTGCAGCCGACTGCATTGCTCCCAACTGGCCAGTGTCACGTTTAACTTTCCCCCATAAACAGTGGTCGAATTATCAGAACATTTTCAGGGGGCCTTATGGCGAGCGAGGAGCGCAAGCCTATAATGGGAGGTTTGGGGCAGAGCCTGAACTAAGGGGGACAGGCCCCCCAAGGCCCCCCCCCCGTAATTCGACCACTGCCCATAAAATCAAGTTTACCCCCAAATGTGTGCCAGTTATCACAATTCATTGGCCGTTTGTTTGCTAAGTACAGACACAGACAGACATGCTGATCACAATACTTTGCCTACCTACAGGGGGTAAGGTGAAGTAACAACAATGACTACGTGGTCATTTTTCTGAATCTTTGTTTCACATCGTGCACGACCTGCGACCGCATACAAGCAATTCATTGCCTAATACTTTCACATACACATGAACTCACTGACTGAGTTAAGGTTTTACGTCCCACCCCACACAAAATAGGTCATTTTGGAGACGTTCTTCACAGCCAAGCAATTGGCTTTGTACTGAAAAACTGAAACAAACACTACAAAAGCAAACATGCGTCCATAACAGAATATACAACATAAAATGAACCAAAAAAAAACTAAAGCCAGGTTTGGTCGCCTCTACGACTTCCGGCCTGTTCTGGAAGGATTAGATAGATAAGTCAGGAAGTAAACAAGTAAGGAAGTAAATAAGCAAGAAGAAAAGCAAACGTAACGAAGGAAGAAAGACAAGAAAGAAGTTCAGTAAACACACAAACAAACAATTTACATAGTGCTGAAATCAAGATGAATCACGGTGCACTACTGCCCCGGAGCCGGTACAGGGCACAGGAACTCGTGAAAGGCTTTAGAGCCAGTACGGGGCACAGTGAAAAGCTTTAGAACTAAGGCAAAAACCATACAACATGTGATAGCGTATGCATAGAAAACACCATGGAGCATATTGCTGCATACTGTTCAAGTAGTACAAATACTGTGCATTATCTGTAAATTTCACAGTAACTCCAAACGTGCATTCAAGTATCATTTGTTGGTTTTATCTGACCCTATTTTTCTATGCTCGAACGAGGTTTCCCACTCAATAAGGGATAAACTCAACTAGTTTTTTTACAAGCCAGTATGACCTACATGTCACCCAACCAATCACTGAACGGAAACTAGTCACAACAAGTATTAACTAGGTCACAGTGACCACTGTAGCTAATTTTTCGCCAACCGTGAACTTTTAGCTCGCTTTTACTTATTTACAGTTTCCAATTTGGGTCTGCTCTTCAGTCATTGTGCCGTAACTGGTTTGTCTAACTTCCCTTTCACTTTTCATATCAGTCAACTGCATTTTTCATCCTGTGAATGACCTTGAACCACAGGGTCGAGATGAAGCATTAAGCCAAACATACAGGTTCATTGATTGAGTTAAGGTTTTACGTCCCACCTGACACAAAATAGTCGTTTCTGAGATGTTCTTCCCAGCCAATCGCTTGGCTAAGTACTGAAAACAAAAACAAGCACAACAAAAGCAAGCATGCATCCATAACAAAATATACCACAGCATAAAACTAGACGGGCGTTCAGTAGAGCACATACCTCCCCCACCGACCTTGACTTTCCAAAATTTAATCACCTCGGTGGTGACAATCAGACTTGAACTGGAGCCAGGAAGTTGTTCACAAACATACATACCTATATATCTACCTACATAACGACGCCGGCGAAAACATAACCTCCTATCACCTTTCGTGGGGGAGGTAATGAACCCAAAAACTAAGGTTTGGTCGCTTCCTACGACCTCCTACTTGGCAACGGAACAGGCCTATTCTGGAAGAATTAGATAAGTCAGGAAGTAAACGAGAAAGAAACAAACATATAGGTCAGAGGTCATTTTGTTCAAAAGGAATTGACTGGAGACAGTCACACAGAGCTGATCCATCTGCTCTGTCTGGACCACTAAACATACATAAATCTGCAATGCAACGTTATATTAATTTTAACTGTGCACAAGCAACATAACAACGTTAGTTATACGCATGTCCAGAATATTGTGCTTGAGCAAATCAGTAAGGAAAATATGCATTATGTTCTAAGCATTAGCAGGTTTAACGTTAAGCAGTGTACTACATTAACTTCGCAAATTTTAGTCAACGACATAGCTTTAACGCCCAGCAAAATTTCAACGGCTACTTTGGCAAGTGGCTTCCGGTTAACGTTCTAATGTACAATTATCCGCCAACAGAAAAGAAAAACAGCAACATAATGAAGGCAACCGACTAAGAGGCTAAATGAAATCATCATATTCGTCATATCCGCCAGTTTCCGCGAGCATATCGTCTGTGTCTTTACCGACGACCAGTGATGCCTTCTGCTTCTTCTTTTTCCCTTTTGTAGCTTTCTGCTGTTTGGCTTTCTCATTCGAAAGTGCCGTTAACGTGCTTCCGAGCCGTTTGATGTCGTCCGCCTCCAGATCGATGCTGATGTGACGGAAAAGGTTTTCGAGGAAAGGCACGTAGTTCGGCGATTTCTCGTACTTGGTAATTTTTGTGCACAAAAGTTCCTCGAATTTGTCGAAGTCTTCCTTGGTGGACGGCTCCATGCTGTCGATCTGTCCGCGCAGACCGTCGGACACTCCGAACGTTTCGACGGCCAGAAGCAGATCGGACTCTTCCTGTAGCTGACGCTGCCGGGCTTTTTCCGCCACCATTTCTTCCGGCGACAACTTCCGAGCGTCGGCCTCCTCGTCCTGCTCTTTCCTTTTCTGCTCCATTTCCAGCCGCTTCTTCTCCTCCTTTTCGGCAATTCGTTCCTTCAGCGATTTCTTCTTCTTTGCCGCAGCGGTGTTCACTACTCCATTGTCTGTTGCCTTGTTCTGTTCGTCTTCTTCGTTCTCGTCATCCCAGTTGTCCATAACATCATCCTCATCCTCACCTTCCCAGCGATCCTTCACCACAACTGTCGCTGACGGCGGCTCGAAACCTTCATCATCCCATGCGACGTCCGGTGCTGGCTTCTCCACATCCGACATTGTCTTCAACGTACGTTTAAACCAAGTGTCGGTCTGAAGCAAGTTCTCGAATCTGCACATGCATTATACCCACCACTGAAGCACTCTACATTCAGTGCATGCAGCCAAGAAATTCTGACGTTCTGAAAGTTCCTTATCACTAGGATAAAACCATTGGTGTCAACACATCGGTAACATAGGCAGAACGTCACTAAGCTCTGCCAGAAAGTCCAGGAAAGCCTGGTGCCAAACCTCTGTGATGTACTGTTTAAGCTACCAAATGTTCAAAGTAATATGTCTGTCACCCATGTCCCCCAAACGTGCAACGTGCCCTTGCCTGAGGGATATCTGGACCCCATCTAATACATGGTTCCTTGGACCCACAACAGTCATCCCACAAGACGGCATCTCGATCAATTCAGCCGTTTTGCACAGCAGTTCCGTCTGACCAACACTGAGACAGACAGACACACAGACCACGCTATGTGCGACATCTGTGCCCTGCATCACTCCTATGTATCTTGCCCTCATAAGAGAGAACAAGGGCTGAACATTGGGAAAATTGCCCTATGGGTACCATAGGGAAATTTCACCACCATAGGGAATGATCACACCACCGTTTTCATAGCCGCTTGTCAGGTGAACTGCAGTTTAGCCGGTTCCACTGCAGTTTCTTTCTTCATAATAAGTTTTGCAAAAGAACCTCTGAAGACAAGTGGCAGCTTTTTACAGGACGGATGTCTCACCTGTTACCCAACCGACAGTGTCAAAGCACTTAAGTAAGCAAGTAAACAAGTAAGAAAAAAAGCATAAGGTAAGAAGGTAAAGAAAGAAGGTAAAGAAAGTAAATAAAGAAGAAAGGAAGGAAGTTGAGTAAAAACACAAACCTACAATTTATATAGTGCCAAAATCAATATATCAATCATGTTGCATTACTGCCCCGAAGCCCGTATGGGGCACTTGTTCGTATGTGAATCCACAAGTATACAAACATTTCAGGTTTATAGTAACTTCAGTCTTTCACATAAATAGATATACAGTGCACTTACTAATGGTATAAAATGCTTTTGTTGTGTCCAATATATCTCTGTAACTCTGTTGTATGCCAGTTTCCTTATCATACCACAGTTAACCTGCAGAAGAAGTTCTACAACAAAATACAAAAAAACTGTTACAGTGCTGCACTGTATTTGAAAAAAATGGCACCATGTAATTAAAGTAATTTAAACTTTACTAACAAGTAAGATGCTGATATTTGATAGGCTTACACACTGCAGTATCCTTACAGCAATGACACACCACTCTAAACATGAGAAAAATACGACTAACTTTACACTCAGTATGCTGGCATTAAAAAAATAATATAACTAATAATACAAACAATAATAAACATGATAAATACTGATAATAAAACTGCAATAACATTACTAATATATAGTACTGTGCGGTTCTGGATTTGCATCGATCGGTTCGGTTTCGGTTCGGTTTTGGATTAACACCGCGGTTTCGGTTTTGATTTCAAAACCCGTCACAGCACTACTTTTACTAAACAGTATAATCAGCCTTTAACTTGCCTATGCAGTGCAAATAAACCTACGTCCCTTCAGCAAAGCTCAACATGACACAGCAGGCGGGCAATTAAGGCCAATTAGCGTTAATCAGCAGACCTGCCGGGCACGACGCATTGAACGCTGTTGCATCTTTTAATTGGCGCAGTAGATCTGCCTTAACAAAACCAAATTTTGATCCATGGAGTATCTGAAATAAAACCGTTAGTTAGCCTGCAAAATTTGGAGGTTTCGGTTCTGCATTAAAACTGCGGTTTCCGTTTCGATTTCAAAACCGTCACAGCACTACTAATATACACACTAGTCTAACACAACAACATTACACAGCCCACGAGATACAGATTGTTGGTAAAATGCAGGATGCAGGACTTTTGTCAACGAGCCAAATGCGGGAAATTTTTTTACCTAAGCATAGCACATCATGCACATGTGATCCGCACAATGCTATAATGATATTAGATGGTGATTCTCCAAACCGTTCTGTGTGGTGTAGAGCGCTTATGTGTTTTGCACAAGCTTTAGTGAGTTTTTCTTATTAACTTAATGTGATCTTTTTATTTCGAGTAACATGCTTAAATATAAAAGTAAAACAGGTGTAAATGACTATATCATAACATCATTTGAAATTGATGCACATACATAATGTGGTTATATTTCGTTTACACTGATGCATTTACCGATAATAATAACTGGACTTATGTCACTATATTTATATCATCATGAAGTAGTTTGAATTATTAATTATAGAAATCAACAACTTTACGCTGGATTTTCCAGTGACGGCATCACACTATTTGCATTAACAAGGATGACAGCTGGCGCATTACAGGCCATAAAGATGAACAACAACAAAATGTGCATCAAAAGACTTAGAATATTGTAAAATATACACCTTGTAAGTTGCAATATACCTATCTTCCCAAAGTTTTAGACCCATATTTTACCCAAGGCCCACACCTTCAGCCCCACACTTTTGCCCCACATTTTAATCACTGCCACACCCAAATTCCCACACGCCCGCATTTTACAACAATTAATGTACTTTCACAATTCACACTCGTGCCTTTGCGTCAATTAAACAAGGGTCCACATTTTACCCACCACACCCACATTGTACTGCTGCGAACGTCATTAGCACGGCACGTCTGCATTTTAACCGTGGCCGTTGTTTTGCTTGTCAGTCGGGTCCAACACGCAGTAGCATCAATTCATGATGGTTAAATCATTTGGTCGTGCAAAAATCACTTTACCAGTCTTGTCTTATTATGCACAATTGTATAATTCCGTCGCTGGAGTATCGGATCCGAATACTTGGTCGTATTATCGCTCACCGCACAATCCATACACGGTAAACGGGTTTGGAAAAACAAACTCACAAAACGTTTAAGCACAACTTCCGCTTAACTAACTATAATTAAATGACTATACCAAGTCACTGTGAACTCAGTCGTATTACTGTAAACTGTACTTTATCGTAACAAAACCGAAACCATATTGTCCACTCATAAGCAACTGACATTAAATATTTAACCGTTTCCGGTACTTATTCGTCGATACGACGTGCTACGTAAGTAAGAACTTCCGCCTAGGGAGGGTAGTGCAGTATTTCGGGCTCTATGGCTTGCTGAATGCTGATCCGTCGGACATTGGCAAAAGTGCAGGCGGCACAGCGGGGTACTTGGTTTACCGAATATTGAACATCGGATGTTGCCGAAAATTTGGGATGTTTCTTATACGGAGCGTACATCCCAAAGGAACGATTCTGAATTGATTCTAACTGTAAAAATGTAAGCTAGAGGGATCATTTGGTAGTAAATTTCGAGCGATCTGTAATCATTGCGTAGTTATGGCGGCCTGAAGTCGCAAAAGGTTGAAATTTTGTGTGGATTTTTTGCGTTTTTTTGGAAAA
>Ga0209363_1001706_pt1 | contig 10849 bp, 8 predicted proteins | sample WorMetexBAHAMAS3_FD_187385 | JGI IMG/M metagenome (GOLD analysis project Ga0209363, IMG submission 187385) | Marine gutless worms symbiont microbial communities from Max Planck institute for Marine Microbiology, Germany - Inanidrilus exumae... | ecosystem: Host-associated > Annelida > Digestive... | reverse complement strand
TTATTAGACTGGACTCTGCCGCATTAGGCTGGGTTGCTGTAGGGACTTGTTTACCACACTTCTTCTACTCCACATACCATACATTAATTGTGGCAAAATACTAACTACAAAAGTCGTAAAAATAACAGCAAGGCAGTGATTGAACTTACTTAGGACAATAGTTCTTCCATGCTACTTTCAACTGAAGAGGCAAGTACAAAACTAATCACCAGTGGCCACTGTGTTGGTAAATGAAGACACTTTAGCCAAGCTCTGAGCAGAAGTCAAAAAATACTATTCTGAAGTTGACTAGAGAGAAGCCTTAAGAATAATCAGTACTGATAGTGTTGGTTGAATAGAATAAGATCTTATATAAAGTTCATATAACTCACTTTAGTCCAACCAAAACCTGATATGCTACTTTTCAGTGATAAGTCAACTGCACAATCAGTCAGCTAAGGTAGATGCTGTCATCGAACTGCAAATTTTTACCACATGGTGAGGTTTCTCTGCAAACTAATAAAATTATTTCTGAGTCAGGAATAATTTTATTAGTTTGCAGAGAAACGTCACCATGTAAACATAAACACCACAAGTGGCCTGAGTTGAGTAACGGTAGAGCATTCGCTCGCGATGCAAAAGGTCGCTGGTTCGAATCTCGGCCGGTCTGCTTCCAGGTAACAGCCTTGGGCAAGCTGCTCACACGCATGTGCCTCTGTCACAAAGCAGTATAATTTGGTACCGGCCGATGGGCGGTGACGCTCTTCGGCTGGGAAGGTAACCGCAGGCCTGGCGGAAAGTAATGGCAGCCTACCACCGGGTGTATGGCTTCAAGTCACCTGTGGGCTGACTGCCTGTACACCGGGATCAGCTCCGGACCCAACGCTCGGTAACGAGTATGGGAGTACTTTACCTTATTTTAAAAACACAACATGAATAGTATCCTGTTGGTGAAATATCCAGAACTAGCAATCACAAAGATACATTTTGGGTTCTCAAGACTTGCCATAACTCTGTAAAATCATTCATAAAAATGCTATTAGTGATGTACACAACTCGATCCTGTCATACAGTAAAAAAACTTCAAGAAGCACTGGTGACAGAAAGCTGCCTCCCCAGGAGTCATAGCAGAAGGTAAATTCAGTAGCAACATCACAGGCAGGCTAGTCCCAGTGTCTCAACCATTGCAAGATGGACACTGCAGCACTTGATGTCAAGACAAAAGCAAATAATGGCAGGTTAATGACAACAATTGGATACTCAAATATCACCAGCTGTGTGGAATTTATGGCTAAATGCCCACAATACTAACAGGAGCATGTCACTGTTCGATCACTACATAAATAAATAACATTAACAACAGCGTGAGCAACATATAAACATCGACGGACACAGCGTAACCAAGTTCATCAGTCAACAACTAATTCAGACAGCAATTCTGTCTACAAACTGGACGATCAGCTGGCGGACTATAAACACACATCACACGAGGCATTCAATACTCAGTGCATCAGCTTCCAATTCCATGACTATTCAAACAATGAACCAAGGCTCAAGATTAGGTTAAGTATTAAGGTCAGAATTACAGTTTGAGTCAAGGTGATGGTCGACAAGAAATCAAGCTAAAGCAACAAGTGATCACTAAGGCTGTAATTTTTTGGCTGCTGTTGCGAAATTCGCTAAATTTGGGCCATTATCAGAAATTCTTGCATTTTGCCATGAACTGCCATAAATTTGACTCTATTGCACTGATGTCATAAGACAGCGTAGCACAGCAACTCTTGTTGAATCACTGGCCATTTGATGTAAATGATTACAACGATTTACCTACTGGTCATCTGATTTCTGTCCAGTTTCTGCTGTTTGTTAATGACAGCAAATTCAGCATTTACTTTCACACATGAAACCTTCATTTAATGTGTTTGCATTGCCAGGATTGTGACCATGCGTTTTGCATATTCTGCTGCAAACTGACCACAAATTCATCCACATTTTGCCATGAAACATTGACCGCCTCAGTGATCAGTCACACATGGGTACAGTTGGTACATGTTGCAAGTTTAGCTGGGTATGACCTAGCAGGAAGCCAGTGGGATGATCAGTGCTCCGCAAACACAAAGAAACTTCATTACATCTGCTTCTGATTTTATAATTCAGAGCAGCAGCAGCAGCGATCTCTCAGCATCACGACTTTGTTGCCTACACAATTTTGTGTTATCAACAGGATACTCCATAGGTCGATCACTCCACTGGCTACTAAGAAGCTTAACCAATCAGAATATGGCACAGGAGCATGTATAAGGTCTGCAATGAGGTTCACTGTCATTATTCAAAGAACGAGAATAAAAGTCAAAATGAAAAAGTCCGCAGATAAACTAACTCCGCTGTCAATATCGCCAAGTTTCAGTCACAACTCACAACGTGCGGGACAACGTTCACCAACAGCTTAGTGCCGATTGCAGTCAATTTCAACAATGTTGCACGGGACTTGCGCAAACTGATAAACGAGTCTTTGTCGATCGACTTTATTCAATATTCCTCGTGCATAGTAATACCTACAACATGGCAGCAATATGCCTCAGTTGAAATGCACATCAACCATGGCATATGGCATGATCACAACACTGCAAGTAACTATAAAATATACATAAGATAAACAAGACACGGAAACACCTTTTACTAAAGGGTGCGGTAATGTGCATACCTCTATCATGCCAAACTGAATTCGGCAGAGTGTGGTTAATGCACAGTGTTACTTCATCACGGTGTGTACAATACTACAAGCTGTTGTAAAAGCCAATAGCCAAAGTAATGGGAAAGGCCAAATTTCGACCTCCTGGGGCTTCGAAACCCCTAAACGGATTTTGATGAAACTTGGAATATATAACCACGTCGTGGGTGTGCCCACACACGCAAATCCATGTGGCGCTGCGACCACGTGGGTGGTCTGGGCGAACACGCGAAAAAAAGGTAGTGGTTTCTTAGGCATACTTTTTTTAACTTTTTATTTTTTTTGCTTTATTTTTTCGGCTCACGCAAGTGGACCGATTTTGACGATCTATACATCATATGACGTGTTTCTACCCAAGGATGTGCCTTTTGGGGGTATCGTTCATACTGCTCCCCATTTTGAGGGTAAAATGCCACAAAAACCCCTATTTTGGGGCGTGAATAGGCATTTTCAAGTTTTACGTGTAAAATATTAAAATTCGCATACTATCGAAATTACTGCGCCGATTACAACCACATTTTGCACAGTCACAAAGACCACCAAATACTTTTCGTGGGTGGTCCCAACACGCGTAAAACAAATGCAAGACGGCAGACGGTCGCCATCTTGATAAATCGAAAATCGGCCATATCTCCGGAACGGTTCGACCGATCTTTGCGAAATTTGGCAAGATGACACATATTGGGCCTCCGAACCGGACCGGAAGTTGAAATTTCCAATTTTTAAAAATCCAAGATGGCGGGCGGTCCAATTGATCCAAGGTTTATTTTAAAAAGAAAAAAGAAATTAATGCAAGCAGAACATACAGTTCGTGGGGCACGCATGCCGCACGAGCTAAATAAGTTTCAAATCACTTCCAGAAATTTAATAATCTCTTCTTTGGTCCATAATGTATCCATTCCCAAATTTCATTAAAATCCACACATCACTTTTTAACTCATGACACTAACAGACATAAAGACAAACAGGAGTGAACACATGAATTACTGTTACCAAAAGAACATGTTGACTAAAAAGCAAATACAGCACTTTCAGTAGCCTAACATCTTTTCCAGAATACTTCTTGCAAATAAATCTATCCCCCAGCCAATTTTCACTAATTTTACACTTGCTGTGCATAAAAACAGAAAATAATCGAAGTAAATAACAGTATCTAACCCTCACAATTACGAAAATATTTACAGCAGTTTGTACATGCTCCAACATTATCATGACAATTTCTCACTATAGAAATGACCACGTAAATTTAGCATATGAATTAACAAAAAATACCATTTACCAGACAAAAACGAAACACAGTTCAACAATGCAGCTAACCTCAAAGCACGGCCCATTGTCTCATAGTTCATGTCGGGCTTGTTCTTGTGGATACCCCACAGACGCGAGACGGCCTTTGAGTTGATCAGTTTGAAGATGCCACGCTCGCGGTCAACCCATCTGATGTAACTCGGGCAATAGTCAGAGTTCTGTAGCAGCTGAAGCAGGAATTCCCACAGGTATGTGATGTCTCGACGCCGCTTCGGCTTTGACAGTCCACTGCATGGAGACGTTCGTGCTACACAGCACCAATGGAGACAGTCGGCAAATTGCAGTGTACAGGTAATAACTGAGAGTTTTAAATGTGGACATAATGAAGGCATTGGATATAGACAATGATATTACTGTCTCATACGAATCAAATGGCCACGTTGCTCATATGTCATCTGAAAGACTTCCACATATTGCACTGTATAGATGCACTGATGGATCTCGGCCCAGACCAAAAAAGAAGTGGTTAAACAATGTGAAGTAAGACTGTGCGCGGTAATGAACTTGAAATCTAGTTGAAGCTACGTGACTTGTTCAAGACAAACGTTTCTGGGGGAATCTGTACAACATTTGGGCTGCCCGCGCATGAGGACTTCGTCATCATCGCAGAGGCATTAAGTCAAGTAAGTAACGAGTTTTACAAAGATGCGAATAGGCAAAGAGTCACAATGCAAAGCAGTGTTATTCAGAATTCTTGTTCCTTTACTATCATATATTTGTCTTTGACAAAATACAAATATTTCAATATACTGGCAGTGTTTTTCAGATTACGTATGATTCACCAAAGTTGTGCAACATGCACACCAAACCAAGACATTCAACATAGATATGATAACTTAGACCTTCCCAGCGACTGCTTAATCAGTGTAGTTTATTAACAGCATCTAATCAATTTTCGGTAAAAAGCACCAACTACTAACACTCGACATTTTTAGATTTGCAAAGTTTACAGTGCAATTATTTGAAAAATGAAATCACAAAACCGCAAATGCATTAAAGCTACAAGATCACACATTGCTTCTGACAACAAGCAAGCTTTTGCTCATGCAACTTCAATAACTTGCTCCCAGTGCACATGGAGAACATTGACATTGGTTTTACACTAAAATCTGGGTTCAAAACAGTATATAACAGAAAACAGCCGGGCAATAAACCGTTTCTTCACACCATATCCACAATTTTACAGAACACTGCTTAGTGCCACTACATGGTTCTAAGAGATGACGAGGTACGGGATAAAAACAAAACAGGGTAACGAGACAGCAAGGAAGGATTTCAAAAAAGCAAGTAAAATATCTTCACGGACCTGCACACTTGCTTTGTTTTTGACATGGCTTTGCCGGCGACACACCAAACTCACAAACATCAGAGCCAGTAGCCTCGACTACTTCGTCGTAGCAAGATTCATCAGTTGGCATGACGACGCTGTCAGCAACGTCACCGAATGCTACGCACGGCACGCCGTCGACAGATTTGGCTGCGGAACAGTGGCACCGGCCTCTGCTGGTAGAAGACATGGAAACACCTGCCAGTAATTGACAGAATGCAACATAACATAAAAAGCCGACAATGTCCACTGAACAGAATGGCAAGAGAAGACAACTGAAAATGGATAAGATATGATGCAATGTGATGCGACAGATAATGCGCTCAAAGCTTACAACAACCGCCATTATACAGGTCACTAGACACAGGTCGGTCTCAGTTAAGAACTGGTAGATATCATTGGAGCTATGTTTTTACTGCCTGCATGCGACCTTTCTGATGGTAATCTAATTAGAAAGAACAGTCCATAGAATTCTCCTCAATGGTGTCACCTACACCATCTCTGTTCCATAAAAAGCTAATCAGTAGGCAGCTCAATCTGCCACACTGAACCAAAACAGAAAAATAACAAATTACTAGAAAACGTAGGCAGTCGTATCGACATGCAGACCCACACCGGCAGCAGTAGCACACGGCCATAACAGCATGCGTCACTAGCAACCGTGCGACCGTGACAGTTTTCGTAACCATGTGACCTTGGCCTGTGACATTTTGACCTCTTGGTCAATGCATGCCGAGCGACTACTATAGAGCATTTGTGTACCAACTTCAGTGTTGATAGGTCAAGCCGTTTTTCTTTTACAGTGCAGACAAACAAACAGACGCAACTGAATGCAATACCCACACCAGCGGCTATACAGCTAGCATGGGTAATGAACTAAAAACAATAACTATTAAGCACAAAAGTTCAGTTAGAGCCCCAGTCTGCAAAAACAATAGCAACAGCTTCTAACTTGCATACTATCTACCAATCTACCAACACAGTATTATGCCATAATGAAGTTCATAAACACATGCCTACAGTGTTTTCACATAGGGTTGGTTGATCATATAGGCATCAAACCTCTTAAGAATATTATTTCATCTGTCTCCAAGTGTTTTACTGGCAAACCACAGTTATCGTGAAGTGCTGATTTAAATGGCTCCCTTAACGCCAATGAACTGAGAGAACACTCGACAACCTAACAGGCCCAGACCACGACGATGACAACACACAACAGCCTCTTTCCCAAGACAACGTGGGTAAGCTGGCACCATAAAGACACAACCATTCTAGACTTTAATGAGGCAAGAGATGATCGGGTGGCAGTAACATCAACTGGACCATATGTAAATTATTTGCATCTTATTTGCTCCAAAACTGTTCAAAGCATTCATGAGATATCATGGTAATAATATCCGTCCAGACGAACAAATGAATCAAGGCAGCTGATGGACAGCCCGAAAACATAATGCATTCATGGACACCGCTGGGTGGGGAAGGTATAAAAAGCTCAGTTTATCAGAGGATCTTTTTTCTTGTTCAAATAAAAAGTAATGAAAAGCAAGCATTTTTCATAACATTTCTAGTCTTAAAACTTTCCGGAAAAGTCAACGGTATATTTCAACAGATCTGATCAAATTTTATCACTTCAGTTCGTTTTCAGTGACATGACCTAACTCGATCAGAGCGCTTCTTCTACCTTTAAACTGTAAAAATGTATGGCAACATTACATGTGGTGAGGAATGACAAGGTAAAATGATGAGGAATGCTAATGATCAACTCAAAAAATATCATACCACAACTGAGCCTCCTGTCTCGTGTCTCATCAGAGAGCTCAAGTGGCTCGGAGACAGATACGCCGCTGTCAGCAGGACTTGGAGGAAGTGATGATGACAAACCTGTCACCACCAAACAGCATCATGTCTAACTTCACTATATAAGAGAAATAGACAAACACGGAAAATAAAATATTTACAACAAACTAAAAATTCTAATCAAAAGGGACAGTTCATGAAATGTATGTGGATTCTATAATCTTTGGCAAACACTGAAGCCGACCTTCATGAAAACTGGCACTACTATTACTACTACTGGTTGGTTGCATGGCACAGTGGTAGAACGTCAGTCTTTGGCTCGCGAACTTTCCGTCCAGCGCTCGACCTGTAGCTAACGGGTAACCATTTATTAGTGTTAGACCGAGTACGTCATTTTCAACCGATACCGATTGTTTGCTGTAAACCGATACCGATACGATACCGGTATGCCTAATGAGCTAGTGAGCAAACGTAATACTACGGCGTGACTGAAGATTAACGGCGTCCGACGCCGCCTTAACTGATATAAACGGCGGCGGCGGCGGGTGCCTTTGATCTGTCGTCGGCAGTCAACACAACTGTCACTCTACGTTTAATAGCCAAAACACTAACTAAACACTGCAGTTTGCAAAGTAAGTCTATACGGTGAGTTAACTTTGAATTATATCACTTAGTCATGTCCTGAGTACTCAGTATTTAAAACTGATCAGAGGCAAGTTGTGCTTGATAAAAGGCAGCATATCAGCTTTTTTCGGAGCCAGCCTGTTACGTCTGTCTGTAAACACGCGTGACGCCGAGCTGAACAGACGCTCACTAGCAACGGATGTCGGCGGTGCAGGCAAGTAGCGTTTTGCAACACGTGCGACGTTGGGGTACAGGTGGTGGTTTTCACGCCACCAGTCGCACGCTGTTGGAAACTTGCTGCGGTTGACTGGAGTTATGGAGATGAATCGCTCGATCTCCATCTCCACGGAGTTCTGCTCACTGGCATCAGGCTCAGCCGACGCGAGAAATTGGTAGAGACAGGCGTCAAGTACCGACGACGAGTCCGGCTGGGCGTCGTCAACGCACTGTTCGCCGTTCCCGGCGTCAGCCGCCGTTCGCGGCGTCAATAAAGGGAATGATGGTGGTTAGACGGCGAGAGGGCAATTAGTGTCACGGGCGACTTGACGTTTCGCAGGTGGTCCCGTCTGCTCCTCGGCCTCGCAATCAATGAGTGTCAGATTTCAACTCTCGGTCTGTCGCTTTTAGTTCACACGCCCGCGATACCGGCAAACGTTTGCGCGGCTCATCAGTTGGACCACCACGCAGCGCAGCGTGTGGGTGGTGGGATGCTTTTTGATGTCTGCTCTGATGTCTCACCGCCGCTGCGCACGTCTGCATGACGAAACGCGGTTAGAAATACAGGCCTCATTTTGTTCTCACGATCTGTCAATGCGAGCCGTCTGCTTGCTTCACTCGCCGAGTCAGATTACGGCTGATTATTATCACACTTGGTATCGGCGGAGATACGCATACCGATATATCGTATTCGCCGATACACCAGTGCAGTGAATGAATACTCACCGATATACGATATCGGTCTAACTCTACCATTTATGTGGGTAAGCCGTCCGCTATATGTCAACCAACCAAGCCAACTCAGCCTTTCATCCGTTCGGGGTCGATAAATGAGTAGTAAGCTGCAACTGGATTTCTGCTACCTCAGTTAGGGGTGGCGACATCTGAATGTTTACATAGGAAAGGCAGGCATGGTGTAATTTGCAGGTAAAACTGTGTGATCCATGTCTGAGCGCTTTGAGACTATGCATAGTATAAATGGCGCCATATAAATACTATTCCTTTCCTTTCGTTACTAATAATTCTCAGCTGTTGCGGACATACCATGCAACATAATGTATCACGATCAACATGTTGCAAATGGAAGTGGATGCTGAAGAATGTGATAAGCTTGTGATGGTCCAACTATGCTGACAGCACTTGCAATGGTCGACAAGCCATAATGAAAAAGCACAAAAATCAGTTAAGTTTCAAAGGGAAGCACCCTTATGTTTTATATCCAACTTATGTTATAATACACAATGTAAGATATGCCACGGATGGCCTCATTATCAAAAATCACCTTAATCATACAGCTACTTCAATGAAAAATAAATAAATAAATAAATAAATAATATCATCGTGTGACAAACAAATGCTGGACCATATCATACACAACACTATGCATTGCATATGCATCGTGTTGCATAAAATAACAAACAAAGATATAGAAAAGTGGACACACAGCACATTTAATAGTTAACCTCGATGTGAACACGAAACTGGTAAACTTGGTGAGGCGGCGTATGGATGTTCGGTTACAGTACTGGCTGCAGATCCATTTTCACACAAGTCAACTACAACAAACATGTATAAATAACACGTTCCTGTGAGTTCTTTAAACAATATAATCTACCAAAATTGTACTGGTAATCATGCTGACACAGAGATTTGGCTATTGCAATACCCTGTTAGACAGTTTGTCAGAAACAATTGAGTAGTTGAGACACCTATCAGCAATGGCTTAGCATCTTGTCGCCTTCTCGTCTAACCGTAGTAGCAGCCAAAAAGCCTTAAAACAAAGCGGGCAACGAAAATGTTTCTAGATGCTAAGGATCCACGTTTGCCATAGTAGGGAGAAGTAGGACACATTATGAAACGGGTATAACGCGTAATAAACAACTATACACTGCGTTACATGGTTTATGCTTTGAGCTTTACTTGAATAAACGACAGTGATTCAACAAATTCGCAGATGCAACGTTTCTATATTTGCAACAGCTTGAAGGTTAGCCGAACATGTTTGAGCAGAAATGGCCGACATCAGTATTACCAATACAATCGCTTCAAGTGCATATTCTGTTAAAGTAAACGTATCGAAACCTGCACGGATAAGAAGGTCGAGGTTTAGTTTGCTTTTATCAAGTTTAAAATCATCCGCATTAGCCATTTTAATCGAATAAAAGATCAAAATAAATGTCTTCCGTAAAATTATGCAACCAGGAAGTAAGCCATGCAAATTCAACTAGGGTGGTACTCGACCTCTGGACAGTAAGTAACTACTTGCCGCTGTGTGATTCGCAACCGTTACGTTAAAGCTTATAATCAAAGGATAGCGACTAGCGAGACGCGAGACAACTGGAACACAAGCCAAACCGCTTACTTTGATGGCAAGCCCGAAAGATTTATTCCCTGTTGTAACAATGTTATTTCTGTGATTGTATACAATAGGCAGCATGTCGTAAATTTAAATCACAGGCTGCGCGCTATCGCCACCGCCAGCCCTGTGTTAAGGGCGATTGGCTTTGGCAATGGAAAACGGCAATTTTCGACCTCCTACAGAATCGACACCCCTCAACCGATCACCAAAAATTTATCACAGGTGATTACGTCGGCGACCCCTACAGCTGTGCCAAATTAGGTGCATATCTGTCCGCGTAGGGCTTCTGGGCGCAGAATTATTTTTATTTATACCTTTTTTGAGCAACTCGCGCCTACAGATCAGACACGTCGACGGATTCTCACATATGATGGCTCAAACGACGCGGACGCGCGCAAAAATGTGCTTCTTGGGGATTTGTTCACATGGCACCCCTTTTAGGGGGTCAACCCCCAAAAACAATGTTGGGGCGTGCGATAGGCGGAATCAAGCCTAACTCACGAAATCG
>Ga0209363_1001705_pt1 | contig 10849 bp, 7 predicted proteins | sample WorMetexBAHAMAS3_FD_187385 | JGI IMG/M metagenome (GOLD analysis project Ga0209363, IMG submission 187385) | Marine gutless worms symbiont microbial communities from Max Planck institute for Marine Microbiology, Germany - Inanidrilus exumae... | ecosystem: Host-associated > Annelida > Digestive... | reverse complement strand
ATTAATACGCTAGTATTTAGCCTGCCGTAAACCTAAGCTTCGAGGACAGGTAACAACAAATGTAACAGTTCGTTTCTTTATGTTGCCTTTGACTGATTAAGGTTTTACGTTACACCCAACACAAAATAGGTCATTTCGGAGACGTTCTTCCCAGTCAATCTCTTGGCTAAGTACTGAAAAACTAAATCAAACACAACAAAAGCAAACATAACAAAATATAATACAACAAAAAATAAAGCCAGGTTCATTCGCCTCATAAAATCTCCGACCTGGAAATGGAATGGGTCTATTTTGGAAGGAGCAGATAAGTCAGGAAGTAAATGAGTAAGGAAATAAATAAGTATGCAGGAAGAAAGTAAGAAAAGAAGTTAAGTAAACAACTTTATGCTGGCTCTCTGACGTCATATTTATACCAAAGCTCGGCTAAAACTCAAAAACTGGCAAAATCCATAGAATGAGGTTGACTTACAGCGCCAGTAAGCATGTCAAACATGAGAGCACCAAGACTCCACCAGTCAACCGCTTTACCATGTCCGCTTCGCATCAAGATCTCTGGCGCCCTGCAACAACGTCAGTAATGTTCTTACTTTATGGCATAAACATCATCAACCATTACGTATTCTCCATTCCGCCAGGTGATATGTCCATTAGGAAGATATGAAAGGCAATACCAAGTGTGGAAATTGGGGTGGTTTGGGGTAGTTAGGGTCACTCAAGGTCACTGAAAATAGCATCATACGACAGACACCTGCATGTTCTTATTAGCCATTCATATTAAATATGTCCCTATCTTGCACCGTTTCTGAGATACAAAGAGATATTGGTTGAAAATCGCTGATTTTAACCTACCACACATCTGTTTGGCACCCCCGTGGGGGATGACCGTGTTCAAATTTGGTAGAGATCTTCGGCTTGAGTAAATTAGAGTCCCTGGGCCATTGTATGGCGTTTTTTTTTTGTGATCCTACGTTTAGCCGTTTTGATAGAACACCGACATGTGACTGACTGACTGACAGACACACGAAGAAAGCAAATACCACGTCGTGCAGAAACAAAAACGAAATTTGCACTGAACTATACATAATATATCTTGAGCAAATACTATTATGCACAAATTGTATGTCAGAATAAAAACTTATTGACAACTGAAAGAAATATCCAGCGTCATCAAAACATGACTACGTACATGTACTCAATGGTTCCACAGAAGGTATGAGTAATTGAACCTTCATGGATTGACTCTTTGCACAGTCCAAAGTCAGTCAATTTCACGTGACCTGAAACGTGCAAATAGAATAGAAATTATATTATTTATTTAAATGTCTTTCACTTTAATCAACATTACTTAGAGCGTCATCGAGAATTAGAACTGCTGTTGGAAAGCCAGTTGGTTGCGTGGCACAGCGGTAGAACGTCGGTCTTTAGCCAGTAAACTTTCCCTGTCCTGCACTCTACCTGTAGCTGACGGATGACCACTTATGTCGGTAAACTGTCCGCTGTAGGTCAACCAACCAGGACAACTCAGCCTTTCATCCCTTCGGGGTTGATAAGCGAGTAGTAAGCTGCAATTGGATGTCTGCTACTTAAGGGGTGGCTCCATCTGGTGAACGCTTACAAAGGAAAGGCAGGCATGGTGTAATTTGCAGGTAAAACTGTGTGATCCATGTTTGAGTGCTTTGAGATTATGTGTAGTATATATGGCGCTATATAAACACTCTTCCTTTCCTTTCCTTTTCCAGTGTAAAGGCAGCAACGTCCCTTCCATCAGGAGTTTCGTGATGGATGAAGGAAGGATGAAGCCAGGCCACTGGTTAGGGTTAGTGCTTAGTGCTTCCTTCAGTGCTTTAATACTCACAGTTGGGTGGCAGGAAGGACACTGGGCCCTAAAAATACCCCATTCCACTAATCCCCAGAGGTTCTCTTCTGAAACAGGTGGACGAGGAGGACCAGACAGCAAAGCAGGTTCACAGAAATTGATTGACTGAGTTAAGGTTTTATGCCCCACCCGACACAAAATAGGTCATTTCAGAGACATTCTTCCCAGCCAATCGATTGGCTTAGTACTGAAAAACTGAAGCAAACACAACAAAAGCAAACATGCATCCGTAACAAAATATACCATAACAAAAAATGAATCCAAAAAACTAAAGCCAGGTTTGGTCGCCTCCTACGACCTCCAGCCTGGAAACGGTCTATTCTGGAAGAAGTAGATAGATAAGTCAAGGTTCACAAAAACAGCCAATAAATGCAAGTAGCAGTAGTGTTTACAGCACAAGAGAACAATGATATCAAAGTTAATAAAGAAACTTGGCAAAATCGTGATGCTGTGACTGGTAATTTATACCGTTCAATGCATGCAAACTTCGCTAGTTCCCACTTATTGCCAATTCACTGAAGTCAACTAATATATGAAACATCGTAAACAGCAAATAGACGATACCACCTTGCGTATCAAGCAGAATGTTTTCTGGCTTCAAATCACGGTAGATGATGCCAAACGAATGCAGATGCTCAATGGCAAGCGTCAGTTCAGCCAAGTAGAAACTAGCACACACAGTAGCAGCAACTAACTCAAAACTGCTGCAGCAACCAGCCACTTTCGGTAGAAGTGGTCAAAGAATTTTGATAAGAGACTGCAATGCAGGGGCAAATTTTTCACTCGGGAAAAGTTAATGCGACGCCGGCCAGTCAGCAGCAATGCAGTTGGATACAGCATTTGCGCTTATGTCGTTATCAATTCTTTTGCTGCATACACTACAGTGGTGACTTACAGTGCTTTCTATGGGCCGGACAACACCCACAAATTGCCCCTTTCCCCAGCGGTACCTTAACAATCGTCTAAAACATGGTTCCTTGGGCCCAACTGAGTCAACTCTCCAATCAGCATCTCAATCGGTTCAGCCACTTTTGCAGGGATCCCAAACGTGACCAATACACACACACAGACAGACACAGACAGACAGACAGCCTAACCACACTACTCCATTTGTAGCAACAGGCCGCTGTCACTAGTCATCGCTGTGATGTGGCCTAATAATAATAATAATCATAATAATAATGTTAATCACAATTACTAGAAGGCTGTACAGGACTGCGATGGCCAATTTGATGCCAGCCACCCCATCAGTACAATATCTTTATTTTTGAATGAGTAAGCAACAAGGACATAGACAAGTTTACCATGCGGTGTCTTCCATGAAGATTCCCTCTCTCTCCAGCTGCATGAAAAGTTCACCACCACCGAGGTACTCAAGGATCAAATACAACTTCTCACCAGTTTGAAATGCATAGATTAAATCCACAATAAACGGATGCTACAATATCATCATCATCATCATGTACATCGCATCATCCAAAATTTAATAATTTTTTTCAATATAATATATACCAAACGAAAAGTGACTGAAAACTAGAAAACACAGGCAGTGGTAGTGACATGCAGACCAATGCCGGCAGCAGCATACGGCCGTAGCAGCAAGCGTCACAAGCAACCGTGCGACCATGACGGTTTTCATAACCGTGTGACCTTTACCTTTTGACCGCTGGGTCAATGCATGCCAAGCGAATACTATAGAGTACAAGTGTACCCAGTTTGGTGTTGGTAGCACAAGCTGTTTTCGTTTTAGAGCGCAGACAAACAGACAGACAGACAGACGTGACTAAACGCCCTACTCACACTGATGGCTATACAGCCAGCGTCTGACACAATATGGTAGATAGTGACGCTGCAAAGCTGATGTAATGAGAGTAATGGTCAATTGTGAATGAAGAATGAATGAAGTGCAGTAAGTCATTTACCTGGATGATGCCAGGAAGCGTATTCAGCCGTACGAAATTTTTGCACCATACCCCTCTCAGCATAAACAGGGTAAGCCTGACCTCGACTCAACTGGAATTAGATGGACTTCAACACCCCGGTGTCAACACGGATGTCTTCATCACCACATACTTAGGCCTGCTGTGAGTGACCAATCTAACCAGGTCACCAGTAGGGGGCTAGTGGTTATTCCCTGTAACTTTCATCTAAATTGCCCAAGCAGTTCATGAGATATGGTGTACACAGGGTTTGACCTTGAAGGCATACTGTGACCTTGACCTTTGACCTCCAGAATCTAATAAGGTCATCAGTAGGGGCTAGTGAATATTCTCTGTCAGTTTCATCAAAACTGTTCAAGCCGTTCATGAGATATCATGGTGACAATATCTGACTGGACGAACGGGACAGCCTAAAGACATAATGCCTTTGCTGGCAATGTTGGGAGGCAACGGTATAAAATTAACTGTTAAACTAGTGTACGGGTGTCTTCAATATAACTCTTAACAGGTTAATTGATTGTGTTAAGGTTTCACGTCCCACCCGACACAAAATAGGTCATTTTGGAGAACTTCCCAGCCAATCTCTTGGCTTAGTACTGAAAAACTGAAACAAATACAACCAAAGCAAACATGCATTCATAACAAAATGTACTACAACATAAAATTAACCCAAAAAACCAAAGCCAGGTTTGGTCACCTCCTATGACCTCTGGCCTGGAAACGGAATGGGTCTATTCTGGAAGGAGTAGACAGATAAGTCAGGAAGTAAACAAGTGAGAAAGTAAATAAGTAAGAAAGAAGGCATAAGGAAAGAAGAAAGTAGAGAAGGAAAAAAGGAGGAAGTTAAGTGAACTCACAAACAAACAATTTATATAGCACCGAAATCAACACATGAATCACCGCGCATTACTGCCCCAGAGTCCATACAGGGCAAATTCATAAACTACAGACAAAAGCAAAATTATGTGCAAGCCTATATATTGTTATATTCCAATGTTAGTATACTGTCTTCATACCACAGAAGCAGTCAGGTCATACAACTACACATAAAAAGTACAACATACACACATTTATACACCTCCTATCATAACTTCAGAGGCGGAAATGGTCACAGATTGTGACACACACCTTCAAACCCACCTTCTTGCCCATGAAACAACTCTCCAAGTAGGCATGCGAATCCCATCCTACCAGATGGGGACTCCCGTCCTACCAGATGGGGACTGCCAGTAATCGCTCAAACACACACACTCACTGTGGATGATTTACTGCCGAAACAAAGAAGAAGAGTTACCTTGACTCCCTCAAGTATATTTCTTTCTGCCTTGGTATGAGCTGTGTCCTTAGCATTTCGTACAATTGTGGCCTGCACAAGTCAAGCCATATGAATGACATTTCGATGACGGCAAATGTTATTCCAGCAATGCACACACACATAGTTCAAAAACCCATCACAAACAATTCCAACCAAATGTGTTTAAAAAACTGTCACACCTGAACCCACGTTAGTAGAACTGCATCACATCTGTAACCTGTAATGCAACCTTCACACTGACAGCTGATATCGTACGTATAAAGTGATTACAATGCGACCACAAGAAGGCCCTAGAATTAACAAAAAACGTGTACAAGTTGCACAAGAAATGAACACACGCGCGATTCTCGTACCAGAAACAAACACACCCAGTTTCTGTTAAACTGGCCTCCCTCTGCACAACCACTCAAGGCTGAGCTTGGTTCCCAACAGTGTGATTTAAGTTAACCCACAACTTAAATCACACTAGTCCCCGACAGTGAACCATCGAGATAACTACAGCAGTTTTTCACATGGTGGATGCCATTTCGCCGTCAGAATAACAGTGTCAAAACACAAAAGCGAAATTATCCTACCAGAAATCACAAACATGGTTGCTAATCTCTCATGTGAAAATCACATACAACTCGCAGCCTCTTTGCAGTTATAATAATAATATCCAGGGTTGCCCATCCTTTATAACTTTTCACGTAACATTCGCAAATCCCCAAAAAGGACTTGTAGCAAATATATAGCAAGCTGTACACATTGCTGTTGCATAACACATCACTGCAGCTTTACCCTGTCATCAGCGCAACACCTGTTTTTCCCTCTGACTACCAAAAATCACAATATAAATAAAATTAGCCCTGTGCGGGACTGACAGTCGACTCTTCACAACTGACGTTTCTGCCAAGTTTAAAGTCATGTGACACAAAAACTGGGACAAATATCAAAAATCCGGCCCGATCAAATTTAGATATTGTGCCATAGTTTAAGAATCAGTGATTAGTTGCCAGCTCCCATTGTAAATGGCAGAGAAGATAGCTTTTGAAAATGGAAGGATTTCCAACTTTCAAGGGCTCGTGACCTTGACCTTGGATCGAGTCATACTGCATACCGTCGTGCATCACTCATCAACCTCTACCTACATGCCAAATTAAACTGAAATCGAAAAAAACTTTTTGTGGATGGACGGACATACGTATGTATGGACGGACATTTGAGACCCACTTTACAAGGTCGACTTAGAAGAGTCGACCTAATTAAAAGATTTAATTCAATTGTTACTCACATCCCTAACAGTAAGCCTATCCATGGCACAAACTTACCCAATATTAAAGTAATTTCAATTAAATAACATTTTTTCAGCATAGCAAACAATACTTCATACCTTCTTCAACACTTTCATTGCAAATATTTTTCCGCTGTCTTCTCCGTTAGTTTTTCTCACCAGAAATACCTGCACAAGAATCAAAAAGTCAACGATTCTAGTTCAATGTACGGAATTCAGATATGTAGGCTGTAGCCATGATAAAATAAGCATATTTACCAAATTCAAATATAACAATCTGTAATGCACTTATAACTTAATTTACCGATGTGTCTAATTTACTGAGCTATTCAGCCTACACAAATCAGAGAGCATAAAGAAAACTAGCCCCTACTGGTGACCTGATTGGATTCTGGAGGTCAAAGGTAAAGGTCACAATAGGTGCTATCACCGTCTCTTGCCAGTGAGTTTCCAAATGTCTATAATTCACACTCCGCAGCAGGACAAACTAGAAGATGGTCTCTGATGCCTTCACCACATCGAACGTCTACTGTGACCTTTACCTCTGACCTCCAGAATCCAATCAGGTCACCAGTAGGGGCTAGTGAATACAGGAACTGTTAGTTTCATCCACACTGCTCAAGCCATTCAGGAGATATTGTGGTAACATCTGTCTGGACAAACGAACGAATAAACGCACAGACAACTGGACAGCCCGAAAACATAATGCTTTCTCCGACAGTTGGGTGGCAAATGCATAAAAAGCATTCTGTGAAAATAACTCTTACATGCTTTTACATAGCTGGTCTAATGAGACAAAGGGCCTCCAGCCACACCACACCTGCCTTACAGAGACCAATGGCTTGCCTTTTGAAGACCAGACTGATATGTAGTAACTGCGTAAAATCTGGCCAGTTACACAAACAACTAAAAGAAGCGAGCACTCACAAGAGTGCAGACACATGCCAGCACTGTTTTTGTGACTCGTGTCCTCGACCTTTGACCTTGTCCCTCTAAACTAAATGGGTTTCCATGATGCATAGTAAAACATTTCTGTTGTCAGGCTAAAACGTATGCCGATCGCATCACAAGCTGCCCTCTGGTGAATCACAGTGCATATGCCAACAAGACAGACAGACAGATGAACAGAAAGAAAGACAGACAGATGCCGGACCATTACATTACGCCTCCACTAGTTGCGACCGGTGTAACAATCCATGGATATATATTAGCTTACTACTGTGTAACAATATAGCACATACTGACAGTATCTATTACCTTGCCATATCCGCCTTTGCCTAGCAGCTTCAGCAACTCGAAATCCTGTGGACCAGTCTTTGGTTCTCCAGGGTTGACTGTGTGCTCCGAGAGTTCAACTGTTTCGACATCTTCGTTTCTGTCGACAAGCAGTCACACAAACCTTGCATATAAATTACAAGTTGTATCTGTTAAGTATTTACCCACGCCAATGGTCGCGGAGGTAGTTTTTACTGGCGTTTGTCTGTCTGTGTCTGCATCTGCATGATATATCAAAAACCGCTGCAGCTAGGATCACCAAACTTGACAATACAGACTACAAAGACATGTTCCACCATGAGTCCTGGAAATCCATTTATTTTGTAGTTATTTGGAGTTTGACGTCCCATTTCAGCACAAATGTGGCTATATTAGAGATAAAAGGTCAGGGGTGGAGAGCTATCCCTACCCAGTGAAGGAAGGCCAGCGATATATTAACCTCAACCCTGGCTGCCTTTTTGTTCCGCAGTCACCCAAAAAGTGAAAGAGATCAAGAGGCTCATTTAAGCACCTACAACAGGGGGAGACAACTATCACACCGCAAGACAAAACTAAATCAAATACAACAAAAAAGCATGCATCCTTAACTAAAAATACATATAACATAAAATCAACAAAAAAACTAAGCCAGCTTAAGTCGCCTGCTACGACATCCGGACTGGAAACGGGGTGGGACTATTCTGGTAGAATGGGAAAGGATGGAAAAGTAAGAAAAAGGACAAAGTGCATAAGAAAGAAATAAAGGAAAAGTAAAAGATACTAAAAGATCAAGTAGAAAGTGGGGAAGTTGGGAAGTGAAGGGATAAGGGGAGGGAAGATTCCCCCGGGCCCACATGGGGCCTAAATACTTGGTGGTTTCACTGTTGTTTATCACTGACCAAATCTCACTCCCATGCATCAACATTCAACATAGAAATGACTCCCATCCTCACCATGTAACAGCATTCTACTGTTCGCTTCTGAACAATGCAGGCCTAGTCTCAGTATTCTGTCACATATCATCCATAGTATGGCAATATTAAGCAATATGCAATGAGAAATATAAGAGTATTAAAATTAAAATATTATGTTAATGCAGAATAACAAGAACGGATGTACACATACTGGAGATCAATTTTCGGTCCCGCCTCATGAAACTTCTGTTAAACACATTTACAAACAGCAAATTATCTCACTGTGCACCAGAAAACCAAACCTTAAACAGACTCAAAACAGCTATTGTAAATCAAAGTACACCAGTTAACATCTTTATTGCAACTGATTAGTAACAAAATGTCAACAAAAATTAGTTTTAAGATGCGTGTGTCAGCAAGATTGCAGTTACAAACAGGAAATGACATGTTGGCTATTATTTTGACAGAATGTGTAAGTACCGTATATGCTGTCATTTCATCACTCAAGTGCACTGCGCCACATTGTTTGAAGAACATATTGATCTAGTTATTGAACAAAAGTTTACACTATTTGGCATTTTGGCCAGATTATCGTTTCGGTCCTTCCAAGAAATGCAACTTAGTTAACAATAATGTTTTCACATTATCTGAAACTGACACCACAACCTAGGTTTTTCACAATCCGTCTAGTTAAAGTCTAAGATTTCACCTGTGGTAAGTTGGTGGTTCTTAAGACAGTACTCACTCTATCAGGTGTTGATTGTGAAATTCAGTGTATCACTGGGAAGCCATCATAGCAGTGTTAAAGCCCACAGATAATTTTCTGCAGAGTTGTCAGTGGTATTGATGGGGAGAAGTTTAATGTGGTGTATGGTTGGGCAGGCTTGAAGCACCTGCCATAAACATCTGCCTAACTACACCGCGGGTACGGATAAGGGAAAGTGAGCGAAAATACAGGATACAGGCAACAAACCCGAACTTGATCTTCGTCTATTGATATTTGTTCTTCGTCGGACACGTCGCTAGAACCATTCTGGTCGTTAGAGGCTTCGTTTAGTTCTAAATCAAATACACCAGCTGAAGCCATTTCTACACACTGAATACGAAATTATTTGCCACAACAAATAAAAACAGCAAAAGTTGCATGACTCAGTCGAGTCACAACCAAGCCCAAAAAATCTATATAGAATATCTAATATGTTTTGGACATTTTCTGCTGCCCTAGTGATGGGACGTTCGGGTATTTTTTGGAACCGGATACACGTTCGGGTAATTATTTGGGATCAGGTACCTACCTGGGTATCCGAATTTCAGGTAACGCGATCCACGTAAGTACATAAGTGAATTAGTAAACAAGCAGTAGGTGATAGCACCTTAAAGGTAATATCCAGCATTTCTAGTTTTGTCGTTAACCCTGAAGAATCGCTAAAACTTAATTATAATTCAACGCACGATACCAAACAAAATAAATATAAAGTATTAAATTGTAGTTTTCACTGCGATATAAAAAATATTGTTTCTCTGCACGCATAGTGAACATCTGAAATAGTTTACCAAATTCAGGAGTTGATAACGTTGACACTCAGACACTGTTGACCTGTTAAATTACGTCTGGATAGGTTTTGATTGCACCAAGATGTTAAATATGATTTCATGGCCGATCTGACCAAAATCGGTAACAGATCTGTTCATGAAGTGCTTTCTGCTTACATAATAGTTTTCTTTATAATTTGCCGATATTTTTATGCGGACATTGATGTGTTTACACCGGCGTCCGCCTGCACATTAAGTTGAGTGTTGCACCATGCACGTGCTCTGAAACTTATATATAGTGTCTTGCTGATTTGTTTGGATTCTGTCGTTGTTCTGCAAGAATGCGTTTGGTCGTGTCTGAATACTAAAAACCTTTCTTAGCTATTGCTACAGACGACTGTGCCTCTTCAAAAATGATAATAGTGGAATGATAATCTATAGGTGCGTAGGCCTAAGTGCGTTTTCGTAACTGTTCTATTATCCGAGCTGTTGACATGCAATCATCAGTACAAAAAAACAAGAACTCATCAGGAAATGAGATAGCGAACGTGAACTTTTTTACGACGATATCGCACACGTACTTCAAAACACCGAAAAGAGAACCTATTTCGTTTAACAAGTTAGACGATAGTTAGGCAAGTACTGCGCATTAAGTTATTAATGCATGAATCTGCTACAGAATTTGCACCTTGTAGTTACAGAATATTTATACCGTGGGCGTTGCGCGGTCCCTCTGCAGTTGTT
>Ga0209363_1001704_pt1 | contig 10849 bp, 6 predicted proteins | sample WorMetexBAHAMAS3_FD_187385 | JGI IMG/M metagenome (GOLD analysis project Ga0209363, IMG submission 187385) | Marine gutless worms symbiont microbial communities from Max Planck institute for Marine Microbiology, Germany - Inanidrilus exumae... | ecosystem: Host-associated > Annelida > Digestive... | reverse complement strand
GTTCTACCTAAAAGACATGATATGACCTAAATTGTGTTGAAAGTGCTGTTAAACTCCAACCAACCATCATGTTGTTGCTTACTTACTTTGGCCTTGTTTTGTGAGATTATGATTTAGCTGGCCTTTGCATTTGTTTTCTTTTTTATGTTTTTCAGTTGTTAACACCTGCTGTTTTGTCTGAATTTAAATGTAGTTGGGTTAAAAATGTCATAGAAAAAGTTTGGGAGCCTGAAAAAATGCTGGACTTTTTTGGGAGTAACGGAATGTGAATTCGGCTAGTCTGTGGTGAGCACAAAATATTGTCGAGATATGCAGTTATGCAGAGAAGTAAGCAGAAGCATTGAGAGTGCGTGCAACTGTGTTGGTTGTGCAGGAGTTCTCAAATTTGTGCGGTGACAAAGAGCAGCTGATAATGTTGCTTGATCGCATCAACAGTCCGTTCGTCCGTGCCAATGCCACCGTTCTACAGGCATTGATGCGTCTGATTCCATTCCTGGCGTTCGGCGACCGAGAGAAGATGCATGCACTTGTCTCACACTTCATGCCGTACCTCGACTTTGACAAGTCCGTCTTTCTTCTCTCATTTCACCATGTCGTTACTCTTCATCTTTATTCCGGCACAATATAAATAGTTTACGTGTATACTTCCTTCCTTACTTACTTGCTTCCTTTACTTAATGAATAGATATGAGCAGCTCTACAAGTGTGAACAGTGGTATTGATTTTTGTTGGACATGTTCTTTAGTTATCGAGGTGATAACAGTGTGCTTTAAATACTCGATAGAATGAAGGATCCTGAAAAGCACAAGGATGTAATCTGCGTATATGATATTAAATTGTGCTTAATTAGATAGATTATGAGAATATTAAGAGAATAGTAGAATACTGAGAGAAGTAGAGGGCCAGCAATACATTACAATATAAGATTTGTTAGGCACCGCTTTACGAAACGTCCAGGAGCACCGTAAAAAAGTCACGAATGAGCACGCTCAAAAAGCACACTCTTGAGCCGTTTTTAAAATGTTTTGGTGTCAGTGAGATCGTTCAGATCAGACTGAAGACTGTTCCAGGCAGCTGGACCAGTATAGCAGAAACCATGTTTGCCAAATTTAGTTCTTGTCCTTGGGAGAACACAGTCTGCAGTATCAGTTGACATCAGCCTGTATCTGCTGCCAGCTGCGAAACTGTAGATACACAGTCGATCAGATGTTGTGATGCCTGCTGGATGTAAATTAAGTGCGTGAGCAGACAGAGTTTGTACGTAGTTCTCTGCTCAACTGGTAGCCAATGCAGATCCTTCAAAGCCAGTTAGACATGGTCGCATATCGACAGATTTATGATAATGCAGGCAGCAGCATTCATCGCACACTGCAGAGGCTGGATAGTTGACCATGGCAGACGTGACAAAAGTGAGTTGCATTAGTCGAGCCGCGACAGTATGAGGGCTGACACCAGCTTTCGGGTGACATCTTGTTCGACAAGCTGGTGAAGCTGGCGAATTCTACAAAGTTGGTGAAGCATGAGCTTCCCACTTTTGAGATGTGAGTATTCGTCGTCAACTCACTGTCGAGGTGAACGCCGAGATCACGGGCAGATTTTACTGGTTGTATGACCCTGGTAAGTGTCCAGGGTCAGGTCAGAATCCGCTAGTTTTTTTTGAGCATTTGGCGTGAACTGAACCAGATTAATTCAGTTTTTGCAGCGTTGATTGATTGATTGATTTTTATTTATGTGTTGGTTTGTCAGGTATGACTTTGAGCACACACAGGACGAGCAGGTACACCTGGATTGCTTCTGCGTCATCGCACAAGGCATTGAGAAGAACGCCAATGGTCGGAAACTGAAGGATTTGATTGCTGAGCATGGTGTTGTGCAGAATACACTCGAGTACATTCAGACGCATGCACCGGCATCAAAGTAAGCAGAGTTCAGCGAGTTGTGTTTTTTACTCATTTTCTGTTTAGCTGTTTTCTTGTGTGAATTTACTGCAGCTTGGGCTGGGCCTCCACAGGAGAACTTTTGGTGATAATTGCAGCAATCTATTTACAGGCCAGTTGTTTTTCCCGTTGCCCAACCAACAGTTTCAAAACACCGAAAGGCACTTAGAGCACTAATAAACAAAAAATCTCCCACTGTCCTCATCGTTTATTGACCCACCAACTGTCCCCAAGGGCAGGAGTGATACACCTTTTAAGCTGGTTCTCTGATGTGTTTGACTGTCTGCTGTATGAATTACATTTTTGAACTACCGTGACAAATATTGAACAAGAGAAAACGTGTTTGGAAAGTATACAAGGGAGCACATGACATGCACATGAACCTGGATCAAAAAGCTTTGTGATAAACAAATGGAAGCACTGTGTATAGTCTTTGCTGCTGAAATATATTGTTGATAAGGTGACGTTGGCCTCCATGTCCATCGTCCCTTCAGTTTTATGCTGTATGCCTTTCTTGGCACGCACCCAGTTTATCATGGCGTGGGAAGCTGCTGAGTTACGCTGGATTGCGTACCGCGTGGTTTGTTTTCTGTTGAATCATTACTTTTTGTACATTCTGTTGTCAAACATGTGGACATATATGCAGTAATATATGCAAATGTATTCCTAGTAATGTGTGTATGTGTGTTGTATAGGGTGGACAGTGAAGGATGGAAGGAATTCATAACCAAGCCGTCATTACCATATGCGTTAAGACTGCTGGCTGGGTTGTGCAACGGCCATGAACCTACTCAGGTTTGTGTGATTGAATCAGTCAACTATGGTTATTATGCATTAAATATTATCGATGCATGGCAGTACTGACTCTAACTACATTGAAATGAACTTGCATATAAATATTCTTCTCCAGCATATTGCCAGAAAAGTTGACAGTGAAATTAGCTGTGGTTGTTATGACATGTCGTAATAGCACCAGTAGGAAGACAGTCCCTCGTCAAAAATTAGCTGTAGAAATTAGGACGAACAAGCAAAGACTGTTCATAAAATGGCATTCTCCGTTTAAGTTAGGATTTAAGTTGGCATAAAAGGGAGCCAAGCAGGTGTGTGCACAGATTTGAAATTAGAAATATGAACGTTGTTACTTGTATGCCCAGTTCTCTGAGCTGTGCTATGTTTTTCATTAGAAAATGCATCTGGTACATTGTTTGTGTTGTCTTTGTTGTCAGCTGTCAATTGGTCAAGTGATTTTGCCGGTTCTCCACAACCTCGAGCAAGTTTCATCAGATGAGCATGTCGGATCACTGGCAGAAAATCTTCTTGAGGCACTGAAAGAAAATGAAAAAGTAGCAGCCAAGGTCAGCTAATGATCATCGCATTGTGCATTGTCTTCCAGTTCTGAATTTGGCAGTACAACTCTCAAATATACTTCCATAAACATCAGCTTTATTACGTGTTGGAGTGCTAATGTTGCAGTTGACAGTTCATATATGTGATTTGTCGCTCTAATGTCGTGTTTTAAACTATCAGATTTTTTACGTTGGCAAATTATAACTGTTGTTGACTGTGCTGCAACGTACATGTAGATTGCGGAAGTAAGGCAGCAGACTAAAGCTGAAAAGAAACGAATGGCAATGGCAATGAGGGAAAAACAACTTGTGCAGCTTGGAATGATGGTATAAATTTCATGTTTTCATTTTTGTTAATTAAGTTATTATTAGAACACTACGAAAGCATTGAAGGTAACCTTTTCATGTTGTTGATTGATCAGTGATCGATGCTATTCCACTAATTCCTCCACAGATTGAGGTTACGATATGCTTGCCATTGTTCTGTTTATCGTTTCCTGTATCTGTGTGTCTGCAGGACTACTGAATAAGTGACGGGTGGTTTTTTTATGAAATAGGGGATTCCAGCTTGTTGCAGGGAACAAAGTTACATTTGGGGGTTATATGCCCATTTTTCAGTTTTTGCTGCCAGGAACATAGCTGAAACTTCTGAAGATATCCTAACAATATTGGTAGCATTTTCTTGGTCTTGTTGAGTTTTGTTTGGCATGGAAATACCTTAGTAAATCGGTCTGTTTTTTGGAATGCGGACTAGAAGGACGAAGGGGCCTGAGTCCCAAAATATTAGGGGTGCTTTAACCCTTACTTGAAGCTCAGGATCTTGCCATTTTGGCTCTTGTCGGACATGATTGGCTTTGTTGACACCGCATTTACATCACGGAAGAGGATGTTGCTTATTTATGTCATTACATTGCCATTATTGCCATATGCTTATTCCCTTAGTTTAGCGTTGTTATCTGAAGACCATCTGGTGTGCTTCAGAACGTCACCGATGTGGGTTATTGTAGACAAATGAGAAGGGTCAGGTGACGGTGAAAGGATCCGTACTGAAACAGATGGAAGATCTCAAGGAAGAGACCGGGCTAACATGCTGCATTTGCCGAGAGGGATATCGCAATGAGCCAACAAAGGTGTTTAGTATGCTCCAATATGTTCTGCTAATACTACTTAGTAATGGCAGGATGAGGATATATTCGGACATACATGTATATTGCAATGCCTTTGTGGGGTTGCTTACAGTTTTTACCCGCATGATGCTTTGCTATCACGGTGTATGCTGTGGCCCTGTGTCTGTCTGTTCATCTGTCCATCACAAGTCGGTATTATACCAAAATGGCTAAACAAAGGATCACACAAACAATTATGCACAATAGCCCTGGGACTCTAGTGTTCTGATGCCAAAGATCTTGATGCAATTCAAATGGGATCCCTCCAAAAGGGGTGCCAAATGCAGGTGTGGTAGGTAATAATCACGTTTTTGGCAGGTTGAGAAGTCTCCAGCTTAGGCGTCTCACTGCCGAAAATTTGTTTCCATCCTCTGCGGTGGGTGTCCATCATATCGACGTCATCAACAATGTTGAATGGTGGAAGTTTTATTTATAATACTGACAACTTACCTTTAAGGCCAATTCTGATCACCGGGACTGAACTGAAGTGAACTTTGGCAGTTCGTAATTCTTAACATGATGTGAACAAGTGCAGTTTATTTCAGTTCAATAGCGACGATGTGAATGGGCCTTAATGTGAACCATCAATGTTACATGCTGTTTTCCAGCGCCTCTGAAGTTACGACCATATGGCGCTATACAAATGTGTATATTATTATCATTATTATGTAAGCCTGTGTGATGTGGAACATCATGGGCTCGCTATGCTATCGTTGAGCCTCTTGTCATGATGCGTGTGATACTATGCAGGTAGCCAGATAAAAATGGCTCTTGCAGATAGTACTTCTTAGGCTAACTGCGATCTTTTTGCTGTATTACTGGCCCCCATAATGGGCCAGTATTGTTTTGCTCGCTGGCGTTAGTCGTCGTCGTCGTCGTCTGTACCACTTGCGGCGGATGGGCTGGCCGCCGGGTGCATTGGCGGTTGGGCGACCAACACTGCATGGTGGGCCAGTACGGTTATGTCCCATTTGGGCAACACCTTGTTTGTACAGCAGTTGACAAGATTTGTTTCCTATTTGATAGTGATTGTCTGATTTTATTCTTATCCAAAAGTCATGATGTTTCGTTAAGAAACTGCCCACTGTCTCACCCATTTTCAGGCTCTCGCCTACTTACTGGTCTGCTTGGTTGTCAGGTGCTTGGCATCTACACGTTTACAAAACGAGTGAATCTTGACGACGGCGAAGCCAAGCCGCGTCGTGCCCAGGGCTACAGCACCGTGTCTCATTTCAATGTTATACACATCGAATGCCACCTCGCCGCTGTCAGGCTAGTTTGCTCATCTCATTTGCACTGTTTTTTTGTGTTTCGTTTGTATTTTATATTTTCCGCCACTTTTTTGACCTGCGTTTGTGTCTGTCTCGTCTGTTTGTTAGCAGGTTAATTCAGAAAGTGAATGGTGCATTTCATGAAATCCACATGAAATTTGAGGTATAGGCCGTCTAAGTGCAGTGATGCTCTGCAGCTGGGGATCAGTGACAGGTGTTGATACCTGCAGTGCAGTTGATTGTGCGACCGTGACGGTTTTTGTGACTGTGTGACCTTGACCTTTGACCTGTCAGGGTTGCCACTGAAAACCTGGAAAACTCCTGGAATTTTGTTAACCTAGAGAACTCCTGAAAAACTCCTGGAATTTGATGTTAGACCTGGAATATTTGGCATGACAAGTCGATTTGCGCTGGTTTTGACACTGTAATGGCTGTATTGCATAAAAGTTAATTCGTGTTATAAAGGTGAAGTATAACGTCAATGAATATGGAGTAAGTATTTATTTTCTAAAATTTACTTAACTTTTCTGTACCATTTTAAACTCGTTTCCATCTACAACAGCTGTCATTGTGATTAGTTGACTGCTGTGAAAATAAGGGGTACATAAAGCAATACTGTAGCGATGTGGGAGAGGAGGAGTCGGCCAACAAACATAGGCACATATAACAGCAAAGTACTGTGCATATTTTTACACCTTACTTTTAATAAAGAAGTGCAATGCAAATTAAATGACTAAAAACCATATAAGCTGCACAGCTTCGGCTATTATCTGCTGCTCAGCTTCGCAGACTAACTGTTAGGCCTGCAGTTAAACCTTAACTGAAATATGTAAAAAGTTACATATAGCTGCCTCCCCAGCTCATATTATGATTACCTGTTAACTGTTGATTCTTTGACAAAAACGGCGTCATTTTGGGAGTTTAGTTACAGTCGGTCCGTCATTGTACTGTCCATCGTGTCCAGTCCTTCACTGTCCAGTCCATCAACGTCCAGTCCTGCAGTTTTCAATCCTTCTATTTCAGCACTCCGTGTCTACATCTGCCGTTCTGTAACAGTTTGATAGCATGGATGGTGTATTCACTGACTGTGTAGACATGCTCGTGGTCGCGAAGAATGGGAGAGTGCCGCATTGCAGAATGGCAACACCAAATGCAACGGTCTATTGCCACTCTGGGGTCCTCAGGTTGCTGAGTCGGCCTACGCCAGCTGCCTTGCCAGGTGAGTTGTTACCTGATTCAGCCACTTGATTACTCTATAGTAGCTTGTGTTCACTGTCGGGGGTTGTCTAGGCCATTCAAAAGCATTGGCAATCTTTGCGGCAGCAGTCGCTGCAGCATCACTGCGGCATTCACTGCTAAAGGGATCATTCAATTGCCAATATTTTCATGCAGCAGAAGGAATCATTCAATATGCCAGGCAAGTTCATATAGTATTCTGAAAATTTCTGGGTGCAGGCAATGCGGCCTGTGGGCTGCAAAGGGGGTGGTGGGATTGCACAGCGTGGATGAAGTCTGTTATCTACGATTTCCTTGTTGTGTCATGTGTAATTTTCAATGCATACGTGATTCTTTCTACTTCCGTTAGTACCAAGCAATTGGTTGGAAAGACTCGTTTCCTTTTGCAAGTCAAGAAAACTATTTTCACAAGTACTAGGTCGAGGAGGTGCATTTAGGAAGTTTGTGTATTTTGATGTTTACTGTAGGCCTATTGTTTGTTGTCTAATCTCTGCACTGTGGGCACGATATTATCTGCCAATGTTGAAATTATCAGATAAACGCCAGTCACTAAGTGATAGTTGCTTAACTATGTCGTCCTGGGCAGGCTTTGGGGCTGTAATGAGCCCTGATTCATTTATCAATTCCGGCACTATATAAATTGTTTACTTACGTTACCGAGCCATCTAAATAATTTTTAATCAACCCAATGTTTCTTTTCTAACACAATTCTTCGTGTTTACTATTTGGTGTACCTTATTTGTTGTTACTTTTTTGTTTTTAACTAATTTATCGTATTGGTTTTAACTTGTACTGGCACCGAATAGCCTACTTTGTGCTAATGGTGCCGTTATGAATCTACTCACTCACTAACTTGCTTACTTACTAACCTAAGGAATTAATTCCAGAAGAATAGACCAGTTCTGATTCTAGGCCGGAGGTCGAAAATGCATCATCTTCGATTGATGCACCCAATAATTCCTTGGGAAGCGATGCTGCCCCTTTTATGCCTGCTCTGTGGCAGTGCAAAGGTTACCTGCACAGTGACTCGACAGGTGAGTGCTGGTCTTCACGCGTATACGAGGCATCAATGTCTGTGCAGACACAACACGTACCTGCAAGAATGCACAGCCGTAAGAGACGCCACGTACGCATACACGATTCATGACCTGAAGCATCTGCTGATAAAGTTCGCTCTTGAGAAGTCGTTCAGCGAGGACAGTGGTGGCGGAGGCCGAGAGAGCAACATGTACCTCATCCCGTACATCATGCACATGGCTCTTTACGTCATCAACACGTCAGTCTCACAACGCTAGTTGTGCTTGTTTATTACTTCACCCGCAGGAGCGGTTGCAATGTATTGTGATGAGTACGTCTGTGTGTGTGTCTATCTGTCTGTCTGTCCACGAGGATATCTCTGGAACCACGCACGCGAGCTTTACAAAATTTTTTGTGCATGTTGGAGCAATTTTGGGGATTTTCTTTCCCATTGACAGTGCATTGTACAGCACAGCATTTGGGACCCATACAAAAACGGCTGAACCGATCAAGATGTCGTTTGGGATGATGACTCCGGTGGGCCTTAGATACCATGTATTAGGCGATGCAGTTTATCGGCCACGAAGTGGGTGGTGGGATTGCACAGTGCGGGTGAAATCTGATATATAGGAATGCCTTGGTTGTCTTTGATGTTGTAGTTTCTAAATATTAACTTCATTTATAATGTAGCCCCAAGCAGCCACAATATATGAGCCCATATGAGCCGTGGACAGCATCGGCAGAAAATTGTTTCCAGTCTTCCAGATAGAAATTCATGTTGGCATTTACAAGACATCAAGAGATTGGTTGCACACCTTAGAAGGCGTCATTTTTTTAACAAGCTGTTGAGGAGTGTTGATTCTGTGTGGGGTCAAAGTTTGCTATTTCCCATTGACAACAGAGGTCACTTAACATATGGCTGACACTGTGGCACAGCTAATGATACATTTATGTGGAACTCACTCTAGAATCGGTGTTATAATGTATGCACATTAGCTTATGCCCGCGTTTATAACAGTATGTCAGTGTTTTAGGCCGCATTGCAGCGACATTGCTACACACAGTGTGCTGCGATTGGTCTGTCTGTCTTGTCTGTTTGTTACGTTTGTGAGCCCTGCAAAAACGGCTGAACCGATCAAGATGCCATTTGGGGGCTGACTCTGATGGGCCCACGGAAGCACATATTAGTTGGGGTCAAGGTTGGACGAACCTATTCACCACTGCGAGGGGTGACAAGACAGTGGTGCGGCCTTTTGCCCACATTCTTTGACAACTGGTTATGTTCTGCATGCTGAAAATTGGCAATAAATGCAATGATAATGTATGAATTTGTAGTGATGATAATGATAATGGGAGACCTGTGTAAACGTGCAGATAGTTTGCCAACACAAAACTGATACTGCACAATCTGACGTATCGGAGCATTTTTCTGTAGAACGAGGTCGGTGACACGTGAAGAAAAGAATCTGTCAAACTTTCTGAAGCGCCCTGCAGACAAATGGGTCGAGAACAGTTTTGAGGTAGCTCATGATGATGATATTGCACATTAAACTTATCAGACATGAATATTACATATTGTGTTGTTATATTAGTGGAATATATCATCCTTCAGTGCTATTACACGGTTGGCTGGGTCATCTGACCTGTAAAATCGTCTCCGAAATGACCTGTAATGTGTCGAGTGGGACGTTAAACCCTAGAATACCATAGTGGAAAATAGCTATCGTCATAGTACTGACTTACAAGGACTAACATCCGCTTCCCTCGGCAGTGGCTCCATATGGCTCTGCAGCTGCAATGCACCCTGATTCATTTGTTGATTCTGGCTCTATATAAATTGTTCACTGACTGACTTATTTATTTCCTTAAGAACAGGCCCGTTCATTTCCAGTCTGGAGTTTATAAGAGGCGACCAAACCTGGCTTTAGTTTTTTTGTACTTATTTTACGTTATAGTATATTTTGTTACGGATACATGTTAGCTTTCAGTACTAAGCCAAGAGATTGGCGTGGAAGAGCATCTCCGAAACGACCTATTTTGTGTTGGGTGGGACGTGTAACCTTAACTTAATCAGTCACCCTCTGTTGTCAATTAGTGGACAGAGAAAGCGTGTGAATGATTCTGCTGATTGGCATCGTGAATAGCATCTGGTGACACAATCCTTGTGCACCAGTCGTTTTTCAGGATCAATGAGGCAGCCGGCTGAGTGAGGTCCACCAGGAAATAGCCAGTCTCATTGTATGCGTAGTCGAGAATATATTTAAAATGTATCCGTCATGTTGTATAATCGTTATTTTAGCAGGATGTAACAGTCTTGGAGTGGGAGAGTGCATTCTTATATCATCAGCAAATCAGTACTGTGCAACCTGTGCAGCCCTGCCGTTTGTTATTTGTAAAACTTTATTCTCTGCATATAATAGTTGTTGTCATTCACAGATGCAGTTCACGTGGTAAGACACTACTGCAAATAACATGTACCAGTAGATGTGTTGGCAAATGAATGAAGAGTGCTTTGTTGAGGTTTGTAGTTGAGTGAATTGTCGACATCGATGTGTCTCGCGTGCAGACTGAAGGGCCGCTGTACTGGGCAGTGATGGCGCTGCACGTCTATGATCAGGACGGTTGGAAGCAAATCCGCATCCAGCTGCTGAAACGTATCATTGTCCTTGCACAAGCACGTCACTCCTGCCCGGGAGGAGCCACCAGGTCCAACAGTGTTTTTTGTCATTTTTGCCAACTAACTTTCGTTTCATGTCGTGATTATGAAGCATTTTTTACCTGCGTGATGCTGTGCTAACACAGTATATGCTATGGCTTGTGTTTGTCTGTTGCATGCTGGGTGTTGATAATTTTTATTCACAGACAAGATGTTCAGT
>Ga0209363_1001703_pt1 | contig 10850 bp, 4 predicted proteins | sample WorMetexBAHAMAS3_FD_187385 | JGI IMG/M metagenome (GOLD analysis project Ga0209363, IMG submission 187385) | Marine gutless worms symbiont microbial communities from Max Planck institute for Marine Microbiology, Germany - Inanidrilus exumae... | ecosystem: Host-associated > Annelida > Digestive... | reverse complement strand
GGTTTTTTTGTCCTGTAAGCAACGCACGATTTCACTGATTTCACGTCGACCAAATTTCACGAAATTTGAACACAACACGTTGATCGGTGTCGCGATGAAAACCTTCGGAGCAGAATTTGAAAATTTTCCCGTAATGGGTCGCTTTTCCAAAGATGCGCAAAAATTTCTTTAAAATTTTTAACGTCCTGCGACTTCAGATCGCCGTAACTCCGCAATGATTACAGATCGACGGAAATTCACTAACTACCTGGACTGCACACTCCGTACAAGAAACCTCCCCAAATTTTCTGCGACGTATATTGTCAGGCCATAAATCGGCGATTCCAGCCGTCATTCCAGAGAGGCCAACTCTTCCTTTCCTCTCTGCCCAGTTTTCGTTTTCCATTAATTCCTGTTACTCTTTCGTTCAGTTCCTCAGTGCCCGCCCTTCAGACCCCATCACTCCATATCCCAGCTCTTTGTCCTATTCTGCCATCATTCCCTGCATCTTTTCTATGTTGTAGCCCTTAGACGTATGTGGGACGACTGAAAGTATTGTAAGCTTCCCCAGTGGGTCCATGCCAAACGGCCTTCTGTGCTTGTGACCGCCAAAACTTTTGGTCTGACTTTTTGACAGATTTGGCAGATAGACTGCTTTTATTTGACACATCATCCCCGTCATGTTTGGTTTACGAACTATGCTGTGTCTAAAAAAATCCCGACATTGTAGCTGTAACGTGAGCAAGTATTGTCCGATATGGTCTGATTTTAATACTTTCGGCAGAGATAGCATCCATAAACCAGGCAATCAAAAACTGGTTTACTTCCTAGCTTAGTTCAAGTACTTACGCATGCACTATAGTGAAACGAAGAAACACGTACGGTCATATCATCTTTTCAGACCGACTACAAGAAGGGAAGAATTCATCCAAATTTGTCACAGGTGAGATATATCACTTCACTTTGCTAAATAACGGAAGCGGAAGAAAGAATGCTAGACCTTCTACGAAGGCATTAAAATTTCTTGGCTTGCTCGCGGACCTCGTGGCCTCCAGTCTAAACTGTAGAATTTCTGCCAAAATTATTGAAATCGGATAACGCTTATTTGAGTTACAGCTAACATGTAGAGTTTCGCTTTTTGGCACTACTCTGGCGTTGCCTATTAACTTATTGAGGTTAGAAAAAGACGGTACGGACGGACGGACGGACGGACGGATGGCGGACAGACCGTACGTTGACGCGGCCAGCGTAATAAACAGAGTTTAGCCGCGTTCAAATGCGGCAATTGTTTTCCAGAAAATGCGCTTCTGAGTGCGTGACTTTTCAGTCATGCGGTGCAAACGACGCAACGTGCCACAGCAACGGTGTGAACGCATTTCAATTTATTTCAAAATAGCGCACGCTTTCGGACCATCGTAAATAACGATCGATATTATGAACACGACGAAAGATTAAAAGTTAAAAAGAGTTAACAACTAGAAGAAGCGAGCACTCACAGGAGTGCAAAGACCCACGCCGGCATTTTTGTGAGTCATTACCTGGACCTATGACTTTTTGACCCGAAATAAATAGTTTTGCATGTCAAATTTGATGATCCTACCTGCATCGGTTTTTGAGAATCGCGCGGAAGAACAAACAGACAAAGGGCAATGAAAACCCTACTCCCCCGACTGTTGTTGGCGTGATTAAATACTTTTGTAAGGCATGTTGTTAACGTGTTTTAGGTAAACGAAGCTTTCTTTCTTTTTGGCGTATGAGCTGGATAAGTTAACCTACTATGCGCATCTGGGGACTGTTTATATTGCGCTATATAAATGTAGGCCCACTCATTAGGCCTATTATTATTACTCGCGCGTCTACAGAACGTAAATTAGTGATTGTGATGTTGTTGACAGTATGTTCAGATGATCTACTCCAGTCTCGGGGCGCTCGTCTTCAGCATGGTAAGCTCTATAGTTATGTCTGTCACTCAATCTACAGGCGTGCGTCTGGGGGTCTTGGTATCTTGCCTCCCCTAGTAGCAGTCGTTATCTTTGGGGAATGTTCTTTTGAAGGGAATTTTCCCCGTGCCTGGAATAAGCAGTGTTCTGAGACACCGTCAGGCTATGCAGCTGCTTCAGCGTGAAAGGCGTTAATTTGTTGTCACAGACGTCGATCCTTGAGCCTGACAGTTCCTAGGGACGGAAGCTCGATCACAGAATTTCGGTGCTGAGATCCTAATTGCTTGGTCAACCCTCGGGAAAATTCGACTGAAAAAATTAAGATGTTTAATAGTAGTTATATATCACCAGCGGGCAGCGGCCTCCTAAGAAGCTTAAGATGCAGCAAAACGCAGAGTTGGCTAGGGCTTCACCCCAGATCAAACTGGGGGAGCTTACAGCGCTCCTCAGTTTACAGGAGCCGCTATTTCATGGCGGGGAAGGGGAGGGGATGAGAGAGGAAAGGCGGAGGGCGAGGGGGAAATGATTTTGTAAGGGCTGGACCCTCACATTGTTTGTGACGGATAGACGCTAAAGCCCAGTCTACATTAGCAACAATGTCGAAGCAACGTTGTCGAATGCTACAGGTCGAACGATTCTTTCGACAAAGTCCAACGTTGCTTCGACGTTGTCGCTGGTGTGGACGGGGCTTAACGGTTGTTGTGGTTGCGGTGATGTATGTTTCAGTACCTGGTGTTTGATACTCAACTGATGCTTGGCGGGAAACACAAGTACGCGCTGTCGCCCGAGGAATACATCTTTGCCGCTCTCAATCTCTACCTGGACGTCGTCAACATGTTCGTCTACATTCTCGGCATCGTCGGCAGAGCCCGTTCAGGATGAACGTCCCCTCACTAGTGCTGGGCCAAATATGAAAACTGTATCGAGCCATATTGACCGATTAATGAAATTTGGTAAATCTGTTTTAACACTTGAATTATTAAGTCTTATCACACACACACACACTCACTCACACACACAACACACACCATACCAAATGCTCTACCTGGGCCACTAAAGTGGTCATACCCGAAGAGCCAAGACCAGTTTTGATATGAAGAAAACTCGTTCAGCTTCGCATCCACCGAGATACGGTCACTGAAACGGGCAGTGGCAAGTATTTTGCCACCATTTTGTTACATTTTTAATATCTAGCCTGGGGGTTCCTGGGGGCTTCTGCCTTATAAAGGGTTAAGCTGTAATATATATGACAGCGGAATGTATTTTAGGAATAAATGGCGAACATTAAGTGTAAATTAAATAAAATTTGACAAAGTAAAAGCCAAGAAAGCAGGTATGGAATTTCAAAATGAAAGCCAATTTGGATCATTTTTCGTCATATTTATGACTGCATGCTTTTAATGACAATTGCTACTAATACTAAATGTCCTGACGTCATATGACAACCTGTTCCCATACACGTTTTGACACAAACTAAACTCAGTTTAAAAGTTTTCTTTACATCGAATACGTGCATTTTCCTGATTTTCGTAAAATGAAGAAAAATTGAACAATCATCGTAATACAGTGTTATCTGAATTTCTCAGCGGGTTGACAAGGCTAGAAATATTATACACAGTCCACACAAAAAATCGGGCCAATATTTTAAATGTTGTCGTGTTTGTCAAACCCATTTTGGCGCCCTGCGTATCAGTAACACCAACAGTGTAATTGTCGGGAGAGACGTTATCCCCAGTTGAAGACGCAAGAAAATCTTTGTGCAGTGGGGCGCATCATTGGACCCCATTGTGAATCACAACATTTCCAGAACCGTTTTGGTGGGGAGGGGATTCACTGCCCCCACATCACAAGAACCACACACCACCCCCACTCTCGAGTTTTTTTTCGACCTCGATCTTCGGCATTATGTCTTGCATCATTCTACGGAATGTAGATCGCACACATGCACATGGCCGGGGTGCGATAGTATTCCACCGGGGTGTGAGGAGCACCCCTTCTGAACATAATGTTAGAGGGGAGTAGCGTGAAAGATGAACGTATTTTGTTAGACCGCGTGTGTTCATGTGGTGCTTAATGGTTGTGCATTGTTTGTGAGTCGTGATTGGAATCGTTTCGTCGACAGCCACGCGGCTTTCCGTGGTTGATGTAGTGAAAAGAATGAGAAACAAACTGCAAAGTTGAGAGAATAATGTGCGGGCTAGTACCAGTCGGTTTGATGGTCAAGACGACGAAGAAAATATTTGGGATGTATGAAACTGACTGGTTGGATCAAACTTTGTACAGCTATGAAGACAGAATGGGTGATATAGGCCTAGATGAGACTTGAATGACAAGCGGTTAGAGCAGATGGGCGGATATAGTATTTCGGTATATAAGGTTGCGTACATGTAGCTACAGTATAGTCAGGGAATAAATTAAGTGGAAACGGCCGGCAAGTGATCGTTAGAACTGCGCTGTTTGGTTTCTTGCAATACATCTTTAACACTTAAAACAGATGTATTAATTTATCCAAGTTTTAATTCAAGAAACTGACTGTTTGCAATCCCAGCATTCTCTGAGCTTTGTAGGCCTAATGCCTGCGTTGCACCGATGAGCATGAATCACCGCATTTATGTCGAGTGGAGTTTGACGTGCATTTCAGGGACTTGAACTTACCAGTATTTACACTATTTCGTTGTACAGTTTTATGACATTTCTTTAATATTTTGAATTTAATCTTACATTCGTTTCAGGCCACATCGCCTGCACGCAGTACGTGAGATGCGGCCTATTGCTACAGATGTCGCACGTAGCGTGGTCTGTCAGTCTGTGTGTTGGGCACGCGATGAGCTGTGCAAAAACGGGCAAACCGATCGAGATGCCGTTTGGGCGCTAACTCATAATTATTGGTCCAAAGAACCATAAATTAGGTGGGGTAAAGATCGAGTTCTTTCGCAGTCACAAGGGGTAAAACTTCGGCGATGCGGCCTTTTGCCACATTACTTTGGACACGTCTTTACCGTCAGGAGTCAACTGGTACGTCATTAAGAATGAGTCCCAGAGGTTATTTTGCTCGATAAGCGACTATGACTTGCGATCTCTTCAGCACTTTTACACGTTTTTGGGGCGACAGGAAGGGCATCTGGCCTGTAAAAAAACCCAGAATTTCTACTTTGGGCATCTGGACTGGCCTGAAGGACTCAAGAAAACAAGGCTGGTGAAACTAAAACACAAAGCAGTAGCTAGTTCAGTTTGATCTAAGCTTAAGTCTCTAGTCTACCCTACAGCTACAGAGGATCATTTTAATACAGGCCACAGGGTGACGCAAGAACAATCAGCCTACTCGTCATCAAAGCTACATCCCGTAAGTCCGTAGTGAAGAAAAAACAGCTGATGGACACAATTAAAAACTAAAACAATGAATTTTGAGCAGGTTTCTACTGTCTTCAGAACAGGTCCACAATTAATTCTGAAAAACTGGAACTTACAAGAAGTCTGACCTGTGTGCGACATCCACACCATCCATTAATATAATAACTGCGTTTCGTGCAACGTGTACATTTAATATTGTACGTGGTGTTACATTGACCTTTTGACCTTGACCTCTGCCACCAGAAATGATATGCATCAGCAACCTTCGTGCACGGTTGGCACGTGGAACGACCAATCAACAGATAGATTGACTGATTGATGACAGATAGTGTATACAAGACCAGACTGTTTTTGAGCCATCGTATATAGTATACGCAGTATATTAATGAATTTATAAGTCCGCCGTGTCTGTGACGTGTCGTTTATTGTTGTGCTTGTTCCAGTCTATTGGTTTACGTGCAGGATATACTGTATCTAATAGCAGACTATGACTTGTAACTGCAGAGACCGTTAACTATATATAGTCGTGCTAACAGTAATGGTTGTGTTAACTTGTGTATAGGTTCATCTGTTTATGTCGAACATATACATAAGCTGTTGCCAATGAAAAGAGGATATATTGTTAATAAACGCAGAAATGCACAATTAATGCAGTTTATCATACAACTGAATCATATAACAAAAGCGACATGTTTACAAAACGTCATTCGCAAACGTAAAACGCTCATTGTTCAAGCCGCCGGCGAATCAGCGTCTATCAAATTTACGAGCAGATTTTGGCTCGGGCAAGTCGACGGCCGTACCCGCTACGGCCGTCGACTTGCCTGTCTGCCTGCGCGCGACCGTCCGTCCATCCAAGCCACGCCCGTGCGCACGAATCTTCACAGTCCTATTTTAATATATAGATTACTTTCCATAAAACAAGGTATCTATCTCCCTAACTGGACGTAATCGTACTGGCCCGCCGTGCAGTGTCGGCCGCCCGACCGCCCATGCGCCCGGCCGGCCCGCCGTCCGGCAGCGTTACAGACCCGACGACGCCGAAAGGCAACAGACGCCAGCTAGCAAAACAATACTGGCCCATTAGGCGGCCAGTAACATATAAAAATACGTAATTGAACATGAATTTGTGACAGTTAGTTTTGACGCTTGTTAACTGACGAATGTAACGACTGACATTGAACTAACCACATCACACCATCATCTCCACCTTAACAACAATAAACCTCAGTGAGCAAGTTCACGAGGAGGAGTCAGTTCCTTCATGAGTTCCAGAAGAGAACATTCTGAACAACTACGTCAGTGGGGACTGACCTCTATCCACACATGCCGACCTACGTCCACACGCCGCGCGATATTCCACAAACGGCGCATCTCTAGCGTGACGTTGACGGTGGGAAAAGATGTGCACCGTAAACTTTACTTCCCGGTGGCTGGCCGATTCGTCCGATTTGGGGCTTCTGGGGGAGCAAAGTTCCCCAAAATGGGAGATTCCGTGCCCAGGACACCGATGAAGCACCGTCCGTGCAAAATTTGACGCCTCTAGCTTTATCCTCGACGTAACCTTACAAACACACAAAATTACAAACCAACAAACAGAATCTAATCTGTTCATCAGGGGTTAGTAAATACTCCCTCTAAGATTCATTGGGATTGTACATGAGATATCGTGGTAACAAGATCTGTCCAGATGAACGAACAAATGGACAAAATGACAGCCTGAAAACATGCATTCGCTGATACTGTCGGGTGAAAAATGAATAAAAAGCACAGCAGTGTGTCTGTGTAAATTAAACTAGCATGCAAATGGTGAATCAGCCTAGTAAGTAACCTGGTAGGATGGATTATGACTAGAAAAACTGACCCAGCAAACTATGTCACTTTACAAGGAATGTGTTCAAAATATTGCCACAGCAGCAAAAACCAACAAGGTGTCACCCTAACGTGACGTAATCGTACTGGCCCGCCGTGCAGTGTCGGCCGCCTGACCGCCCACCAGCAGCGTTACAGACGACGACAGACGACGCCGACAGACAACAGTGAGCAAAACCATACTGACCTATTAGGTGGGCCAGTAAAATTGTGGGGTTAAATATAGGATCATCACTACGTACGGCACAGTAAAATACACTATCAACAACCCAACTAACGTACAACAAGGTTGCAATGTTTTACAATCTTTTCCTAAGGTTCGTTCACACTCAATGCACAACATTGCTGTGCCGCACAGACAAACACAGACTATGCCTTGATGTCACATGGCAATCGTTCTCCAAGAAAATGGAACAGCGAACAACACTTTGCCGCCTACAAACGAAGCTCTGCAGCTGCGGTAAAACGTTGATACAATGGTGTTTGATGATAAACATGCATCACAGGAAGCAAAGACAGTTCGTTTCATTTCTTCTCCAGTGACTTAAATTTTGCTTCTACACACAAACAAAATAAAAAATTACACCTCATATGGGACATGTCTCTGTAAAACAGCGCATTTAACAACCATACAGCAATCCAATGTAATATCTATGCCGTCTACGGTTCGCCCCCTTTTAGCAATTTCTGGTGCTCAATGTTCAGTAAAATACTTTTAAATACTGCCCAACACTGCTGCTGCTAACTACTGCAGGAAAGATCACTTACAATATCAGTGAATATTTACATTTTACTTAATAATTGTTACATAAACCACTACTGCCACTGCTACTATTACTGTTGGTCATTGTTCGACCTGCCCAGCTTTCCGCAGCTACTGCAGGTTATGCTGGGTCTTCCAATCCCCACAAGATGCAGACTTCGCCCCCGGTGCCGCCACCTGGCAATCTCAACCAGACGTAATGTCGTCTGACATCGGACTGGTGCCACAACCTGGAAAACTCATTGAAAAATACGTGTCATCTCTGGTTCTGGCCCGTTCACTCTACTACGTAAAAACATAAGATCATCCACAAAACCAGAAGTACATAACAATATTATACTGCTGTCAGAGAAAGACCAAGCCATGGCCATAGTTAACATGTACAAAAAATTTGGTGATATTTGGATGTGCAGTTTTTGAGAAATGTGAGCAGACAGACAGAATGCATCTTACAGAACAGATACCACCCAACAGCAGTGAACGGAAATTCAAAATATGTTACAAAAACTAAACACAGCAAACTGAACGACGTGAATGTGACTTGCCAAGTCTTCTAGAGTAGTTGTCAAGTTTGTACGCTGCTTGTTCCAGTGATGTCACACTTTCATCCAGTTGATCAATCATCTCTAGGTACGGCTGCAGACTTTCATCTGACAACAACAACAACAACGACACTTTCTTCATACATTTACTGATACTCCCAGTCCACTTTATTTGAACAGTCGGTGCTGTGTAGAATACACAGAACTGGCCACCTCGCCAGATTCTCTGAGAAAACCGCCATTTATGCAGGCCATATTTCATATCTGCCAGCAGTAAAATCACTGATCAATTCTTATCACTGGCAGAGATTGCAATAAATAATTATCAATTATCACAAACTCGTGTCCATTTGGCCCACTGTCTTCCTTTTCCATATGCATACACTCAATTTTGGATTACAAAGCCTTCTTTTCCACATTTACACCGGAAATGGCCCGGGTTGCCAAACGCTGGAATGGCGAATGTGTCAAATGCCCGGAACATGAAACCATCCGAAATGTTGAATATCCAACATGCTGAATGCTAAATGCCCGGAATACCAAATGCCTAGTGTGCAGTGTGCTGAACGCCAGGAATTCTGAATAGGCCGGATGCCAAATTCCCAGAATGCCAAACATTTGGCCAGAATGCCAAATGCAGCCGAATGTCGAAAGTCCGGAAACAGCAATTTCTCTAAAGCTATAGGACAATGTTTAGATGTCACGATACATGCATGCAAGAGCCAATCAGCCAAATAGCTAAACGTCCATGCTATTATATGCTAGAAACAACGTCAGTTTTTCTGCAAACATTTCATCGGGGCGTTGACCTTTATACAGTGATGCCAAGATGGGAAAACAAGAAGGATCAGTATCCAGAGAGCTGGGAGGTTCAGGGGCCCAGCCGCAACTGAGCGTTAATTTTTAGCTCCAAATTTTGTGACCAGCAGTAGTTTGGTGCCACAAATGGTGTGTGGGTGGGATGCCCACTTTACCCTCAAATTGGGAATCAAATTAGCCACCCAAACATGGGTCGATATATCCACCCACAATGCGTCACCAGCCAGTCTAGGAAAATTACTTCCGTTATCACTAATGGGAACTCTACTACCAAATTTGCATTTCTGACCCATCCTTTGGGCTTAGAGAACAACATATATGCTCCATAGTGGGTTCATTGAAAAGCTCATAGTGGACTTCATACTGGTAGGCATATTCGCGATAATAGACCTTTTTCGCTATCTGTTATGGTTGGCAATATGTAAACAGAGATGTGTCAATATCGGTGCAATTTTCAGGCAAGTGGGTGATCTTGAGCCGACATTTTAGGCCAAAAGCAGATTACAGGACACCAAAGCTATTGAAAATGTCATTGAAGGCAAAGATAATGCACAAAAAAACAAACAACAGACAGACAGACAGATGCGACTGAATGCCCAACCCATGATGGTGGCTATACAGTCAGCATGGGTGATTACAGGACAGTAACAGTGGTATCGCAAGATAACACAGTGCATTGTCCTTGAGAGAATCCATGCAAAGACTCAAAGTGAGATTGCTGCTAAACAAGCTGGCTTCCATCAAGGTTGGGGTGACATGTGAGAATTCCTCTTGAGAAAATACATGAACATTGAAAGCTTAAGAACTTTAAGGAAATTTAAAAAGCACGGCATACTTTTCAGTGTGATACTAGAGTATGATTTGTAAAGTGTGATCAACCAGGAATTGAAATTATCAAACAAGTGTTGCATTGAGGCCGTTTTGAGAAGTCAACAACAACAACAACAACATACATTTTAGTTTGAGATCGGCCATTGCCTTGCTGAGGTGCGACGATATCTCTTTCATTTCCGTGTATTTGGACAACGTTACACGATTCATTCGCTCCAGCAAACGATACTCGTCAACCGTACCTGACAACAACAAACATCAGCAAATAAGAAAGTAGAAATGAATCAATTTCATCAATTTTATTAATAATACATCTCACATTGTTTACATGCATTTCAACGACCTTTCTCAAAACAGGCTAGAGTGAAGATTAGCGGTACTCATTGGAAATGCATAGAACACTTTCGTACAATTCATTTCATTTCATTCCGCTAATTACACAATCAAATATGGGGGTGGGGTCTGGAGAGGGGGCTTTGCCCCCTCCCCAGTAAAGGAAACATTACATTTGCGAAATAAATGTCTAAAAAAAGTAATTAATGAACTGTAATGCTTTTCAATAGGTACCTCTAATCTTCAAAACACGTCCATTCACTCACTGTTTATTTTTCATCAATTAAAGGTACCAATGACGTTAAATATTCAATGCATTTCCAATGAGTACCGCTCAGGGGTGGCTGAACAGCTCGGAGGCGGATGGCCTAGCCGTGGGCAGACAGGGGCGTGGCTAAATCGGCACGCAGTATTACGTGT
>Ga0209363_1001702_pt1 | contig 10851 bp, 3 predicted proteins | sample WorMetexBAHAMAS3_FD_187385 | JGI IMG/M metagenome (GOLD analysis project Ga0209363, IMG submission 187385) | Marine gutless worms symbiont microbial communities from Max Planck institute for Marine Microbiology, Germany - Inanidrilus exumae... | ecosystem: Host-associated > Annelida > Digestive... | reverse complement strand
GTATATATATATATTTGAAAGTAAATGGTAACAAAGATAAGCTAATTGTGTATAATAACGGTCTTTGAGACATAGTATGAACATAGCAGTATTTACAGTCGTTAATATTTTGTCCTCGTGATGTGATAAATTTCTGTTATGATAGTATGTTGTCTTTCACGCATGTGATCTGTACCTGCTGCATGTGTTACAGATGCATCTGATAGATAATTTCTAAACTAGTAGTCATTTCATTGGTCTTTTAATGCAACGTGAAGAGTGATGTCAGCAAGCGTCGTTAGCATGCCACCATAACTTGCTCTTGGCTTGCATTTGAGAATGCATTTTATTTTCTATTCATGTTACTGACTCTGCATTCTCGTGGTGTTTGATTATTGTGTTATCAGCATCTAAACAATGTGATTTAAAAAATATTGCAAGTTTGCACAAACTCCCCACTGTTTCGAGGGGTCTTTAGTGCTGCACCGTTGAGGCCATTGCTGTCTGTAATTGTGATGAAGGCCATTACAAAAGAACTGCTCTACCCTGCAAGCTGTTTAATTTTTCCTGATCTCATGACAGAGATTGTGGAACGTTTGTGGAAGAGTACTGTGATGTGGAAACTGTTTATTAATTAAAGGTCTAAAGGTGTACTCAGTGAAAATGAAAGCAGTCGTAACAAAGGATAATGTCGTTCTAGTATTTGTAAGAAATGAGGTTTGAATAAATTGGATTTCATTCACAAGCTGCCTGAAATGTATCCAGGACCATAAGCGACAGTGGTGAGCAGAATTGTACAGTAACATGATACTCCAAAGCAGTTGTTTATTTGTAATGAAGTAATGTTTTGTCTATTACTTTTATTTCTATTACTAAATAAAGTGAGGAATTGAAAAAATGTAAACATTCAATTCAAGAATTTGTACAAATTTTATCGTTATGATTTGTTAGATGTAATCATCAACCATTAAGTTTGTCTCTTGTTTAAGTTACCATATTCTACTGTTTTAAGTATGCAAATTCACATATTCCAAACAAAACTACACCTGTTGTGCTAAATATCTGCTACTTTTGCTTAACTTTTCAGATGGTTAATTCTTGGGTTACTTTTAGTCCTACTGTGTCACTCATCACAGACTTGCTATTTATGATCATGCGTTACCTACTGTGTTCTTCACCTGCATTACTAATCACCCAACCAACCAATTAGCACTTTAATCAGCTCCATTGCTTAATACAATTCACAAATATAGACATCCAAAAAATATAGACATCAACTTCAATTTTACCATTAAACAGTTACAGCACATAGAGTCCACTTTAGTGTCATAACAGCAAAAAATGGATCAGTCCTGCATTAAGCAAAGAAAAACACTATCAGATATACGGTGTACATACACTGTGTTTCAAGAGGTCGCACAATCTAGTAAGTCAATCTCAGGACACGCTAGGCCAAAAAACAACAATATCGAGTGCACAAACAATAACATCATTGCAACGTGCTGACAGTTACACACTTTACAATAGTCATACGAACAGAAATAAAATGCCCATGAACTAAGTTGAATTACTTGGTGCTTTTTTTGCAAACAACAAGGTGCCAGTAAGCGTGTATAATACTAGCAACGAGGCTACCTTAAGGTGACTGTGTAGAAATCCAATGACACGTGCTATTTTCCATAAGTTGTTATATGCAAAAAACAATCATCCAGTGCATACAATACGACACGACAGATTAATCATCATAGCTCAAAAGCTGATGAGATGGCCAGCTTAATCTAGCACATGGCACAGAAACGAAAAATAAGTTAAGAATAAAAACAAAAACCGAGTAGCTCAGAAAGAACGATCCAGGCAATAGTCCGTGCATGCTGACTTCAATCTAGATGCGGATATGGTTTAGGCTAAAATTCGGTATGGCCCAAATAACTAAATGCAGTCTAGTGGAAGGTGAAGTCAGCCAGTCTTGTGCCAAGATATGACTAAAGTGCTTAAATTACTGCCCATTTTGAAAAATATGCCTGCAGCGCAAAAAGGCTGCAGATATGCCGTACCAGTGCATACCGTCAAAAAATCACTGGAACTGCATAGTAAGTAGTTCATACAAGTTACTGTAGACAAACAAAACTGCCCATAAATAACTGACACTCTAATAAAAATGCAATGCAAATCATCCGTACACCAAAACAGAATAGCTGTATATATTGCAACACTGGAGTGGAATGTATAAACGTAATGAGCGTAAGCCACTCCAGACAGTGTTGTAACCTACTTATTTCATGACCTACATACTTATACTTAGGGTTACCATATTGTCAGAGTCAAAAAGGGGACACTTTTTCGCACACTTGTAAGAAGGCAAAAATAACCAGTCTAGGGTCTGTTGAAACAATGCATAATCACTAAGTCATCAGAGATGTGTGCATCGCTTACTTTTGATCAGTAAACATGTACTCGAAGCTTGTACAAGTATTGCATTTTGAGACGTTACTGACATCTTGTATTGAAAACTAACGAGCTTTCTTTGTCTTGTGCCCTCGTATGCCTTTGCAATTGGCAACATTCGAATATACTGGCAGATTGGGCCAAAAACCTGGACAAACCGCTGATTTTCGAAAACCCGCCCGGACTGAGGCTGAAAAGAGGACGTGTCGGGGGAAACCCGGACGTATGGTAACCCTGTACAATACATACTAGGTCTCTGAGATGCACGCACATTGACTGTAGGCCGATTGCCGGACCAATGTGTAATAAACTGTTTAAGCCTCCTACAGACTAACTGCAGTGTCAGTTTAGTATGAGACTACAGAGGTTGAAACTTATGCAGTAGTGAAAGCTAATTTTAATGTAAATTGTAATGTTTATTTGGACATTTTAGATGCAGACTTTCGAAAATAGATTTTTTTGCAGTTATCAGTGCAGTGTGACGTTTAGTCAGAGATGGAAGTGTCTGGAGTGGAATAACTGGTTGCACCTGGCCGCATGCAGACAACTCTGACAAGTACTGTTGCAAACATGTTCACTCATGACGGCCGGCCAGTTGTACGAGTTGCTAAATAGTTACAAATTGCAAATTAAAAGCAATCCAAAATAGCATGCTGTCACCGGTATAACATACTGTAAACATAGCTGACCATAGACAAAACTACTGCATAAGCAATTGCAAGGCATACGTGGTGAACTAACATTATGAGCAATTACACTGATGTAACACACTGCAATTGGTGGTAATGGTTTCATGACAGTACCGGTTCATCATCGGATGAATTATCATACATTGAAGTATTCAGTGGCCTGGTATCATCTGATCTAACATCATCCGATCTTATACTCATATAGTGATAAGAGCCATAAGACTTACTACGCTTTCGGGCATAGATGGTTACAGCAACAGCAGCTCCAATTACACCGCATATAACAGCAATGGCAACGATCACTGTTCCAGCTTTTGGCTGTTCACCATGCTGCAGCTTTGCTTTAGCTGACAGCTCAGCCAATGAATCGGTACCCTGACACACCTCCAACAGATTGATCCTCGGAGCATCCTGTGGAAAATAGCCACCCTTACATTTGTCACCTGGAATTTTATGATAGCCAACTGCCACTATGTTATCCTCGTGGTTACGTCGACAGATATGAATCTGCTTATCCTTTAAAGACGGGTCTACGACACATTTGTCAACGTTCTCTTGGCGCATATAGCCAAAGTCACAATCAAAATCATCAACTGTGCACGGACAGCACTTTCCAGTTTTAGGCACAACATACGCCCTGCCATTGTAACACCACGACTCTGGTCTTAATCGTCTGAAGGTTTCATTATAGCCGAGCAAACAACCACCTGCGTGATGACTATGTGCAACCCATTCCTCATAGTCACCATCTCCGCAGCGTCTGTCAATCAGTGTGGTAAAGTTGATAAAGTATGTATGCCATATGTGCTGCTGTGTGTATCCCCAGATAGCGACCATCATTGCCTTATTACCAGGCTCAATCAGAAGTCCAGTGAACCAAATAGGCTCTCTGTGTTCAGTAAAGTTATAGCTAATCCAGCAACGACCTTCATCAGTTGAAAACTTGACCACAGATGGAGTGGGTGTGTCAGCCGGTACGGCAACGAGTAACCCACCGTGATCACCAATCACATAGTGATGAGGTCCCTTCAGAGCAAGTCTCCAGTTGTATCCACCGTCACTGGATACAAACACATCGGGATCCGAAGTTTGCAAAGCATTGGCAATATGACCGTGCACAAGAATAAGGCCAACAGCATTTGGTACGCTCAGCGGGGGATTTGCTCGAATATTTCGTACTCTGCTGTATTCGTTGTGAATGTGAAGAGAACATTCTCGAGTTTCATCTTCGCATGATACATTCTTTGGTCGTTCTACTGTCTGCCAATCCCCTCCACGATTATAGGAGACAACGGTGCGAATGCTGTTGTCTGGCGCCAGCTGATTAGCAATATAAACACCACGCATTGACTTTACTGGATAGAAGTCTGTCAAGTGTTGATAATTTGGGTAAAGATGGTTTTCTAGGGATTTTGTGAACTCAACTCCAGTTGCATCTGACAAGTACAACGTTCCTTTACCAGTATCACCAGGCTCATCCACATGCAGAAAGATCTGACCTTCGCTTGCATCAAGAATTGCAAAGAAGCGATCAGGAGTGACAGTTGGCAAAAGTGTGTGATCCCAGCTCACGCCATCATCGGTAGAAACAATCAGCCGTCGTTCATTAGAATCTGGAGACACGTAAACAGATGCATAAAGGAACTTTCCACCAATTCCAAAACCATGAACGCTCTTGTATAGTGTGGTCCAAGTGCTACCGAAGTCTGTGGATTTCTCCAGGACATTCGACTTAGAATCAGAAAATATATAATTTTCTCCAGTAACGACAAATATGTTCGATGAATTTGGTACTGTACTCCACCTGAAATTGATGATATTTGACTTAATTTTTGACCATGTAGCCCCCCTATTCTTGCTCAAGTAAAGCTCATGTCTTCGTCTATCATCCACCAGAATAAGCTTAGAATCACTCTGGTGAAAAACAAGACTGCCTGACACCAAAAATGACAATGCAACTTTGTTGAATGTGTTTCCAGCATCATTAGAAATATACAACGAGGACGAGCCAGACAAAGGATTAGCCACAATATACACAGTTTCAGAAACAAGAGGGTGTTTCTGTAATGACAACCGATAGTTAGCTGTAGCCTCCCATAAACGAGAGCTAATGTTATCAAATTTCTTGCTCGTGTCGTCACTCAAATAAACAGTTGACATGCCACCGTCCGACGTAACGACAATTATTCTCTCAGTATCCCTACCAGTCCATGACATCTGCAAAGTGAATTTGTTGTCTCCGGTAAACTCTACCTCATCCGCAAATAACTTCCGGGTAACATTGCTCATGCTTCTGACACGATCATCGACCATTTTCTGCTCATTGCGGCAAATTGCCGGATTTCCAGTGCTTGCACGTTTCCATCTTCTGAGCACATGCGTACTCCAGTGAAAACTGTTCACATCACCATGAGCATTTACCTGCATCTTCAAAGCACTCAACAGCAGAGGCAAGCACACAGTCAAAATGGCAAGAACATTAAAGCCAATGATGAGATGCATTTTTCAATGTTTCACAGTACTGGAATGTAATGCCTGCAACATACAGACAGCAACAATGCACATCAGTACATCACCCAGGATGGCAAGCTTCATTTCTATACTTTATGTACGCCAAACAAATTAAGAATCCTGCATCGGGTTAGGGAAGACAGGGGACCCCGAGGAGGTGGGTAGGAAAGTTATGGGAACATAACTGTTGCAGCTAAGGTAAAAGGCAAAATTCGGGGAACGGGGCAAGCCACGAAAACGTGGCCTCACCAGTTGCCTTGCTTGACCCCCCAGGAAGTAAATGACTCTGCATGTACTCTGCTCTATGACCTACGTTTACATCCACACTGTATAAGACAAGACACAAATAATTGCGTTAAATTGCATAACTAGATTCATGCCTAGCAAAGTCACCAGTCACTATACACTGAGCCGACTTTTGGTTAGACTGACTCAGATGACTCTGGGTGCAAGGCAGTTGCGGGAGTCATTATGGGGAAGGGTCGGAGGGGGAGAATGTGGTGGCAGGTCGGGGCAGCATGGCAATTGTAGGGGAGAATGTCTAACCTCATGCAGGCCTCTAAAACAAATACATGCAAACGAGAAAACATAGGCAGTCATATCGACATGCAGACCCACACCGGCAATGGCCGCATGTAGCACAGTGGCGTACAGGTGTACGGAATCCCACACATGGTCACTAGCAACCATGTGACCGTGACAGTTTTTGTAACAATGTGACCATGACCTTGTGATCTCTGGGTCAATGCATGCTGAGTGACTGTTTTACAGTATACGTGTACCCAAGTTTGGTGTCAACAGCTCAAGTCTTTTCCTTTTAGAGCGCAGACAAACAGACAGACAGACACAACTGACAGAGTCGGCGGCTATGCCTGGTACGCCGGCGTGAGTAATAATGTAGATTGAGGGGTTATGTTCATGCCTAACTCTAGCAGCATTAACTGATTACAAAGCAATCAAAATGCGAGCTAAAATCATGCCTAAGGGAATTGCAATTCCATTAGGCGTGATTTTAGCTTCTTAGTTATGATTAAACAGTGCAAACTGACTGCAAATGCTGTTATATATTATTATTATTATTATTATTTCCAGTTGCAAAATATTAAGATGTGGTGTTTCAACATTATAATTGCGATGGTTGGTTGGTTGGTTGGGAGATTAATGTCCGTTTCAGCATAAAAATAGGCTATATCAGGGACAAGGTCTTGGATGCAGATTTAGTTCCACTAGGCTAAAGATGGCTAACAATATAGGGTGCTTTTGAGGTTTTTTGCCATGCAGGGGTGACATGCTGCACCAACTTGGTGACATATGGCATGGAGGAGTCGACCATAGGTCAACAGTCGACACATACGTGCCAAATTTCCACAGTAATGGGATCGACGCCTAGTGCCAAATTTCACACCATCAGTGCAGAGGAGGGACATGGGACCCACAAAACTGCAAATTTTACACAATTTCAGAATATAAATGCCCTCAGTTAATATCTCTTGCACGATTTTTAAAACACAATTTTCAGCATTCGTGGCAGTTTCATGCACAAAAACTATTAAAATTTGGGGATTCATTCAATGGGTTCTGGCAGTAGAGGTTTAACCTTGGCAGGGTCTATTTGACTCCTAATTTTCAGCACCCTCTAGTGGCAAAACTGTACGTCACTACGTTGGATCCGAAAACGTTTTCGGAGGTGCAAAATGGTATGGACATTCTCTTATCAATATCACCACACCCTGTATGGTTGGGTTCAGACTTTGCACGCTGCTGGTGGGACGAAAAGTTGATGTTTTTGTCCATCATGCTTTTGAACAGTAAAGTTTGTGAATGCAAGATTGAAGAATGAAGATTGCCATTTTGCCATTTGAACTCAGAAGCGATTTTGATTTTGATACCACTGGATAGGAGGATTGTAGTTTTGCAACTGCATTTAGTATAGTTTCTATGCCACTATATGGCGCCATTACAGAAGGTTAAAGTTGAAAATATAGCAAATTTTGGTGTTTATTACCCATTAAGGGTGACGTAATAAACCGATCCAGATGAAATTTGATGTACCCAGTATATATACATGGACCACAGTCTCACATGCCAAATTTGGCCCTGATCAGTCAAGGGGTGGGTACAAGAGCCAATGAACTTCAAAATGTGGTCAAATTTGAGGTCTGTCGCCCTGCAGGAGTGACAGCATTTAACAACTAAAATGAGTTTTGACGTGTTAGAATGCACCATCCTGTCATGCCAAATTTGGCCTGAACGGTGAATGGAAGGGTACAAAAGTCCCCAAACTTGAAAATCGCCATGCCAGCTCTGGCACATTGTCGGATTTGATCTATGCTCACTAGCTGCATCAATTCTTCGATGACAAAGTTGCTGGCGTTTGTGCCTCTACTGCTGATGCTCTGCCACTGACCTACATCACTGACAGTTCACAGTGCTGCCCGGTTGTTTACTCTCGAATCTTGATGTTCCGTGTGTTCACTAACGACGTCATTGCTGCCATTCGTCATCTGCCCAACCAGCAGTGTACCCCTGATCCACTTTCAATGCACAAGGACAACGTCGACCTGCTAGCACTCTAGCACTGTTCATTACAGAGTTGTTCAATCGGTCTCTGTCAACTGGCGTATTTCCGGCACCATTTAAGTCAGCTCACATCACTCCACTGCTGAAAAAGCCTAGTCTACATCAAGCAGATCCTAAGTCATACCGACCGATATCCAATCTGTCGGTATTGTTGAAGACACTAGAGCGCCTTGAGGCTTGTCAGCTGATAGATTACCTCCGTCGTTGAAAGCCAATGCCAGACTTACAATCGCCCTAATGTGCCAATCACTCCGAGACTGCGGTACTGTGGGTTCGGTCTGACATCCATGGTGCGCAGGACTGCGGCAATTTCGCTATCTTTATGCTGTTGGATCTACGCCACTGATGCCATAAGTTAACTTGAGGCCGCAGCAGCATGGGATGATCAATGATCATCCCATGCTGCTGCGGCCTGAAGTTAACTTATGGCATCAGTAACACGATCCACTGCTGGTTCAAGTCCTATCTCCATAATTGTCAGCAGTCGGTTTGATGCAGCAGTACCAATTCTACTCAAAGAGTTTGGGGTATCACAAAGTTCTATTTTTGGACCAATCCCTTTTCTGCTTTATACTGCAGACATTCTCAATGTGGTGCGGAACAGGAAACTCCACACCAATTTGTATGCAAACGACAATCAAGAGTATGGCTTCTGACACCAGTCTGGAGTTCGTGCTCTTCAAGATAATGTGCAAGCATGCATCTCTGATGTTGCGGTGTGGATGATGTCGAACCAGTTGCAGCTCAATGCAACCAAAACAGAAGCACTGTGGTGCGCTCCACTGCGTCAACTGAATCAAGTTACCAGGCGAGCCACTTCTCATTGGCTCCGACGTGATAGTGTCAGTGCACTATGTTCAAGACTTAGGTATATTCATCGACACAGGAGTAACCATAAGTACCCACATGTTGCTAGCTGCTTTGCTGCTCTTCAGCAGTTATGCAGCATTCAACGTTCGGTCAGCAGGCCGGTTCTACTGTCTCTCGTCACTTCACTTGTGCTGTCGAGCTTGGACTATGAAAGTGCAACTCTAGCAGGCATTCGGAAATACCTGCTGGATCGTCTCCAGTCAGTTCACAATGCAGCAGCACGCCTCATTTGCCGAGCTTGCAAGTACGAGCACGTGTCTCCACTGCTTCAGGAACTACACTAGTTGTCTGTTCCTGAATGCATCAAATACAGTGGCCTTACTAGTCTAATCAAAAATCACAGTATTTCAGCAGTTTTTCGTCCTGCAGGGGCGATTGTATGTATGGATCGGAGTGGAATTTGGTACGCAAAAGCCAGCTTTTCCGTGACAAATTATACCTCGATCAGTATATGCCTAGGCACACTTGTAGTACTTGAGTGCGGACTTGGACTCCAGTCCAAACTTGAGTCCAGTTTTGCTGGGCTCACACTTGCTTATCAGGGACTTGAACTCGGCCATTCTAAAATCGAGTCCTTGTTCAAGTCCAAGCATTGTTTATTCCATTGTTAAGTGCACCAGTTAAGCACATGGTGGCATTTTCATGCGACCGCACAGGTCCAAGCTGTCCGACAAAACATTTTCATCACTGGTCTGAAATGTAACAGTATGAAAACTATAATGATACAACATGGTCAGGCACTTGATAGCTCACTGAACGTTGAACTTATTGTTAAGTTGGCTTGGACTCAATCCCGGACTTGGGACTCCTGTAACGGATTAATTGTTTTGACTATTCGCCTTACTGTTAGTCGCCCAACGGGCCATTACGATGAACCGCGCTGTAGCTGCCTGCCTGCGGTTTCCGTTTCAGTTTATTTTTATTTAAATTCATAATTAATCCCGGCATATTATACCGCAATAATAAAGTACCGTAATCAGTTAATTAAACATGTACTTAATTTTGCAATAGAGCGATTAATGTTGCCGTAGCATTCTAATTAACAACGAACTATTTCATTGCGCGATCTAATACAATCGTTCTAGTATCATATGTTGAGCGCGGCGGCGCAGTGGGCCTAACCTGCTGTATCGCTGTGCCCGCGCGTCCCCTATATAAAGCGTGTTCACTGTGTATTTGACGGCACTTCGAGCAAGAAGTGGCCCGTGACGGACCGCCGATATTGTGAAGTTTAATACACGCTCTGGAACCGAGCAGACTGGAACATCAACTTGTTTCGAGTTGTCTTGTAGTTAGAGAGAGGACTCCCACCTCCAACCTTGACGGAGTGGTAGTACAGCTCCCACCTCCCACCTGGACTGAGTGGCAGCACAACTCCCACCTCCCACATCTGGAGAGAGGACTCCCACCTCCAGCCTTGACGGAGTGGTAGCACAGCTCCCACCTCCCACCTCTGGACGAAGTGGCAGCACAACTCCCACCTCCCACATCTGGAGAGGACGCCCACCTCCCACCTGACAGAGTGGTAGTACAGCTCCCAACTCCCACATCTGGAAATAAGAGGAAACTACACGTTGTGAAAGCTCAGAACACATAACTGAGAGACAAGTAAATAACAGCGACCGATACAATGGATCAACAGTACAACTATTCACCGAGGAACTTTGTAACGGTGAGCGCAAGGGCTGACACTATAGAGTCTCTTGCCGGGCAGGAATCTGAGATTCGGAATGTGGGACCCGAGCCCGAGCGAGCCACCGTTACAACTGGCGCCACA
>Ga0209363_1001700_pt1 | contig 10852 bp, 7 predicted proteins | sample WorMetexBAHAMAS3_FD_187385 | JGI IMG/M metagenome (GOLD analysis project Ga0209363, IMG submission 187385) | Marine gutless worms symbiont microbial communities from Max Planck institute for Marine Microbiology, Germany - Inanidrilus exumae... | ecosystem: Host-associated > Annelida > Digestive... | reverse complement strand
CCATATGACCGAGGCATAAAGAAGTTTACAACGTGTTAATTATGAGAACCGAACCGAAAACCGAGGTTTTTCTTGCAAAACCTACCGAAACCGACCGACGGCATAATTTTTGAAACCGTAACAACACTATTAAAAGGAGTAGGTTCTTTTTTTGGTATTTTGAAATACGTGTACGATATTGTCATAAAAAAGTTCACATTTGCTATCTCATCTCCTGGTGAGTTCTTGTACCACCCGCCTGCCGTAGCTGATATCAACTAGTGCATTTGGATTAAGGAGAAGCTGGAATTCCTGTGAACGTTGTAATCTGCACCAGCTGTTCGCCAAGATACATTGTCAAAATGTGCGTGTCACTTGGTGACTGTGTTGTTGTTGTAGAATGGAAGTGGCTGCTGGAAAAAGGCATGTTGACACAGATGAGGTGAGCATTCTGGCATATCTTTTCAGCCATAGACTGTGGGCTCAAATTTATGGCTAAATTTTTCTACAGCATTGAGTGAAATTTTAAAAAAATGACTCTGTCACATCTGTATGTAGTAAGATGATACTGCTTATAAACCGTTAATACCTGCCTGAAACCCAACCATGCCGGAGAAATCCAGTCTGCACGTGGAAGCAAAATTGAAGTATTGCAGATTTTTATCATGTGGTACTACGGTACTACCCAACAACTATGGATATCTTAGAACCATGGATATCTGAAATTCTGAAAACACATTAAACCAATTGAGAGTAAATCAGTAGCAGAGGCACAGCGAGTGATGTGCAAAGGCAAAGGTGGGAGTATGCAAAGCTGTGCGTGAAAGTGAAGAAGTTAGGTTGAAAAGTCAGAAGATGCAGGAGCCAATGTGCAGTGATTGAGCAGAAATCGTTTGGAAAGCAAGGAAAAAGAGAAGCATGTAAATGCGTAGAACAGCTAACTGGAGACTTCTCAGGAAGGACTGCCATGTTAGATGGAAACTCAGGGCACACTGATGACCAAGGTGGGTGAGACACTGAAATTGTAGATGGAATGCATGAAACATGTACACTAGTGTTGGACCGCTGATACAGTAGTGAAAAGCAATTTAGGCAAGACATGAGATTTAAGTATACAGCAGTGATAGTATAATAATAGGAGAAAAAGTGGAGAAGGTGAAAGAACTTTGGCACTGTTGGCATAGCTGTGCATAACTGTATAGTGCGGACGTAAACAACTGGTCAAAGAATGTTGACATCAGGTCGCATCACACGGAGTGGATTTTTCAAGATTGATTGTGGCACCATCTAGTTGGCAGCAATGCATTCGGTGGCAGTGACTCGCAGTGCTTTTTAGTAGACCTCCAAAATTGCCCCTTCCCTTTGAAGGATTTGGACCCCATCTGTTACATCTACCCTCGAATTAGCATCTCGATCAGTTAGGCCATCTCTGCAGTGTGACTAACAGACAGAGCGACAGACAGACCACACATCTCATCTAGCCATTGTAGTGATTTGGCCTAAAAATGGCCTGAAGACTGAACAAAAATGGTTCTTGTTACAGTCCTGAGACAGGTTATTAGGCAGAATGAGCAAATTAGCTATTTTGATACAATACCAGTTTGACCACTGGACAGACTGACACACGTTGACAGTATGTATTGCGCTAGCATAGCGTCATGCTGAGAAAATGGGACAATTTATGCGTGTATATGCTGTCAACGTGTGTCCATTTGTCTGTCCATCTGTCTGTCACATGCCAGTATTGTACCACAAGAAGCTCAGCTACTGCAGAGGGACTGCACAATGCACTGTGTTAGTAAATTCGTCCTGTTTCACGAGGTATGGGAGTTAGAAAGTTTTCAAACGGCAAAAGTGACCTTCAAGGTCATTGAAGGGCATTGGCAATGGTGTCATTCAATACGCCACATACGACTTCTATTAGACTTCCATTGCAACCATGTCTTTACGCGTCACTTGACCCTGACCATGCCCATTAGGGGCTAGTCTAATCGCAAGGCTAGCATTTGATATACTGTACCTGCATACAAAATTTGGCGACTCTCCCTTCAGCCATTCCGGACTCCGGAGATATGATTGTGGGCATCGGAATTGAAAATGGGTCGTGTGACCCTGACCACGCCCCTTTCAGGGGTGGTTTGTCATCCATAGGCTAGGATGTGATACATTCTATACCTGTGTGCAAAATTTGACGATTCAAACTTAAACCATTCTAGAGATATCATATGGGGCCCATAATTTAAATTGGGTCACATGACCATGGCCACACCTTTTAAAGGGTCATTTGTCATCAGTATGCTGGGACTTGGCATAGCCTACCTGTATACAAAATTTGACCACTGTAGCTTCAGCCATTCCAGAGATATGGTTGATGCCCACCAAAATTTAGTTGGTTCACGTGACCTGACCACACCCCTTTCAGGAATGATTTGTCAACTAATTTATCTACTAAATTAGAATTCTCTATCTCCACCCACTGCAAAGATATGAAAGGCGATACAAAATATCAAAATGGGGTGGTTTGGGGTTGTTATGGGTAACTCAAGGTCACTGAAAATAGCGCCATTCGATAGAGCGCATATGAGTTTCTATTAGCATTCTATATTAATTATATCCCTATCTTGCACCATTTTTTAGATATAGCGAGATATTGGTCGAATATCGGCAATATAAACCTACCCTACCTCTATTTAGTGCCCCTGTTGGGGGTGACCTTATTGGAATTTTGCCGAAATTTTCGGCGTCATCACACTACGAGTCCATGGACTCTAGTATGGCATTGTTTGTGTGATCCCATGTTTAGCCAATTTGGTACAATATGGCATGTGACAGACAGATGGAAGGACACATGACGAGAGCATATACCACGCTAGCATAGCATCGCACTTTAAAAATGGCTAAACTCAGGATCACGCATAGCATCGCACTGTAAAAATGTAAGTGTTGTACGATAGACCAGGTACTCTAGTTTTCTGATGCTAGAGGTGGAGTAGGTTACGGTCGGCAGTTTTCAACCAATATCTTGCTATATCTCAGAAACGATGCAAGATGGGGACATGGTTACTATGGAATGCAAATTGGAACTCATATGAACTCTATCGAATGGTGCCATTTCCAGTGACCTTGAATGACCCTGACTACTCCAAACCATCCCATTTTCGATATTTTGTATCTCCTTTCGTATCTTAATAATGGGTGGAGGTAGCGACTTCAAATTTTGTAGATAGGTTGACTGTAGCAAGTGCTAGCCTGCGGATGACAAACCATCCCTGAAAGGGGCGTGGTCAGGTCACGTGAGCCATTTAAATTTGGTGGGCACCAGACATATCTCTGGAACAGCTGAAGCTAGAGTGGTCAAATTTTGAACACAGGTTGGCTATACCAAGTCCCATCATCTGGATGACGAATCACCATTGAAATGGGCGTGGTCAGGGTCATGTGACTCATTTTAAATTTTTGGGCACCCAATGATATATCTGGAATGGCTGAAGCGAGAATCATCAAATTTTACACACAGGTAGACTATATCTTGTCTTAGCTGATGGATAACACACCACCCCTAAAAGGGTGTGGTCATGGTCACATGACCCATTTTTAGTTTTGACGCTCGCAATCATATCTCTGGGACGACTGAAGTTAGTGAGAGTCGCTAAATTTTGTATGCAGGTATACTATATCAAATATGACTACACCCTAGTGGACGTAGTCAGTATTACATGACCCGTTAAAAAATTTCCAGCAATCCTCTTTGGAATTGGTGAAGCTAGGCACTTCAAATTTTATATGCTGAAACATACAGAGGAGTACTCGTGCAGGCATGATATACTACTCCCAAAAGGGATACTTTGAGAGTCATGACCTCTTGAAATTTTGGGAAATAAATGGGGTAAAATTTTATGGTGGTAGATATCCCGTACATAATTACTTATGCAGAATTTAGTGACGATCGGTTAAGGGTTTTATGGCTGCGGGGGTCAAAGTTTGCTATTCCTTATTGACTTGATCATTGTCCTTATGACACTCACTACCGTGCGAGTGTGTGAGTGATGAACAGAATGATGACTGATATGAATAGAGTACAGTAAATAGTGTACGAATACATTAACAGTGTATGGTCATTGGCCGTGGTCAACGTGGCCATACTGTGGCTTTGCCATTATGCTTGCAGTGTGATCATGTGATGCAACTTGTTAAGTCTATTGTAGGCGATATGATTGCTGATAATGATATTACTTGCCATATTCAGTATGTACACCAAGTTTGAGCTTTCTAGCTTCTCATGTTCTAAGAAGTGTAGAGCAGATTAATTGCCAGTAGGCAAGTATGTTGTGGTCATCTGTGCAGCAAAATTGAAATACCATTCTAAAGATAGGAAGGTTGTCATGTGACCCAGATTAGTCGTAGGCCTACATGCTGTGTTCCTGACTTGAGGTATTTAGCTCAGTGCTTCATTCCTTCTAAAAATATAGACGATGTTCCAAAATTTAGAAAGGGTTTATGTGGTCATATCCATGCCATCTCAGAATATTTCATCATCAGCTAGTTGGTAGTTGCAATGGTCAATCTGTTTACCAAGTTTGAAGTGCCTAGCTTTAAACATTGCACAGACAGAAGGAGGGTTCCCAAAATTTAGAAATAAGAGTCACATGAAACTGACAAGAGACTGCTTTAAGGGTAGTTTTGCTGTGGTCAATGTGATTATGGAATTTGAAATCTTAAACTGTGACGGAGTTATTAATTTAAATTAAATACTTTCACCTGGTTGATTTTTAGATACAGCAACTATTACAGATTGATGTTTTTATTTGTAGCCTGAGAAAACGTATGCTGTTTGTGCATCGTGTAATCGACTGAGTTTGGATTTGCATGTATGTGATAAATGTGGTACGACACTGTCTGACGACAATGTTGCCCACTGTTATAGCGCCGAACCAAAGCGTCCTTGCCTTGATACTGCTGCTGGTGATCCAGTGCCGACACAGTGCAATGGCGATTCACCAAACAGCAACACAGCTGCAGTTTCCACGTCTGCATTACTGTCAACAGCTGATACTTCTGTTAGGCCGCAGGCATTGTATGTCAATGTTAACAACCAAGCATTTCCAGTACTTGGTGTAGCAGCTACAACAGCGTCTTCGTCCCGTCCATTTGTAGGTGTTGCTGCTCACACAAACAGTTCAGCCTCACGTCCAAATGCCTCTGCTGTGTTGGCCACAAGCCAGACATCAATACCTGCAACTCGGTCCTTACCGACCACACAGACCGGCAGTCAGCCGCGGCCTACCAACATTGGTTCAGTGAATTCGGTTACATTGCCTACGTACAGTTTACAGCCACCTCAGCCAAGTGCACCAAATATGACAAGGATTCCTGTCCAGGGTCTTGTTTCTACTACCTTAAACACGCCTGTTCAGTCTGCAACTGTGGCTCCTGCAATGTCCTCCTGTGTCTTTCAAGTGAATGCGGTGCAGATCCGGCTTGGCGCCAAGAAGTTTAAGCCTCTGACAGCTGTGACATTCAAGGATGATGGTGTTCTCTTCACGTTAACAGGTATGGTGATGAAGTGATTTGCACTTTCTGGGAATTTGTCACTTGATCATTTGCATATGAATTATGTGTACATTTTCAGCATTTATGGTTGTCCCAGTGTCATCACATGTCTATGCAAATTTTCTGAAAGGAGCAGCTGTTATTGTTACCCGACATTGTTGGCAAAGGCATTATGTGTTTAGGCTGTCCCATTGTCCTATTCATCCAGTCATTCATGATATCTTATGAATGACTTGAACAATTTCGATAAAACTGACAGGGAATATTCACTAGGCTTTATCTGATGACCTGATTAGATTCTGAAGGTCAAGAGTCACAGGTCATCAAGCAGTGCAATAGCCTATTGACTTCAATTTTATGCCTTGCCACTCGACGGTGTCGGCGCAGGTATTATGTTTTTAGGCTGCCTAGCTAATTCCTTTGTTTGTCTACTCAAATATTGTTATTCATGATATCTCGTGAATGGCTTGAACAGTTTGATAAAACTAGCAGAGAATAATTACTAACCCCTGCTGATGACCTGGTTAAATTTCAGATGGCAAGAGCACAGCAGGCTTAAGTATGTGATGTGTCAAAGTCCCATCTTCTGGTTCTTCTAATCTTCTTACTGTCTTCGTCTCCATTATTCATCAGTTGTCATTATTATTACTATTGCGAGTTATGTATTTTATCACTTGTTTATGGCAAGCCATAGCATTGACATTATCTCCTCTTTCACTTTTCCTTTTCTTTTTTTTTGCCATCCCTTGGCCGTGTTACTTGCTTGCCAATCTTTTCCCATTATTACAGCAGATTTGTATGATATTTTGTAGAATGCTTTTCTGATGGCATATTGAAGCAGAGTGACAGGAATGGTGTAACTGATACACTGTTATAATATTGTGGCACATATTTTGTGTTCAGGTACAATGGTGACTTGTTTTAATGTATGCATGTAAGTAGCTGTGATGTTTTAGGTTATTCATATGCACCAGTGTTGCTGAATGCACGTGCAATTCTGAAGTGCAAAGCTAATCTGAACTCGCTGAACAGCTTTCCTGTCGTGTTTCTGTTCCTTGAAGGCTCATGTATGCGTCAGATACGCAACATATTTGGGCTGACTAGCAATGATTTCTCTCCGACCAGTAATGGTAAAGCTCTGAAGATATATTATTTGCACAGAATTTTGTACTTTTGTGAACATATGAGCTGTATTTAATGCCTGCTTGATCATGTAGTAATTTTCTCCACTTGTCTTGTGTTAAGAAGTAAACATGGCACTTTAACAGAAACATTAAATTGTTAATATATTGTTGTTGCAGTGGAGATGAAACGGTCAATAGCAATATTTCCAATATATGCGGCAGAAGGAAAGACACAGGCTCAGGTAGTGATGTATTCAGTTCGCCGGTGTTTTGAAGCAATGCTTCGTCGATATCCTCGAAACTCCAAAATCCTTGAGGAGATCACCAATGACCAAGCTATTGATATACTTCTTGAACTTCGCCCGGGATCAGAGCAGGGCGATGATGGTAGATCTTCACCGAACATTCCTGTGTCTACCTCTGGAACTGTTGCTGCTGTCAGTAGTCCGGTAGTGACGGCCACTGGACAGAGCACTGGTACACCGACGTCTACAGTTGGTCACACTCCGCTGCTTGCTGCTAGCAGGTGTGTGATGTTATGATGTGTTGCAGATAATTGCCAACCACTTTGTGGTTCAGGTAGAGTAATCGGTTGGTTGTGTGTGAGTGTCAGTGTGTCTGGACGTTCGTTCATTTGTTATTCAGGGTTTCCACACCTCCTAGAAAGTCAGGGTTTCTTTTTGTAAAATTTCCAGGCCCTGGAAAGTCCTGGAACATGAGTTTGGTCCTGGAAAGTCATGGGAATTTTAGTGAAAGCTCCTCGAAAGTCGTGTGATTTTCTAGGCTATGATGTCAGAGCCAGACACAATGATGCAGGTGCAGATGCCAAAATTTGCGAAAATCAGCTAAGATTTTATCTGTATATACGAAAAAATCACTGGTGGCCAGGGCTCCACCCCGGCTCCGCCCCATACCCCATAGTAACTGCTGTTTGTTTATATTTAACATCGCTGGTATACGACAGCATCCTGGAAAAATGCTTCTGGGGTCCTGGAGAAGTCCTGGAAATTTTTATTACCAAGAGAGTGGCAACCCTGGTTATTGCAGGCAGAGGTCCAGCCTACATTGAACCTCAGCACTGAGACTATATAGCGGTCCAGTGCTCTTGCCTGGGGAGAGGAGGGGAATTGGTAGTTGTATGTGATGTGTGCATGACATGTGGGGAAGGAGGGCTAAGTAGGAATGAGCAGCTTGTTTGGTATTTCTAAAGCATGTCCCCACTAGACGTGGCCTACCATCTGGCTTAGCCCTAACTGGTGCTGTGTGTTGCTCCAGCCAGAGGCCAGCCAAGTTTACTTTAGCCACGCCAACGCGGCCAACACCTTGACGCTGCTAGATCAAAGTGTCAGCAGTGGTCACAGTTTATAGAGGACACCGTCAAACCCTGTTCTTCCTGCCTGGGATTATCTCCTTGTTAATCATGTGCATAGGAATTATTTGAAATAATTCTTTTGGTAGACAGATGTGCCTGGGGCCTGGGCTGAGGTTTGAACTGTGGCCACTGAGTGTGTCATGCTCTACTGCACATGGCACCCGAGTGCTTTGACCACTAGTCTACATGGGCAGGTGAGTGTGTCTGGCGGATAACTTTCAAACAAAATGACCTTTGATCTACTCTAGATTTGTGGCATGCAGGTTCACCTTGACATTGTCTAAGTCAGGGTCATAGGTTAAAGCTCAGGTCACAGAGAGGAAACTCATAAGAGGAGAAACATTTTTGGCTGTGCATGTACAGATGAGACAAAGACATAGCTGAAAAGTGCACCTGAATTGGAAACTAAATAAGTAACAAATTGTGGTTAATGTGACTTTGAGTGGGGGCTTTTCTAGCTTATGGATTCATTGTCACTCGTTATGCATTGTCATTTGCTGGCAGCAGTTTGCTCTGATTGTAGTTGACATATTTGTGGATTGCTATGCAGGACATTTATTAACATTGACACTGGTTTGTTTTTAGGCTGCCAGTGCATACCAGCACTGTTGCATCAAGCACTGTTGCATCAAACACTGTCGCTTCGGTGTTGTCCGTCGCTCGTGCTGCTACCGCTGCAACAATGACTCATGTAGAAATAATTCGTGCTTGGTTATTAGTCTTCAGACGTATGTGTGTGTGCATTTAAGGGCAGGAATTGGGTGTGTGCACATTAACATTTGAGCAGATATATTGTCTAAATATTTTATTCTTGACACTTATTTTTTGGAGCTTTGACATGCATGTGACATGTAAAAAAGTGTTGCATTTAACACAACTAATTTGTTTCATGGGAACATGCCCAACTACTAAGAAGGCCAGTTGACCAAAATGGAAAATGAGGCAATTGAGGATAGCAGACTTTATCCACTCCGTGCAGATCAAAAATGTGGAAACGCAGACAGATACTTACATACAGACATTACACAACAAAGACAGCTGAGTACGGTGCTTCACAAGTTTACACGCATGTTTGAGGGTAACTCAAGGCAATGTCATGTGAATTATGTCATTATTACACAATGTTCTCTTCCACAGCCAAACTCCATGACTATTATGATTAGTTATCTGTTCATGCTCCATTATGTGAAATGACATCATCCACAAAATTGGAAGTGCATAACGCATTGCGTTGTCATCAGAGGAGGACCGAGCTGCAGACACAGATAATATATACATAACTATCCATTTACTTAAAGTGTCAAGGGTTTGCTGTTGTTTTTGTATATTAGTCTTTCTTTATGGAAAAATTGCACGTTTGTTTCTGTGTGCATAATTTTACTATTCATTAGGGCTAGTTATCAATGAATATAAATTAATGAGATTGATTTGAGCAGTTAAGAAAGATGTACTGTATAACATTTTTGATTGAAGTTCACAGAACTAACACAGTAGATTACTAATTAGATAAAATTTGCATAGCAGTATTCTTGATAGTAATCTGAGCTGCACTTGTGCAGGTGAGTCGGCCTCAAGCAGCTGCACCTGTTCTGCAGATTCCAACTGATCAGTCACGCTGGCAGATGATGCAGAAAGGCCTGATAGCTGGTGGTGTCTACCACGTCATGATGCCAGATGGTGGCCGTCAATACTGTCTGTGGAATGGCAGGCAGCTAGTGCCCTGTAAGTATGCTGTTTGCCACTGTTGTTATAGTTGTCTATACTTGTGACACAGTTGGAATATGAATAATCGAATCTGAAATCCATTGGATCTACAGGCTCATTTAAGTCAGATTTGGATTTAGCTTTCGTTTTTGAAAAGCCCATATTCATCCTTTAGTGCAGTCCGCTGTTAGCTGTGAAAGGTGAACAAATACACATTGAATAGCTATTTATTTATGTCTGTATAGATCAAATGGCAAATTGGACCGAAACTGTTTATCTGATTTAGTGCATGGTATATATGGATATGAGTAAATAACTATTCATTGTTTACTTCTGTGTGACAGACTACGATATACAGTAGTGAAGTAGCTGTGCTCATGTGAAAAATCCACATCCGAATTTGGAGCATTTGAAATACAAAATCTGAATCCAACAAAAGCGGGTTTTACCTGGCACCGTCACATCACGATATTTGTTCAGTGACTCATTTCATACGTGTTGCTGTCTGTTGCTTACATAAGTAGTGCATGTATCAGACATTCAGTCGGCATGTCTGGCACGTATGACCGATGTCATTCTTTTCGTTTCTTAACACATGGCAATATAAATAGGTACAGTTTTTGGGTATGTAGTTCCACTGATCTTTCTTTCCAGTCTTGTGGTTCTGTGTGTGTTCTGTATGATTGATTTATTTATTGATTACCTGTGACGACGGTAGTTGCTTGGGTAGGGTTTTTATCGGCGCTTGTGTTTGTTTTTTTTCCGCACGATATCTCAAAAACCGATGCAGCTGGGATCACTAAACTTGACTCAGAAATGTTCCACCATGAATCCTGGAAACCCATTGATTTTGGAATCAAACATCAAGGACAAGAGGCACAAAAACATTGCTGGTGTTGGTCATGGCACTGTTGTCAGTGCTAGCTTCTTCTAGTTTATAAATGTAAAAAAACTATCGTTTTATAACAACGTGTAAGGCCCATAAATGACACATAGAAAACAGCAAAAATTCTTTTTGGCACGTCAAGGGCCGTGGATATAATACACAGTTCTTATTATATCCACGGCCCTTGACGTGCCAAAAAGAATTTTTGCTGTTTTATATGTGTCATTTATGGGCCTT
>Ga0209363_1001699_pt1 | contig 10853 bp, 8 predicted proteins | sample WorMetexBAHAMAS3_FD_187385 | JGI IMG/M metagenome (GOLD analysis project Ga0209363, IMG submission 187385) | Marine gutless worms symbiont microbial communities from Max Planck institute for Marine Microbiology, Germany - Inanidrilus exumae... | ecosystem: Host-associated > Annelida > Digestive... | reverse complement strand
GTGGGCGTTATGTTGCTAATGTATCTGTCCACCGTTGAGGAGCACATTTTCAACAAACCAAAATGCAGGATTTTAACTAAAAATTTTTCCGGCGGTCCTACCTGGAGTCCCGCGGAGGGAGGGGGACACATTCTCCCGCACCCTCCCCCGTCCCCACCCATGCTTTCTGGCCCGCCAATACTTCCGACACTCTGCCGCCACTGCATATAACATTAAGTCCCAAGTTTTCAATCCGCCGTAGAGTTCACAACAAAACCAGCAAAAACGTTGGCTCTGTCGCCTACTTGATAACCATTTATACTAGTCACAAGACCGCAGTCGCCATCAGAACTAGCAGACAATGATCTTCACAGTTCACAAGAACAGAAAGTTGATGGCCACTCAGCACATTCAGCAACTGTGACAAACTCATCCACTTAATCACAATCCAACACTTGACTCGATGATGCTGGGAATTATCCTGCCAACAGAAAAAGTACATCATATTACGACAAAACTGGATTTCCCCGTACTGGCGATTACGTTGTCATAGCAAATGATATGCAGTCTGCGTACTGTCCCTTGTGGCAGCAGTCTGTCTTCGTGCTAGTGAGTTGGTGTTGGTCAACACAGTTACTCTACGCCTGGCCCCGTTAATACTGGGATAAGTCACCATCTTAGGCGGGAAAAAATGATCTCAGTATGCAACGAGCCACCCAGGTCAACTCAGCCTGGCCATCCTTTGTGGGTAGGCACAAGGTGTACGAGCAGAAGCTGGGACATAAATGGACACAACATACAATCCATTAGCCTGACAGCATCGGCTGGTGTCAGGTTAAGGGCTACAGAAACACAGATCTGTGCTACTCTATGGGTCCATATGACGCTGTTTCAGCCTGTAACCTTCAACTTTTACATTAACAAGCAAAAATAACAATGTAAAGCTGTTTGAGTAGAATATATATATCTCTATAAAAATTCACTAGACGGTTCCACTGTGAGCTGCTAAGAACACAAACAATGCTATGCGCTGTTCATCAGTACAAGTCGGATTTATTTCGGCCCATATAATTTTTTCTCTCTCTAGGCTTGGACAAGGTTACAGCACTATCTAGTATTAGTCACTATTTCATTTGCTACAGATTACTGTTTTACGGTTATTATTTAATGTTTTGTTCACTCTACTGTGTGCAGTACCGGTACCAACACATTCAGCAATTCAAGCTTTACAAACCAGTGTAACATGCCGCTGCAGCTGCACCTCCTCCTAATACTACTAGTACTACTACTAACAGCTAGTATTATTACCCACGCCAGCATAGCCGCCGGCGTGGGTAGGGCGGTCAGTCGCGTCTGTCTGTCTGTCCACGCTCTAACTGGAAAACCTGATGTTTAACAAGATTCCGTCTGTTCTGCCAACATCTACTTCATAAACTGCATCAAGACACAGAAGAATGCTTATAAAGGTCGACAGAAATACAGATCACAACATACTTTGACAAAAGCCGATGCTAGTACATCTGATATCTTCTATACTGGCTCACGTTCAGCCTGCACAGTTTTAACAAACATACGTACAAACAGTAGGTTTAGAGGCTGACCAGATTTTATAAGTAAGTAAACAAGTAGTAGTTCTTGACGGTGTCAAAATCACACAACTGAGTTAAGGTTTTACGACCCATCCGACCCAAAAACAGCACAGTCAACGTAGACTGCGTCCTAACTAAACTGATGCCAAGATTGAAATCCATTTAAATAAAATATAATTTAACGAAAACTGGTGTCATTCTGACCACAATAATTACAATTTATTAACGTAAACTCGATAATTTAAAAAAAACTAATAGCCAATTTTCTGTGATATGAAAGTCTAAAAGAAGCAGAACTCAAGTTTCAATGTGTGAATGATCATTGCATACTGAACAAGTTGCACAAACGTTGATGTAACATTCACGTTTTTGTTGATATGAATTTTTACAAGATATAATTTTAAATTTTAATCAAATTCTAAAGGCAAGACAAATGCTACAGTGTAAGACAGTTCTTAAAGGAATTTTCTCGTAAGCAATCGCTCAAAATATGACCGCGATTAAACCTTTCCTATACTAACAACGTAACTCACAGACTGCTAGACTTTTATTTATCTGTTTTACTGCTGAAACTAAGCCATATATTTTGCGAGATACGAAGCGACTTCAAAATTCAAATCCATTTAAATACAACATAATTCGACAGCAACATACGGGCCGGCATAGTTCTGAGGGTCGTTCCACGATGATGACGTGAACATGCTGGAATCTGCGCCACAGAAAACACAGGCAAAAGCAAACATACATCCATAACAAAATATATTACAACATAAAATAAACACCAACAAGTAAATTTAGGTTTGGCGGTATTTTACGACCTCGGACCTGGTAACAGAACGGGTCTATTCTCAAAGGACAAGTAGGTAAGAAAGAAGTAATTAAGTAAGGAAGTAAGTACTTACGTAAGTTAAGAAGTAAGCAAACAAACCGTTCGTATATTGCCGGTATCAACATATAAACTAGCGTCGACCGTATGGGGCAGCATCTGTGGCGGCGGCCTCAGAACTAGTGCAAAGCTGAAGTGGCAATTAATGATAAATTTGCATTTTCACACGGCAGACTACAGTGCTTGGAACAGCAAGCCCGAGTCAGTCACTAAACACCGCACTGCTACAGTGCTACCACTACTTCTGCTGTTACCAGAATCACAAACGTTACAAAGCAGCATAAACCTGGTTCATTCATGCGTAACCATTTTGGCGGCGGCGGTCCACCACCACGACCACCATGCATACCACCCGCACCTCGGCCGAACGGCCTTCTAACTGGACCGGGTCTGCCCATCATTGCTCTTCCACGCGGCATCCGCACGGCTCCGTGATACATCATTGGAGACTGCATCTGGTCCTCACCAAACCTAACATATCAGCACCATCAGCATCAACACCAACGGGACACTGGCGTCATACAGAGTGAAGCATCCCTTTCATCTGCTGGATTAAATAAATTAGCCCTGTACGGGACTGGTGGTCAACTCTTCACAACTGACGTTTGTGCCAACTTCAAAGTCACGTGACAAAAAAACTAGGCCAAATATCAAAAATCCGGCCAGTTCAAATTTAGATATTGTGCCCTAGTTTAAGAATCTGTGGTCAGTTGCCAGCTCCCACTGTAAATGGCGGAGGGTACAGCCTTTGAAAATGGCTGGATTTCCAACTTTAAAGGGCTTGTGACCTTGACCTTGCATTGGGTCACACTGCATACCATCATGCATCACTCATCGACATCTATCTACACGCCAAATGTCATTGCAATCGAAGAAACTTTTTGTGGATAGACGGATGTACGCACGTACGTACATACGCAAGGAGGGACGAACAATACCAGCATTACTAGGTCGACTCTGTCAAAGACTCGACCTAAAAGGTAAAGCAGCATGTAGAAGCCTGCTTTAATTATCCCGACAGATTCCGGAGATGTAACCGATGCTTTACTACAAGTGCGAAAGATCACTGTAAGTATTTTGCAAATAAATTAGCCCCATAGGGGACTGACGATCGACTCCTACTTACTGCCAGCTTCAAAGTCATGTGACACAAAAACTAGCACAAAAATCAAAAATCCGGCCCCATTATAAATGGGGGAGGATATAGCCGTTAAAAATGGCCAAACTTCCGACTTTCAGGGGCTCGTGACCTTGACCTTTGATGGGGTCGAACTGCATGCCGTCATGCATCACTCGTCGACCGCTACCTACACACCAAATTTCATTGAAATCGAAGAAATGTTTTGTGGACGGACGGACGGGCATTTGATACCGACTTTATTAGGTCGACTCAGAGAAGTCGACCTAATAAACTGAAAACCTGACACAGCAGTGATAACAAGAACGCTGCTAAGTTCCAACAGAATCTGTTGAATACAACACATCAGAGCACTCCTTTACCATTCAGAGCTGCCAGTTTCGGACCACCAACTTTCTGACTCACTACAAAACACACAGCAGAATGAATTGCAGTTAAGACACTTTTAGATTTCACGTCACATCAAACGAAGCAGTGACATCTTCAACTTTCATCAGTTTTCATTAATCTGTCAACTTGTCTGTAACTTATCTCTAATTGCCTACTTTCCCAGGTTATTTAGATACATGATAAATGCAACAGTGGATACCTGTAGCCTTCCGATGGTGGAAATGACTGTCCGAAACCTCCAAAGCCTCGACCAAATCCGCGATCGTTGCCAAATCCTCTGCGTGAACTGGACGAAGGTTGATTGACGCCGAATCCCAAGTGTGCACCTGAGGAACGTTGACCGCGACCTCGGCCTCTTCTTGCCAACTTATTTTTTCTTCTCCGTTCATTACGATTGATTTTCACTGGATTCGTCGCCGGCGTGTACTGGAGGATTCCGTAGCGGCGAAGCAGGCCGCTGCATACGAATTTCCTCATCGGCTTCAAGCCACGCATGTGGTTGTACTCTTTTAGCATCGGCATCGGCAGACCAAACTGACGGCGTGCCGCGTCATCTTGCGCAATCACCTCCTCACAACGTGTTATCCGCTAGACCACCCAACACACAACCACTCACAAATGTGCCTCGTGACCTTTGACCCAAAATAAACGGGTTTCTAGGACTCATGACAGGATATTTCTATGTCAAGTTTGGTGATCCTAGCTGCAGAGATCGTTTGAGATATGGCAGGGATCAACAGATAGGCAGACAGACAGACACACGTCGGTAGAAACCCACAACTCCCCGCAAATGCCATCAGTGTAGGCAATAAAACAGCACTCAGCAGAGTGCACACCTCCAGAATAGTGTCGATAGCAGTGCTAACATTGTTCCGAACCTTCATCTTCCAAAATTTAATCAAGTCTTCTCAGGTTCATTAAAACCTATTCCTCAAACAACCCGTACAACAGTCATTCATACTCTAAAACGTGGATGAACTGGTATCAGAGAAAGCATTCAATCACTCCCTGTTATACAACATCACTGACAGGTGACAAAAGCAGATAAAGCCCGTACAGATAATCTGTTCCAGGCGAGGATTATGTTGCCGTACTCTTAGCACTGATAAGTTAATATCCGCTGGAGACAATATGTTATTTCGGCAGAAGTCTAATGAGAGTCACGGCCTACATCCACTGCTTCCCACACAAAGAAATAATAAAGTATTAAATTCTCTCAGGAACCGCAGCCACAAAGTACCTACTCTCACAAACTGAGTCTACTTTATTCAACAACAATTTCGTTAATAGGTGTATGTATTCGTACATTTAGTGTTTTACGTGTTTTACAGCTTGTGTTCACTTTGTTTTTTAATTACGTACTTACTGAATTCGCCGTGCATTTGTGTTTGTCAACACACTGTTTTAATGTGTGCGTTTTACACATTAATAAAAGGCTACTTACTTACTTACTTATTAAGTAGTTTCCTATCTTTGGGGGTATTATACAACATCATGAACTAGTTTTGTTCATTTACTACATCCATAGCATCATTTTTCTTGTCATGTCCAACAATCTTTTCTTCACAACCTCCGTCCAAGTTTTCTCTCTTCCACCTCTGGGCTTTACCCCCTCCATTTCATAATCCATGCATTTCTTCTTCAGCAATTTATTCTCATCTGTTGTCGAAGCATGTTTCACTGATGACTGTAATTATAGTGTTTGCTTGTGGTCTCTCTCTAAACTCATAGCACGACAACCACTGTACTGATTAGCTTGCAGTTGGTACAGTGTCTGTTACATTTGGTACAGCACTCCAACTGCACACTGCTCACAGTACCAATCATCACTATGGACTGTGATAGATCCATCATTTGCTGATTTGCTAAAGGTCGGATCACACTAAGTAAGCAAGCAATCAATACTCTCTCAACGTCAGGAGGCAGCTCAAACGTGGGATCTTTCTGAGACTGTTTACGTTTCTTTGTCAAGGAAGCAAGGTGTCTCAGTATACACATGCGCGGCCTCAGCAGCAGGTATCCTAGCAACAAACACATAATTACACCATCATACCACTACAGAAGATGAGTCAAGTGGGAAAATTCCTTGGCTGAGATCTGTCCTTTCAGTTTCCCTCAGAGCTATGACAACGATTGTAACAAAACTGTGAGACTGTTTGCCCCACAGAATAATAACTAGAAAACACAGTCAGTGGTATCGACATGCAGACCCACGCCGGCAGCAGCAGCAGCACACGGCCGTAGCAGCACGCGTCACTAGCAACTGTGTGACTGTGACGGTTTTCGTAACCGTGTGACTTTGACCTTTTGACCTCTGGATCAATGCCTGCCGAGCGACAGACATACAAACAGACGCAACTGAATGCCCTACCCACGCTGAGGGCATGAGTAATAAAAACAACAAAATTAATAATGATAATAATAAAAACAACAATAACAATAATACAAATAGCCTTTAAGTCAGCATTTGCACCTGAACTGCATTCGATGGCTGTCACTAGGTGGCAGCACTCGTAGATGTGGTCATGCTACAGATAAGCCCTCACACAAGGTAACACTCGTGTGACAGCAAACTTCTACCATCAAATATGACCTTCAAACCGGATCTATAGAGTGTCAAGGTGAACCATCGACGTTAGTATCTAGGACAAAGCCACTTCATTCAAAACGTTTGTGTAAAGATACATCGACACATTGGTCAAGTACATAGCTGGCGCACTAAACTGGAGAGTTAAACGACATGGCATGTGTGTACCACTGGATCCATGTCTTACCATTGCATGGCAAAAATGCGGATGATCTACCTTTGGGAATTCCTTTTGGTTCATGGTAGAGCTTTACATCGAGGGCAAAATGATCCTTGTACACCGGAGGATTTCGTGTGTACTCGTCCGCGACAGACTTTGCCATTTCCTCATCCTTGTACAGCACGTATGCATACCTGAACAGTACTCAAGACATTTCACCATCATACACACAGTCACATACAGCGTGAAAAAGATCAGTGGTTGTGGGCGTCAGGAACATGTACTGTGCTTTTGTCTGTCTCTCTCTTTCTTACCCAGAGATGCAATCTTCAAGACCGCGGTCTTGGTCTCAAGATTGGAATTTTGCAATCTTGATAAAGGTAAAGGCTTCCATATTCGTTACCGAGCGTTGGGCCCGGAGCTGATCCCGGTGTACAGGCAGTCAGCCCGCAGGTGACTTAAGTCATCCACCCGGCGGTAGGCTGCCATTACTTTCCACCAAGCCTGCGGTTACATTCCCAGCCGCAGAGCATCACCGCCCTTTGGCTGGTAGGCATTTTACGGTCCCATAGAGGGTAGAAGGCTAAGTCAACCTGGGTGGCTAGTTACAGACCGAAATAAAGTGCCGACCGAATAAGACAGATTACAATGACCACAACTACATATTTTTGCATCGTAAAAGTGTCATAGTTACCAAAATGACTACGCAGACTAGTTTATATTATCATAACTTCATCGTTTCCCAAACTGCACCAGGGCATGAACGGCGATGCCAACAAATCAACAGCCAGCTGTGAAGCCGTCTGACAGTGACAAGACCTCACACCATGGCATAGTTAACAGAGTGGCTACTTACTTCACTGCTCTATGCTTTCCACCAGCAGACTAACATTAAGTAAGTAATTAAAAACATTTACTAAGTGCTATTAGTTACGAAAATGAATCGGAGGCACCAGAGGTACTAAAAGCTGCATGGAAAGGCTTATCATAAGGTGGCACCAAAAAAAAGAGTTAAATCATGTATCGCAAGAAAGGATTAAGTCACTAAGGGAGTTCTGTGGTAGCTGCACAGAAAGAGCGAGAACCAAAAATAAGATTAGTGTGAGGAACTTGCAAGCAGTTAGAGTTTGCGGAGGAAGATGACCTAAGAACATGGGAAGGATGGTAAGAAATAAGAGGATGAAAGAGGCAAGGAGAGGTTTCAAACTTTCAGTAGGCATAGCGTTGCAAGTAAGAGTAGCAAGCTTGAAACTGATGCGCCATTGAATTGACAACCAGTGGAGTTCACGGAGCGTGTCAATCAAAGACAGACGCAATGGCTTTTGTGTTACAACTCTTGCAGCCATGAACATACACAGCAGAGTGCAACACATGGCAATGAAACAAAAGGAAAACCAGAAATGTCAATTCTCATTTCACCAAATTGTGCCAACCACTAAACCGACTGTGTCAAAGGCGACGGCGCCATTCCTATACCATGGCACTGAGCCTTGGGCTGCGAGGAATGTGTTAAATGACAAGCGTTACAACTGCCATTACCCATCCTCTCCTCGTTTTGCGGCTTTCGGTAATCGGGCACCAACAATAGCGCAGTCTTGTGCCACGGTGATCACTTCGGCTCCTGGAAACAAACACTCCAGTTCCTCAGGCTTGGCCTTGGATGATAGGCCACGTGCGAGCACTAGCCTCTTCATCAAGTCCGCTGCAAACAACAGCTCTTATAAACAACTAATACATTAAGCCATCAGCTGGCAGACAAAAGCTTCATCCATGCAACAGTGCTAATTTATTTATCAATTTATTACTGGCCCGCCTACACATAGTGCAGGGTGGCCAGACTAGTAACGATCACGGGCATCTGTCGTCATCTGTCGTCGTCTGTAACACTCCATGGCGAGCCGGCATGTGGCTGCACCCGCGCAGGCCAGGCGATAACGTCACGTCGCCTCCAGTCTAATTATAGCTCCATGGCTGTACGGCGGGCCAGTAGTGTTACGTCCCGTTAGGGCGACACCTTGTTTTGAAAAATCTATTTACGTAGCAATGACATGTTGTGCACGAGGCGTCACATCAGCGTGATGCTATAACACAATCAACAAAAAGACATTGACGAAACATGTCACAGGCTTTATTGCAAGCATCCGTCGGACGCAATATTTAACGTTTATTTATTTGACGATGGTACAGTAATAAGGTAATAAAACTGATATTACTTAGCAAATGTTGATTCAGGCAACACACCTGGCAGACTGAAAGTCCATGTAGACAAGAAACTTGACAACAACAGTGTTCTGTTACAAACTATTTACGTCATGGTGAATTAAAGGACTTTCAAGGACCTGTGTAATGAGATTTAAGGACTTTCAAGCACCTGTCCTCTTTTCAAGTACTTTCAAGGCCTTGAATTTAGGAGAAAAAAATTCAAGTACTTTCAAGGACTTTGAAGGATGCGTGGAATACCAGGCTACAGTGTACTGTACACTCAGTGAGTCAAACCTGGGTCAGACGGTTCTTCTCCTCCACCGAGATTGTGACCCGCCTGCTGTAGATCTGAAACATCACACGCAAGTATGCAAAAGTTGATAGAGGTTTTATAATCCACCCAACACAAAATAGGTCATTTCTTCCCACCTGATCTCTTAGTTAAGTAATGAAAAACTAAACCTAATACAACAAAAGCAGACACGCATCGGTAACAAAACATGCAACAACACAAAATAAACATAATAAACTGAAGCTGGGTTTGGTTGTCTTTTACGATCCTCTGGCCTGGAAATGGATTTCAGATTTCTTACTACATCACTTACAGCCTCCGTATCAAAGTGATTGGAGACAGATTGCACTAAGTACAAATGACCTAGAACAGTTTCCCATGGGATGTAGAGAGCTACTCAAGATAAACTGTGGCAATGCATGGGACACACACACTTCTGTACAAGAATGGATGATCTGTAAAAAAACAAAAAAAATTATGCATCTACGGCCCAATTTGCAAAAAAAATCTCAGCGCTGACACAGAAGTTTACAAACATTCATGAACTATACAAGAAAGTAGTAATTTACAAACAACTGGTCCTTGATCCTGAGGCTTGCTTGGTGTCAAACTTTTGCCCATAAAGTTACCATTCTTCCATTGATTGCTGAATAAATCTTATAATGTCTTCAAGCATTTCACTTAAAAAACGACAACAAGACCAGTGCATCCCTCACCGCTCATGACTGTCTCCACTGGAGGCATTCTCATCCAATTAAGTTCCGAGTCTTCCGGATCCACTAGCGGACCAATTCGATTGTAACGATCTAATCACAACAAACAAATAGTACGGCTACAATAAACCACGAGTGCAGTAATAATATTGACATTAAGTGAATTATGTCCCCATAAATCCATACTGTCCCCAATTTAGGTAAGGAAGATAGAAACCAGTGCGTTCTCATCGTGGCGTATTAAGCCCATACAGGACTGACGGTCGAATCTTCACAACTGATATTTCTGCCAAGTTCAAAGTCACATGACACAAAAACTAAGCCAAATATTAATAATCCAGCGCCAAACAAATTTAGATATTGTGCCTTAGTTTAAAAATCAACTGACATATGGTCAGTTGCCAGCCCCCATTGTAAATGGTGGAGGAGATAGCTTTTGAAAATGGACAGATGTCCAACTATGAAGGGCTCGTGAACTTGACCTTGGATCGGGTCATACTGCATACCTTCATGCATCACTCATCGACCTCTACCTACATGCCAAATGTCACTGAAATCAAAGAAACTTTTTGTGGATGGACGGACATACATATGTACGAATGATTTTTGAAAGAACATCATATGACTGGAAGAGCACAAAGCCAACAATAGTTTTGTTCATTACAGCAAGATACTGTCTGACCACATTTTTATACACCCATTGCATTTGATGTTCCAGCTGAGATGGACTGCCTAAAGATATCCATTCCATATTTAACAAGAGCAAACTAGAATTTCTCGTCAAAATCAAGTATTATTGTCACAGCAATACCACTACGTGAAAATGAGAGAAAAGCGTACAACAGCATCACGCTTGGCACAGCTCTACAGTACGAGGTTCAACAGCATGGTCACCAATGCCACGGAGTGGGCTGGGG
>Ga0209363_1001698_pt1 | contig 10853 bp, 6 predicted proteins | sample WorMetexBAHAMAS3_FD_187385 | JGI IMG/M metagenome (GOLD analysis project Ga0209363, IMG submission 187385) | Marine gutless worms symbiont microbial communities from Max Planck institute for Marine Microbiology, Germany - Inanidrilus exumae... | ecosystem: Host-associated > Annelida > Digestive... | reverse complement strand
GGAGGGGGGGGCGGTAGCGAGCGCCGCTCGAGCCCGCGCACTCGCCCTCTGCGCGCCGTCTATAATTAAAACCGCTGCAAATGAGTGGCGAGCTCCGTCGGGAAATTTGGAACTAGCAGCCAGCAACTTAACGTATCGAACGCCGTAGGCGCGAGGGTGGAACGCTAGTACACACTCATATAACGCAGAGTCTCAATCATTCGCTTATCATTCGCTTATCAGCAAAACGACCGTCACAAACGCACGCGATCAGACACTGTAAAACAATGCAGAGCATAAAACAGTCTGTGGTCAAATACTTTACAGGTGAGGGGTACGTGTATGTCAGAAGTGCCCTTATCACACTTTTGCTTCGTGAAATCCGCACAAAATTGCATTTTATTTTTCGAATCTCAGGACGTTTTACTTATGTCAACACGAGCACTGCCATGACGCGAAGGCACAAAATTTACATTAAATGTTCCTTCACCATTACTTCTTGTTTCTAAACCATAAATTTAGTTTATAACGATTAAAGTGATTACATATCCATAACCCCTTAAATATTAAATAAAAATAAAGTGACGTGACTGTTAACAAACATTTTGTGAGATTTAGGGCTAGTAGACTAAAATGTACATTTTTGTTCTTTTTTCTTGGAGTGAAAATGCCTTAAACTCACAGTATTCCGCCCAGATCGTGAATCGGACAAAAATTTCAGATATGAAACCATAATGTGATACGATACAGCGCTGCGTAACGTGCGCAAAAAAAGCCGAGGGACTGTAGGGACAGCCAGTTTAGTCTACCTACGATAAAGGCAAAGTGCGGCCAGTCGTGTGGCCACTAAGGAGTTACGCAGCTGCATTACAGCGGATGTTGTAAGTACACACAGTATTTCTGTATTTGTTAAAAAGATTAAGTGTATTGACTTCTCACAGTTTTTAATTGGGAAAGTTTAATTGCGTATTGTATTGTGTTGATATTTGTCTATGGCGACGGTGTAAGTGATTTTAATCCTACGTTCGCCTTAGCGGCAGAGACTTCTGTTTTACTAGTTAGTGATTATATAAACTGCATTGCTCTGTTGTTCTTAAATAAAATAATGTATATATGTATGCATGTATGTCCATCGGCATAATTTCATTCCATTTCATTCCGCTGTTCAGCAGTTAACTTCAGTTGCGACGAGTCATCACGCACCTGTTTGAAGCCGCGGTACATAATCTGCAGCTCCTTTCGAGTGAACTTTGTGTCGCGACAGAGAACGTCAAGCCCTTCCGGTTTGATTCGCGTCACGTGCATCTCTACGTCGTCCAGTTCACGACCTGACAATCAGACCATCACTATAGCACCTTCGTAAGTAACTATTGATTTATATAGCGTAGCTAATATCAATAAATCACTAACACCAGCTACACATATTCGTTTTCGGTTTTTGTTGCGCGACGCTATGTTAGTGCGGTATATGCTATGGCCCTGTATCTGTTCGTCCGTCCGTCTGTCTGTCCGTCACAAGCTGGTGTTCTATCAAACGGCTGAAAATATCATCACGCAAACAACACTGCCGGATAGCCTATGTACTCTAGTTTTCTGATACCAAAGATTTTGGTAAATTCCAATGGGGTCATACCGAACGGGTGAGGTAGCAAAATTTGTGACTTTTAACAAATAACTCGCTGTATCTCGTAAACGGTACAAGATAAAACACAGTGTCTATGAAAGTGAATGAATAGGAAGTATCGAATGATGACAATGTCTGTGTCCTTGAGTGACCCTAGTCACCCTAAATCAGCTCTACAGTACTTTTACGTTTTGAGTTTCCTTCATGTCTTTGGAATGGCGGAAGCTATGGGCTTTATATCAGCCAGCCTCCGTGGTATGATTACGATGCGTCATAACCGAAGATATTATATAGTCTCAAACCACTCTAAAGTTCAGCAAGAAAGAATGCTAGTTCCTTTCCCACTTATTCACGACCATGTGCCATACTTAATCCATTGTACGGTGATGGTGTAATGCATCCTGGGTCGCAATAACATTCCAACACAGGTCGCGTTTGTCTGACCCGTCCCGACGAGTTCAATCCAATCTGTTCTACGCCCGTTTTAATTAAAACCTTCATGCACGTCACTCGACACTACATCGTTATGCAGTCCTGCCATGGCGCCAAGCATTTTTGTCCATCCGCGTCGGTCGGTCCGTCCGTCTGTCCTACATCCGTTGCTATTATTATTATTATTATTGCCGCGCTGTCGTCGTGTCTCCATCCGTCTGTCCGTCCGTGCGTCCGTCACAAGACTGCACTGTACCAAAACGGCTAAATGGATGACTAATAGGAAGCGATGCATGGGCATGGCCCATAGGATAATAGCGGCAATTCTAATGACCTTGAGTAACCTCCAAAGTCATTCACTATTGCGTGCCTTTTCGAAAGTGTTTTCGTACAACTGTGCTGCAGCTGACAAGATTTAAACTGGCATATGCGTCGCGCGATCCCTCTGCGATAGCTGAGCTTTTTGTTATTCGATACGATACGATACGGTAGATTAATGTGCACTCAAAAGCTGATGACATGGCCAGCTTAATCTAGCGCACGGCACAGAAACGAAAAAAAGGGAAAACAAAAACCGAGTAGCTCAGAAGAAACGGACCAGGCAATAGTCCTTTGAGGTAGTCCGGGAGAAAGAAGTGAAACTACGGGTGGGGGGTAAGATTTGTGAAACAGGTAGGTTTTAAGCCGGGAGTGTAGGAAAGAGGGATTTATGGATGTGCAGAGTGGTGAATCAGAAAATGAAGTGACGGGTGAAGGAATAGGTGAGTCGGAAATGGAGGAACTGATACCAGAATGAGGTTGACGAAGAGACAAAGAGAGCTGATTCCAGAGACAAGATAAGCCTAACGAAAGGAGCGATCAGTTATTTTTAGAGAGGATGATGAAGGTGGGAGTGCAGGAGTAATGACGGATGAAGAGCGACTGAGCGAGTACTGCGAGGACGTTTAACAGGGATGACGTTATAAAAGTATGGAGGTTTGGTAGTTGTGAGAACTTTGCAGGTAAGTGACAGGAGCTTGTATTCAATGCGTTCAGTGATCCTGAGCCAGCGGAGAGAACGTAGGATAGGAGTGATATGACATGACTTGGGAGCTTTAACACCAGTACGAGCAAGAGAGTTCTGGATTTGCTGGAGACGGGATAATTGAGACTTAAGGAGTTTAAAGCAGAGAGAATTGCAGTAATCCAGTTTGGAGTGGACGACAGAGCATCATATAGAGGTAGCAATGGTACAGGCAGTTGACAAATTAAGGTAAGGCCGAATACAGCGAAGTTGACGTATGTGAGTAACAGGCTTTGGAGAGAGATGTAATTTGCTTAGAGAAAGTAAGATGTTCGTCAAAGATGAAGCCAAGATTTCGAGCAGAGTGGGAGGTGTCAAATGAAGAGTTGTGTATTTTGGCAAGTTGGCTGTTGAGTCCGATGAGCAAGAATTCAGTCTTAGAGGAGTTAAGAGTAAGACGATTAGCAGTCATCCAGATAGAGATCTGTTGAAGAGCGTTCTAACTGTGAGAAATGTTTGAGTCAACGTTGAGTGGGTGGAAAGAGAAGAAGAATTGAGTGTCATCTGCATAAAAGTGGTGGTCAAGGGAAATGGAAGAGATAACAGTACTGAGAAAAGTAGTGTACATTACGAAGAATAGAGGGCCGAGAACAGAGCATTTGCGAACACCACAAGGGGAAGTATGAAAGGACGAGAGGTTGTTATCACATTTAGCACGAAAGGAGCGAGATGATAAGTAACACTTAAACCAGCTGAAAACAAAGCCATGGATACCGAACTAAGATGAGAGGCGAGTGATTAATATGTTGTGGTCGCTGGTGTCGAAGGCAGCAGAGAGATCAAGAAGGCAAAGGCATGATACTTTTTGTGATCCTATTGCATTGATGAGATGGTCGTGAATGTAGAGCAGAGCAGTTTCGGTGGAAATGACAGATTTTTTTTTGAGAATTGGGTGGAACTGACCGAAGGCTAGAGAGAAGTTGACGATGTTAGTGAATAGTGATTGTGGGGACAAGAACAGATGCGTATTCCTTGAGAAGCCAAGTGGGAATAGGATCAAAATCAGATTGTTTGTTAGGACAGTTAGACAGAATCAGAGGATTTCAGATTCAGCAGCAAAAAAATGAGAAATCAGGATATGTTGTAGGGGAAGAGGGTGAGTGTGGAGATGATGCATTGGGGTTGCAAGAGAGAGACAGACGGAGGTTGGATATTTTGTCTGTGAAGAAGGAAGCAAAGCTGTCAGCGAGAGAGATACCTGGAATAGAGGAAGGTAAGGGTGAAGATGATTTACGGTGTAAGACATTGTTTGCGGTTTGCCAGAGGCGCTTGGGGTTTTCAGAGGATGACGAGACAAGGTTAGAGTAGACGTGTTTTTGGATGCGAGAATAAGGTTGTGGTACTGGTTGCGCAAAGACTTGAAGGAGGACCAGTCGACAGCAGAGTGGGTGCGTTTCCAGAGGTTCTCAGCGTGGCGAACAGAGGATCTGAAGGCTCGTAGGGTAGAGGTGAACCAAGGGTTGGATTTGTCTGACGCCCGGAGAGTTTGGTGATGACGGGAGCATGTTTATTAAGTAGAGAAGACAGAGTAGTATTGTAGCTGATCAGGAGGAGTTGTTCATACAGCCCGAGAAGGCCGCACGCGCTGGGTACAATTGAGTTAGCGGTGACAGTGAATGCCAGAAACATTAGATCAAGACCGCATTTTCTCGATTAGAAACTCACGTACACTTGCGTTCGTTATATCGACTTACACTTAGTTATACACGAGGTCGTACCAGCCATGAATGTGCACTGGTCGCATACATGTTTAATTATCGCGCTGCCCTGTCTCCTCCCCTTCTTCCTCCTTTCGTTCTCCTTTACATTCTCATACATGTTGTACTCTGTGCAAGTGTGCTGGCGTCGTGTACTGCGTGGTTAGAGTTAGACAACTCCTGTGACACTGCGGCTTAACGTACCTCGTACTGCCTCACCGACTCATACTGCTCATCTCCTTCGTAAATTTTAGTCCTTTGTTCGTTATTTTTTTTACCGCGCGACGCTATACGCTAGCGCGGTACATGCTACGACTCTAGGTCGAAGTACGCTTTGGGTGGTCTTACGTAGGCGAGTGGCTGCTGAGCGCTGCGGCCCGCGGCTGGCGCCTGGCGCTTGCCATAGTTCTTCTCATCTTAAGTCGTACCCAGGCGTAGGCGTTTCACACACATAACGTTATACAAAGTGGCGTGTAAAGACTAAACACTGACTTAATTAAAAACATAAAACTGCCACGGATTATCCACAAACCATAAAAATTTCGTAAGAATTGCACTCAGAATACACACCTCTGAAGCGTTTACATTCCCAAATTTTGCTATAAATTAGTTTTGTGAGTCCCGAGCCCACTGCACGGACTGCACTGATCAATGAACCTGACTACGTCAATAAACTGAACTTCAAATAATGGCAGGCATGGTGTATTTGCAGATAAAACTGTGTGATCCATGCCTGAGCGCTTTGACATACACATAGTATATAAAATGTCGCTATACAAACACTCTTCTTTTCCTTTCTTCCTTTCACAAGTTGGCCGCCACCATCAATACCGAAATTAGTTAATTACTCCATTCGCGCGTGACTCACGAGCTTCGCAATTTCGAGTTGAAACGTAAAACATCAGCTGCTGCACATGAAAAGGTTTGAGATGAAGGATGTTTGAGAGATGATATCTGCTGATGCAGCTGGCGTGTGAGGCGGTCATCGTCGCGTTGAGCAAACATTAATATCATTTGCGTCGTCCGACTTCCGGCCTCCTAACTCAATAACGTCCGCATCGTCGTTGCTAAGTGGATCGGTGCGATGTACGCCATTAGAGATGTACGCGATGATACCGGTACAGATGAGGAACTCTCGCTCACAACGTCCAGTTCATCTATACTGCCCTGTCTCCGTTCGTATAGCCTGTACACGCACTGCGCACTGTCAGGGATTATTAGCTCACGTGCTAGATTAGCTGTCATTGTGTGACGAATGAAATGCCTCGATCCGCGGAAAGACAACATAGATGAGACAAAATAGCACCAATCAACATATCGCGATGTCATTATACTGCGCTTTTTTTCTATCGATAGTCGTCAGTAGGACGCCAAGAGATTGGCTGGAAAGAACGTCCCCGAAATGACCTAATCTTTGTCGAGTGGGACGTAAAACCGATGGCCAGTTATTATTTTTGCGCCTCCCTATTTATCATATAAAAAGCGTCAAATATAACCGCAAGGATGACTTATTGTACGATTCGTCAACTGCGAGACTTGACAACGCAAATGTCGGCGATTTTCAGGTCATGTTAGTTCCTGTTTGAACATTGCTAAAGGAATATTCATTTCTACCCGTTATTGTTTAGCCTTATAACTGTTTAGGCCTAACTGTGTAGCTACGTCTGTCGATGTGCATTATCAGCTAGAGAAATTGCAGTCGTATGGACATGCAGACACACGCCCGGCGAATAATGTAAGTTCCCGAGGATTAGATTTAGGAGTTGACCTTTGATCTTTTGACACTAGGGTCGGTGCGTGCCTAGGTCCTACCATGTACAATATAGGTGCTGATAGCTCAAGTCGTTTTCCTTTTAGAGCGCGGACAAACAGGCGGACAGACAGACGTGACTGAACGCCGGCGGCTATACAACAGGCGTGGGTGACGAAACATTGATGTTCAAAAATGTAGTGATGTGTCAATACGTGCCAATATCCAGATTTCGGTAGGTCGAGGTAGGTAACACCGTTACTTATAATACCGGTATTTCCGAAAGCTGCATATGAGTGCATCTCTAGGCGAAACGTCTCTGTGGTCATGTGCCCGTTGCGTCATTGCAATTATCATCGTTGTCTTAGCAACGCAGCAGCAACGCAGCAACAGCAGCAGTAGCGGCCGTGCGCTGATCTTATTTAAGGTCAGTTGCAGTTATAGTTAACAGGAAGTGACAACTCTTAGCAATATTCCGTCGACAAATGCTGGTTCACGTGACACTATGCACGACACTCTGTCCAAAAAAACAACAGTAGCTGGCGAACTGGCTTTGTGGTTCTATTTGATACAGCGGCGCGGAAAGTTCAAATAGCAGCCTATACGTCTCCGAAAAACACAGCGGAAATTTCAACATCCGTCAGACAGAACACAAATTCTTGCGTATAGAAAGTACTGTATGAAATGCTGAAAACGAGACGAAATCATCTTAATATGGATGCACCACACCAAGATAACTCGTCACTGTACAAAAATGCAATATTCGACCTGTTGAGATCGAGTCTATCAACCATCTCAATGTTTCTTTGTAATGGAACCTGGCTCGCGTCCAAACCACGAACTTACACGGCCTTCCCTCACCATTACCCCTTCACCGTCCCTTCCACTCCAAGTTGAAATTCCACTTGTTCCACAAATACTTTATTCTCACTGCCTCACCGACTCATACTGCTCATCTCCTTCGTAAATTTTAGTATTTTGTTCGTTATTTTTTTACCGCGCGACGCTATATGCTAGCGCGGTACATGCTATGACTCTGTATCTGTCCGTCTTCTGTCCGTCCGCCTGTCTGTCAGACGGTGTTCAATAAAACGGCTTAAAACATTATCACGTAAACAATGCCCCACGGTGATACGTAAACCATTAAAGCACGTTTATACCGCGCGACGCTATGCTGGTGCGGTATATGCTGTCGTCGTGTGTCCGTCTGTCTGTCCTTCACAAGGCCGTACTGTACCAAAATGGCTAAACGCAGGATTACGCAAACAACGCTAGACGATAGTCAAGTGACTCTAGTTTTCTGATGCCAAAATTTTTGGCGAAATTACAACGGAATCACCCTCAACGGGGGCGCCAAATAGAGGTGGGGTAGGTTGAAACGGCGATTTTCTACCAATATCTCGCTACATCTCAGAAACGGTGCAAGATAGGGACATAGTTACTATGGAACGCTAATAAGAACTCGTGAGTGCTCTATCGAATTGTGCTATTTCCAGTGACCATGAATAACCCTAACTACTACAAACCACCCCATTTCGACATTTTGTATCATCTTTTATATCTTCGTAGTGAGTGGAGTTGGAGACTTCAAATTTGGTAGCTAGGCTGAAGGTCGCAAGTGCTAGCGCACGGATGGCAAATCATCCCTGGAAGGGGCGTGGTTAGGTCACGTGAACCATTTAAATTTTGGTGGGCACCAACCATATCTCTGGAACGGCAGATCGTCTCAAGTACTGTCAACTTAGGTGGACGTTCAGCGTGGTAAACTGATGACCGTCATCGGTCACAGTTTATCACGCTGATCGTCGACATCTGTGTATAGCACGGTGGTCGCGATGGGGTTACCCCAAAGCTGGCGCCAAGTTCACGTCGGGTAAGAAAAAATTGGCGACTTTCGACAATTTAATAAGACGCGATAGACGCATAATTTCCAAACAAGTGAATACGAAGTCTATTGATTAGTGACCTTGCTGATGACCTTGAATGACCCCAGTCACCCCAAATCATCCTTATTTTTACTTTTTACGTTCTGAGTCTTCCTTCATATCTCTAGGGTGGCTGAAAGGAGAGTCTTCAATTGTACACAAACAGACCATATTAATAATTAGCATTTGGATGACAAACTACTGCCGAAGGAGCGTGGTCAAGGTTTCATGACCCATTTATAAATTTTGGGTCCCCAACATATCTGTGGAACGGATAAAACTCGACACTTCAAATTTGGTACGGAGATGGTGACTAGCGTATACATGGTGGATTACCCCAAATGCTATGTGATCAGGGTCATGACATTTGTGAAAATATATTTTTTTGTAAGTCACTGATAACATCTTGGAAACTGTGCAAAATAGACACATTGTTACTACAGATCACTGATATCAAGCGATATATAGTTTATCAATCTGTGCCACTCAGATGACCTTCGTTGACCTTCAAGGTCAGTCACGTATTGGAGGCTTTTCAGAAAACGCGATTTTTTTTATACATTTATGCAGCAGTTGACAAGCATTTAACTGACATAGCGCGTCGCGCGGTCTTTTAGCGATAGCTGAGCTTCTTGTCTGCTTTGGTGTCATACTGGCTACATAGCACTGATAAGTAAGATGTAACTGTTTAACGTGCTCCCAAAACGGAACAGGTTAAACAGTTAAATCTTGCACTCTGTAGGCTACCAAGCGTAACAGCGCATCCAACAGTAGCAACTGAGTCACGAGTCACCGTGTCACTAGGTGAATAATTTTGGTCGTGTCCGGTCAGTCAAGGGTCAGCGCGTTAAACCCAAAGTTTTACCAGGTTTTTTTCGTTTAGATACACACTCGTATCGCAATGCTGCTTCCAGTAAAGAGCACCTTCCCGGCAGCCGCCTACAAATAGTAATTATACTGGCCCGCCTACATATAGTGTAGGGGGCAGATTAGTAACAGTCGCTGGCGTCTGTCGTCGTCGTCTGTAACGCTCGCATATGCAACGTAACTCACCATGGGGCAGCACGTGCGGCGGATCAGTCGTATTACGTCCCTTTAGGGCGACATCTTGTATTTGTTAGTCACTTTATACGTCGCGAGAGTTTTATCGTCTGGAATTTGTAATGTTGTATATTAGGATATTAAACGTAAAATAGACGTACAATTCCTGGCAAGGTATTTGGTTTTGAAAACGTTCAACGACCTATTAAAAGACATTTGGGGCGGGTCGAGTCGCATGTCAAAAGTTCATACCCGGTTCCATCCGTCGCCCACCCACCGAGCACGAGTGTATCAATCATCGTGTACCTTTTCACGTACGTAGTTATTTTACTTTAGTTTGTATTTCATATTTGTTACTTGTTTAACTTGTCAACCATCACTTGTTGGTGAATAAAGATTGTTATTGCTCCGTCACTACGTACAGCTACGCATCCATTGCACGAACTGCGGCGGCTGCCAGTCCGCCCCTCCCCTACCCCACTCTGCCTGCCTGTCTGTCTCTTGACAGCATCCAATTCCGAGCGAAATTGAAAGTGCAGCAAGCGACGCTTACAAACTGTTGACGCGCGGTGCCCGGCGGCGCGGTCACGTGACTTTCGGCGACGAAGACGTCCGTTCATCGCAACTTCATTTTGCCCGTTCGCCGGAGGCGCCGAGAAGAATGGCGCAATGCATCGACGCACGCAGCGATTTTCACCGTTCACTGCATCTTCATTGCATCTCGATGCTCTACGAGTGAACTTGCCGGGACATTGTGATGCCCTGCTTTGATCTCTGTACTGAGACCATTCGGTACAGCGGGATACGGATAGCGATGGCGACAGAGGGCACACAATAAGCGAACTGTACAGTTAGTCGTCCTTGCAATTTTAACTCTTTTTGCCCAGAGTTCCAAAAGGGGGACAGTGAGTAAGCAATTCGACGCCAGGCTGGCTAACCGACCATTTTTAGTGTTTGACTTTCGGGCAGTCTGGCGCTCAGGGTGGAGCGCCAAAGGGCCCGAAAGTCAAAAACTAAAAATGGTCGGTTAGTCAACTGCAGCCTGGCATCAAATCCCATAATTAGTGTAGCTATTTTGGAAACACTGAGCTAAAATGGGTTAAATAACTCATGTGACACATTGGCGCTGCAGTTAGTACACAGATGCTGAACCATGTAACATGATGTGACTAGTATGCACTCACCACTGACAGCGCAGTTGGTACAGCTCTGCAGCTCCCTCCTCGGTGTACCAAAATTAATAACCTTGCCACATCAAGGTGCAGGGTCGAACGGAAATTCCAACAGCAGTGAACTGGATAAACGTTTAAACTAACTGGATAAACAGCACTGTGAATATGAC
>Ga0209363_1001696_pt1 | contig 10862 bp, 8 predicted proteins | sample WorMetexBAHAMAS3_FD_187385 | JGI IMG/M metagenome (GOLD analysis project Ga0209363, IMG submission 187385) | Marine gutless worms symbiont microbial communities from Max Planck institute for Marine Microbiology, Germany - Inanidrilus exumae... | ecosystem: Host-associated > Annelida > Digestive... | reverse complement strand
ATCACTGTGCGCTGACGGCCACTTATTATACTGTGGATAGGATCGATCACCCAGCGTGGTCAATTGCCGACTGAACGGACTAGTGATGCGCGGTATAAAAATACCGCGGTATAATTACTGACGGTATTAGCGTCTTCGAGTTCGGTTCTTCGGTTGATCATAGTAAATAGTAGCTTATGATCGACAAACACCTCAAAAAGGGCGTGGTGTCTGTGGTCAGTGTCACGTGACCAGTTTATAAATTTTAGGCGCGACTGTCACAAAAAAAACTGTTTTTCAAAAGGATAAAAATAGACACTTCAAATTCTGTTGCAAATATTGATTACCGGCACGGTAAGTGCTAGCTCAGACATGATAGATTACCCCAGAAACGGGGTATATTTATGGTCAAGCGACCTCTGTAAATTTTCACAAAGATATTACTACGTCTTGGAAACGTTACAATACAGACAACGGAAAACTAATAGGAAATGCTATGTGGCCTATCGAATGGCGCCCAATACAAGTGACCTTAGCTGAGTGATCTTGAATGTCAATTTCTCTATTAGAAGCCTTCCTAGATTCAATACCTCGGACAATGTAGCATAATTTTATATTTGCTACGATATGTTTACACATGAATCGGAAAGCGTATATGGCTTTAAATACCCACGCCGGCTGTATAGCCGCCGGCGTGCGGTAGGGCGTTCAGTCGCGTTCGTCTGTTTGCTCATCTGTTTGTCTGTCTGTCTGTTTGTCCGCGCTCTAAAAGGAAAACAGCTTAAACTATCAGCACCAAAGTCGGTAGACATATAGTACATGCTAGGACCTCGACATGCACTGACCCTGAGGCTTAAAAGGTCAATGGTCAAAAATTTAGTCATAACCGTAACCGCCCGGCGTGCGTCTGCATGTCGATACGACTGCGCATTTCTTTAGTTATTCGGCTCGAAGATAGGCTTCAGCCGAATATTGTATTCACTTTACGGCGCGTTTTGGCGGTGATCACGCGTTCGGCTGTAACTCCCCCAAAAGTGAACCGATTTGGATGAAATCTGGTGCACCCTGAGTACACTGTCGGGGGCTGGCCATGGCAGATCTTGAGCGCGATCCGCGCAGTAGCGACAGCTGGATGGAGAGCCAGGCGAAATTTTTTGTCAGGTAAGCAACGCAAGATTTCACTGATTTTCCCGTCAGCCAAATGTCACGAAATTTGAACACAAGACGTCGATCGGTGTCACCGATAAAAATCTTCGGAACATAATTCTGAAAATTTTACTATAAGGGGTCGTTTTTCCAAAACAAAACGTAAAAAATTCCTATAAAAATTAACATCTTGCGACTTCAGGCCGCCATAAATCCGCAGTGATTACAGATCGCCGGAAATTCACTACCAAAATAACCCTTTAGGGGATTTCTAGTTTTCATTTTAACTGTTGGAATCAATTCAAAGTCGTTCCCCTGTACTCTGTACAAGAAACCTCCCCAAATTTTCTGCGACGTCCGACGCGGGCTGACAACACGGCAGATAACGCTGACATCACTCAGTCGCAGGTATAACCAATCACCGTCGACTGTTGAGTCACGTGACACTAGGCCTCGTCGAATGCAGGACGTAAACAGCTTGTGCACAGATAGCCAAACCCTTCGAGCCGAATACTGTATTGTGGGCATTCCAGCCATTTAGTTTTAACTGCCTTGACGAAGCTGAAAGTCTATCGTCCTACCTGTGGTATATTATCGACGACAATTCTTCGTGCTGTGCATCACTAGATTCCAGTGACGTGTGACCGCGGTTGAATGAAACTCTGGTAAGCGCAGCTGTCCGAAGTCCCCGAATAAATTCCACCACAGTAGTGATGCGCCAGCAGCGTCTGGGACTTCGACATTGGATACAGTGCAGGCGTCTGCCTTACGAGGGCATTCTTACAAAGTTAGGTTCATCGACATTACATGGCTGCGTTGCACAGTGGTAGAACGCCGGTCTTTGACCGGCGAACTTTCCCTGTCCCACGTTCAACCTATAGCTGACGGGTGACCACTTATGTGACTGGCCGAGTAAGCCGTCCGCTATACGTCAGCCAACTAGGCCAACTTAACCTTTCATCCTTTCGGGGTCGATAAATTGAGTAGTGAGCAACTTTATCGGATGTATGCTGGTTGCGCCATCTGGTGAGTGTTTACGAGGTTAAGCCGGTGCGGTTATCAACCGCTGTATAACCCTTCTGTGTATAGTGCCGCCCTGCGCGGCGGATGTTGCTAGCTACTGTAGATTGCGCGTTATGTCGTCAGTTGAATAAACGAACATTTTTATTACAGTCAATACGATTTCGAGAGCAGTTTAAAGTTTTTAAACAAAGCAAATAAATTCGAGAATGCAAATGATCAGAATTGGTTCCAGTTAGTACGCGATTGTCGAGAGAACGTAGGGGGGTCGTAAATTATTTAAGAACAGGTTTCTGTGTGACGTCAACAAATGTATTTATGTCTTCGTCACCCGAGAGTGTGAGCGAAGGGGTGATTGATGTTTTCGGGTTGTCCGCCCATCCGTTTGTTCTTCCGCCAGATCTTGTTACAACGATATTTCAGAAACAATTTGAGCAATCTCGATGAAACTTACAAGGAATAACAGTTATGCGAATGACGTGATAATATTTATGGAGATCAACGGTCAAATGTCAAGACCACAACACGCCGTCGAGATGGCGAAAGCAGCCACGCCGACGCTGGGGCGTCGAAGTCCATCTAATTTTGAAATAGAGTTAAAATAAACTGTTCTGATGACGTAGAATCTTGAACTCCAATTAACAGTTTGCATATAAACTGGATTGACATTTGCAGGAGAGGGTTTATGTAAGTCGGCAATGGCTGTTTTCGTATCAAAGTCGAATCAATCCTGTAAAATCCTGTATACATGTACATAAAACAAAGATGTATGAATGAACATCAACGTCGCAACGCTGCAGCATTTCGTCTATATCAGAACCGCAATCTTTATTACCCATGCAGACGGCACTCGCGGGAATAAGGTTTTGGCCTCCGTTTGTCTCTGTGTGTCCACTTTTCCGAGCGATATCTCAAAAAACCGATGCAGCTTGGAACACCGTACTTGACATAGAAATGCCACTATGTGTCTCAGAAACCCATTTATTTTGGCGTCAATAGGTCAAAAAGATTAAGTGTATTGACTTCTCACAGTTTTTAATTGGGAAAGTTTAATTATGTATTGTATTGTATTGTGTTGATTATTTGTCTCTGGCGACGGGTAACTACGCCGCTGTGCCGCCTGACTGACCGACATGGAAAAAAGCAGGTCTGGATTGGACACTGTAAATAAGTAACACGGCAGATAACGCTGACATCACTCAGTCGCAGGCACGTGACACTAGGCATCGTCGACTGCAGGAAGTAAACAGCTTGTACGCAGATAGCCTTCGAGCCGAAGACTGTATTGTGCTTATTCCACACAATACAGCCATCTAGTTTGGTCGACTCCTCCGAGTCGACCTAATAAAGTGGGTCTCAAATGCCCGTCCGCCCGTCCGCCCGTCCGTACGTCCGTCCGTCCGTCCGTCCACGAACAGTTTCTTCGATTTCAATGAAATTTAGTATTTAGGTAGAGGTCGACGAGTGATGCATGATGGTATGCAATATGACCCGATCCAAGGTCAAGGTCAAGGTCACGAGCCCTTGAAATTCGGAAATTCGACCACTATCTCCTCTCCCATTTATAACGGTGGCTGGCAAATGACCACAGATTCTTAAATTAGGGCACAATATCTAAAGCATACCGGGGCCGGATTTTTGATTTTTGTCCTAGTTTTTGTCTCACGTGACTTTGAAGTTGACAGCAAGTAGGAGTCGACCGTCAGTCCCCTATGGGGCTAAATTTTGTACTTTTATTTCTTTACTATCAGTTAGTCTGTTGTAACATGCGACTGACTTTTCTAACGCGTTACTATACCGAGTAGCCTACTATTTGTCAGCTCAACCGTCGCTTTCGCGCTGTTTTTTTCGCTGTCCACTCGTGAACAATGACGTTGCGTGATAGGATTCTATTAAGTCGAAGGAACGGCGAAACATTCCGCGACGTTAATGGTGACAGACAGGTGAGACGGAAACTAATTAGAGGCTCCCTCTGGTGAATATTGATGAGGTACAAACTCACGGCAGTTGGCCTATGTAGTGTGAAATTGCTCTGACGTCCTGTGGCTTATTGTCCTTGACGTAGAATAGACCTGAGCGTCTTTGAGATTTGCATAGTGTGCAAACGTCAAAGACGTGGCTACATAAAAGAAATACGAGCCATCCTGCCTTTACTCCCCAGCCGCAGCGCATCACCGCACTTTGGCCGGTACTCATTTTCCGTTTCACAGAGGGTAGGAGGCTGAGTTGGCCTTGGTGGCTGGTTACATGCCCGCCTGAAGACGGTCTGCCATCCCAGTACCAACCGACCATGTTCGGTAGGCGTCGATAGTTTGTCGGTTGACCTGTCAACAGACTCGAACAGCAATAATCACAATAAGCCAGCACTCACAAGAGTGCAAAGACCCACGCCGGCTCTGTTTTTGTGCCTCGTGACCTTGACCTTTGACCTTTTGAACCTAAAATAAATGAGTTTCCAGGATCTATGGTGGAACATTTCTGTGTCAAGTTTGGTGATTTTAGCTGCGTCGGTTTTTGAGATATCGTGCGGAGAAAACGACACACAGACAAACGCCGTGAAAACCTTACCCCTCGACTGCCATGGGCGTGGCCAACAACGTTGGTGCTCATTTTACCGTTTGCTTTCGTGAGAGCTCAAAGAAACGCATTATTGTGTCAACAGATGCGATCCGTTTCATTTCCTGAAACCGGAGCCGAGTTGCCGACTGATTCCCGTCGGCGTCTTAGTCATCGGCGTCGTAACGCAAGTCGGAGACGGTCTGTTTCCATCATTAAGTCACGCGCTAGCAGCACACTTCCACGCAATTCCGTTTGCTCGTGGCGGGGAGCCAGGGAAAAGCCAGCTAAGGTTCGTTCACACCGGATGCGGCGTGATACGTTGCGGTGCGGCGTCTTGTGGTATGCGGCGAAAACGACGCAACGCAGCGCAGCGCATACGCGATGTGAACATACCTTTAGTCGGTCGACTCGGCTGCTGTAGCTAATAGGGATGCGCCTGTCGTTTAATTTAGTAAACATGTGCACGAAACTCGTAAACGTTAACTAAACGCCGATGGTTCTCAATGCAATGTGAGTAACGACCATCAAAGCAGCCTTCATTTTAGTTCGTTCATCCGAATGTATCGCTTTATTTTGCATTAAGTCTCAAAAAATCTCAAATCTAGCTGTCGACTGCTTTAGTTTATTCTCAGTTTATTATCACCGCATTTCTTCATTGCTGCCCTGCGTACATTATGGATCGTCCTTGGTTGATTTCGGGCAAAGCTTCCAACTACCGCATCCGTCCGAAGCTGTATGCAAATTCTGGCGTTTAATTTTGTTGACGTTTACACGTTACTTTCGCACATCTCTATAGTGGCTAAACAGCCTGAACTGATGTCGACACATAGCAAAGGCAAACACAACCGAAACAATATTGCATACTAGTTAATTATTTTTTCGTATGACCTGTACATGAATTGATTCATTGATTTATAAAGAGTTACTTTGTGCGACGGCTGGGCTGGCGCGGTGACACACTGGGTAGAGCATTGGACTAGCGATCAACAGGTCATGGGTTCAAATCCCATTCGGGGTAAAGCTGCGTAACAACCTTGGGCAAGTTGTTCACACCTATGTGCCTCTGTCACCAAGCAGTATAACTTGGTACCGGCCAAGGGGCAGTGATGCTCAGCGGCTGGGAAGGTAACCGCAGGCCTGGCAGAAAGTAATGGCAGCCTACTGCCGGGTGGATGACTTATAGTCATTTGCGGGCTGACTCTCTCTGTACCGGGATACGGGATCAGCTCCGAGCCCAACGCTCGGTAACGAGTATGAGAAGCATTTACCTTTTTACTTTGTGTGACAGATGAATGAATGATGGCTTGTGTCGGAATTGTGTGAGTCGATTGCGACACGGATTTGTGTGAATTTCACATACACGCAACTGTCAATAAAACTAAATATGACGCACATTGCATTGTATTAATATTTTATAACGGTTATCAAAATTTGCGTCATCGAAAACGTTCGTTGACAGTCAAAATGCATTAGAAATTTCGTCATGTGAAGTGAGATAGTAGTACTGTAGTAGTAGTAGTAGTAGTAGTAATAATAAAATAGGATTTGTATTTTGTATAGCGCCGTAAAGATCACTTAACGTTGCACGTTTGTATTTCATTACACCGTTTGCGCTGAAAAAAATCTAACCTCGCAAACTCTACACTATTCCGTGGTTGCCATGGGAACCGTGCTAGTTTTCTGATTGACAGTCTCGCAAAACAGCAGGTGTTAGCAACTTTATGTTAAAATATCGATTATTATTAAACCAAAAATTACTGGTATTAGGCTCGACTGTTTCGATTATTTGCGAACGTAACAAGATCTGCTTTTGAGCTACTACATTATGTATGTTCGACGATGAATGCACATAGGGCTAAATCTTATCATCCATGGTAAAAAGAATGTAGTTTGTAACAAGGATATGTCACGCCACGCAGACGCAAGCCACTAATTGAATCATATTATACATCTCAACGAGTACATTGCAGCTACCTGTTCGTAACAATAATACAGGTGAAAATTTGATCACCCAATTGCCAATAGCATTATGTGTAGCAGTAACAGGTAACAGTTAGACGTAGGTCCAGAACGCACTTTGGTTGGAAAAGGTGAGATGTTCATCGAAGATGAAGCCAGGATCGCGAACAGATTGGGTGATGTGTTGAATGAGGAGTTGTGTATTTTGTCAAGCTGCTTTTTGAGTCCGATTCACAGAAATTAAAACTTAGAGGAATTGAGAGTTAAAAAATGTAAAAAGAAGAAAAGAGAAGAGATCGGTTAAAGAGCAAACTGTAGGTGAGTAATGCTTGAGTCGAAGTTAGGCGGTGAAAGGAGAAGAAAAGTTGAGTGTCATCTGCAAAGTACTCACCGGCCGTGATTAGGAGAAACGAAGGAGATGAGAGTAGGCTATTGAGAGGGGATTATGGGTATAGACAAGTGTACATAATGAGAAGTAGAGGACTGAATACAGAGCTTTGGGGAACACCACAGGAGGAGGATGTGCACAAGGGCAAAAGGTTATTACGTCGCATCACACGCATTGCATAAAATGCTGGCTATTGTCACATGCATACGGAGTAGCGTGGTCGGTCTGTCTGTGTGTGTGTGTGTGTGTGTGTGTGTGTCTGTTGGTCACATTCGTGAGACCCGCAAAAACAGCTGAACCGATGGAGATGCCGTTTGGGGCTGACTCATGTGGGTCCAAGGAATCATGTTTTAGAGGGGCATCCAGATCCACAACGTGAAGGGGCAATTTTCAGGGGTTGTCCGGCCCACCATCAGGAGTCTTTGGGGTGAGCTGTGCCAAAACAGCTGAACCGATCGAGATGTCGTTTTGGGGCTCACTCACGTGGGTCCAAGGATGAGGTCAAGATCAGATGAATTCATTCGCAACCGGCAGGGATGATACGTCGGCGATGCGGCCGTTCGTCAAAATTCTCTGGCCAATTGTTTTAACATTTAAGTAAGTAGTAAGTAAGTAAGTCGGTAAGTAAGTAGATTCCAATGTGACATTCGCACACTGTTACAGCGAAGAATACAAATAAAATACAAGTGAAATATAAAACACAAAGCATGAAACGGGCAATACAAGTACGTCCGTCTTCGGAGACTGCCGTATATCTACACACGCCGATCCTACGTCCACACGCCGTGCGATTTCACGAACGGCGCATCTCCAGTGTGACGTTTACGTCGGCGCATCTCTACGGTAATGTTTACATGCGGGTGGGCGTGGTCCGCGTGCTTTCCGATTCGTCCGATTTTGGGCTTTTTGGGGAGCAAAGTTCCCCAAAATGGGAGATTCCCTGCCTTGGACGCCGATAAACCGCCGCGCAAAATTTGACTCCGCGCTAGCTTTATCCTGGGTGGAGAAATCCGTAACCGTACAAACAAACAAACAAGCAAACAAAACAAAAACAAAACAAACAGAAAACGATATATCCACACCTTGCCTATTGGCGTATGAGGATAATGAACTGATATAACACGCTAAAACAGAGACTAACTAAAACTTAGGCTCACACAGCGTGACGTGACTAATGGAAGGTTATACATTATTTAAATAAACAACGATTGATATAACAATTTTTAAACTGCGAATGTTGAACAGTGGGAAGCAGATATGCATGTTGCCTTTTACGAAGCTGGTAAGAACTGTAGGTAGAGGTTTTAGGAGGGAGAAGATGGTGCAGACTGTGACCTGGCTGAGTGGCCTGCCGAAAGAGTTTGCGATCTGACTCGTCAACGAGAGTGTCTATGTCAAACGCCGTAAGTGTGAGTCCACGGCGCATGGCCTTTCTTGATATAGCATTTATCCGGTTTTTGTCATCGGCAGTAAGTTGACCAGCATAGGCGGGTAGAACATAAGTGAGTTTGTTAATTACTAGAGTATTGAATATTGAATAGGAGATGCAGTGAAGAGCGTTGTAGACCGGACGATTGAAGAAGAGATATAGGAGATACAGACGCTGACTAACTTGCATAAGTAGTCTATCTACATAAGCAGCAGTGGACAGCGTGTCCATTACATCAATTCCAAGTAGCGTTGCTTGTTTAACTCTTTCAATCCAATGCAGAGGAGGCAGAATACCAAGGTTTCTTGCAGCAGGTGAAAAATAATTTTAGTTGTGTCAGTATTGATAGATAGCTTGTTTTTAGTTGACCATGAGCGCACATTGTTGTATTTGTATTCCTGGTCAATATCTATACTGAGCTATGTTGGGAAACAAGTAACGTTGTGTCGTCAGCATTCGATGATGACATTCAACGTGAAAGGAGCAAGATATCGGCGGGTACATAACGGCCTTTACGAAGCCACTATGCAAGTGCCGTTGGCCGACGGCGCTGCGTGGCGTTGAAAGCTGCGGACGACGTGACGTCATATGGGACCCGCAAGGTGCGCTGCGGGGTTTACAGTGTCCGCCCGGGTTGTGACGTCATCGGCGGCATGCGTGTTTGTGTGTGTGCGCAGAAGCGACACTTGCGTACGATTAATCGCTCTGTTGGGAACAAATGCGGCCCCGTCGCCTGAGCTTTTGTCTGGCCATCAGTTACGTCGGACGATGTCGACATTATCGATATAAATTGACCGCTCAGAGAGTCAACCGAGACCGGTATCGCCCCCGATTGTGGCGAAACGATAAGCCCATTTCGGTTCTTTCCGCTAATTAGGAGATACCGACGACCGTGGCAAATGATAGGTAGCCTATGACTTCCTATTTACGTTCAGTAGTAAAACTAGTAATTATGGCTCTATCTCGCTCGTTTTCGACATAATGACGACGTACCGTTAAATTTTCCTGCCTGAGGAACATTTTGGCTCACTTCTGGTAGATCACGCCATATCTGGAGGCTATTTTAACACTCCTAGGCGATAGTACTGGCCGATTTTCATAGTCAACTTTCAGTCAAATTTTATCCGCGAATTCTTATAGCACAGAATCTAGCTTTTACGTCTGTGATAGGTCGATATGACCGATATAATTGTGATAGCTTCTGCCTGTGTGCTAAATTTGCGGGTAAAATTGTGAGATTAGCTATTTAAAAGCGGTAGCTTTTACCGCAAACAGAAACTGACGCCATTATTGTTTTTTAATAATATGTAAATAGGGACGGACGCCCTATACGATTCGCTTGTCATATGTCGGAGTTTCTGTTCTGGTCGTGTTTCGGTGACGTCTTCGTGCGTGTTGGGACTTCGTTCGGGCGTGATCTTACCGTAGGCGTACGGCCTCGATATGACGGTAACGATGGGAGATAGATGAGTTCGTGTGTTTGCGGTGTGCTCAGCTGTTCGTCGTCGAGAACTGCGTGGACGACTGGCGAATCGCGCTGTCGTGGAGGGCGACGCTACAAATCACCGTCGAACTCGTAGTCTGTTCGGTTCATCCGGTACCCGGCGTGTCCCTGTTCACTTCGTGGGACGCGCTCAACGACGGTAAAGACACGCGGTCCATAGCACGGGTCCCGGTCGACGTACTTCTCTCCCTGCCGATGTTCCTTCGACTCTACCTCGTCTCACGCGGTACGCAGTAACGATGCTGTACATAGGTTGACAGTGACATAATGTCTTCGTTCCTATCTATGCCAGCTGTTCTGGCCGTCATGATGTAGGGTAGGGCAAGGAAATGTAAACACTTTGCAGCACTTACAGTCAGATCGCTGATCTGGCGCTAGCAGTAAGCTTGTCTTAAAAACCCATTTATTCAATTTTATTCAAACAAGATGTCGCCCTAACGGGACGTAACACTACTGGCCCGCCGCGTGCTGCCCTCTGGTGAGTTACGTTGCATATGCGAGTGTTACAGACGACGACAGACGACAATAGACACCAGCGACCGTTACTAGTTTGGCCCCCTACACTATGTGTAGGCGGGCCAGTAATAACGTAACATATCTTCACCAGTTAACTTCACACAGTACGACATCAGGCCGTACAACATGGAGATTGGAGATTGTATCGTGATCATAGATTACTGTGACGTCACTTCACCGTATCTATACAGGGTGGGCCAAAAAGTCACCCCATCTTTTTTACTCTTGTGCTGTTAATAATTCTAAATGTGCGAGAAAACTGTGGTTTTGATGGTACTTTGATATTTTTTACAATCGAGAGTATGTATTCAGATTGTTTTTACTGTTATAATATGCGCGGTTCCTCCGCGATAGCTGAGCTT
>Ga0209363_1001695_pt1 | contig 10869 bp, 7 predicted proteins | sample WorMetexBAHAMAS3_FD_187385 | JGI IMG/M metagenome (GOLD analysis project Ga0209363, IMG submission 187385) | Marine gutless worms symbiont microbial communities from Max Planck institute for Marine Microbiology, Germany - Inanidrilus exumae... | ecosystem: Host-associated > Annelida > Digestive... | reverse complement strand
TTGCTACACAAAGTGAGATTTTAGGCGCAAATTTGTGCGAATCAGTATTTTCGGTATTTTATTTAATCAAAACAAATGTAAAATAAAGCGCATTTTTGCAGATGTTTGTCGATAAACAATCGTCAATTTGCGTTAATCAGCGGCAATAGCGTGCACGTGGTTCAGCCTACTTCCGTCAACAACTTCATGTATTTATTACATGAATATTCATGACAACGGATACTCAGTTTCCGGTGGCGGTAAAATGTAAACAATAACTAAGTTATGAGTGGAATTTCAGTGAAAACGTTTCAGTCTTGGCTTAAAACACTCAATCCAAATGGAATTTGGATTTGTGATGAAATATTTGACAAAAGTGAGGTGCGCATATGATGTGTACTTTGTGCAAAACACCGCGAACGACTGCGTTTGTTTCGCAACTTCAGCTACGCCTTCGTCAATGGCTCTCAAACGTGATGCACTGCCATTTAAAATGGTAGCTGGCAAATGACCACTGACTCTTAAACTAGGGCACAATATATGAATTTGTTCCGGCCGGATTTTTGATAATTGCCTTAGTCTGCCCTAGCGGAAGTCGACCGTCCGTCCCCGTACGGGACTAATTTTTAAAATATGGTTTGTATGTTGCTTGTATGGAATTTTGCCAGAATGCCTCCTGGAAATCTACTGGAAATATGGATAGGATTTGTGGACACTGTGTAGTAGTCTTTGCACTGGTGTGCTGTTGAGTAGGATCGTATCTGGCTTGGTGATCATGTTTGAGGCGCCGGCATGCTGTGCATTTATCAAGTACACACAGCCAATTGCTGCTTTTGCTGAGAAGCGCACGTACATCCAGAAAGCCATCATATACTGCTTGTAAGATGGTCATTATTATCATATAGTTTTTGTCTATTGTCATATTTACCCACGCCAGCATAGCCGCCGGCATGGGTAGGGCGCTTAGTCGCGTCTGTCGGTCTGTTTATCCGTCTGTTTGTCTGCGCTCTAACAGGAAAACGGCTCGAGCTATTAACACCAAACTTGGTATACTTATACTCTATAGCAGTCGCTTGGCATGCATCAACACAGAGGTCAAAAGATCAAAGTTCAAGGTTACATGGTTATGAAAACTGTCACAGTTGCACGGTTGCTAGTGACCATGGCTGGTATTACGTACACCTATACACCGCTGTGCTACCTGCGGCCGTTGCCGGCGTGGGTCTGCATGTCGATACAACAGCCTATTTTTTCTAGTTGTAATTTGTTTCTGTTCTTCCAGGTGCAGAATTTATCGGATGGAAAATCATGAATGTATGTAAGCTGTATTCCAGCTATCGATTCCCTTTGTTACCATGACACTGAAGACCTGGTAATATAATAGCATATGATATGTTAGTGTGATCCGAGATTTAGGCCTGTGCATAGAACACCGACTTGTGAAAGATGGACAGACAGACAGACACACGATGACAGCGTATACTGCATTAGCATAGCATCGCATGGTAAAAAGTGCCACTCATTGCCAAAGGTATTTTTTTGAACAAGTGGAGGAAGGAGTCCAAAGGGTACTGACTAGTCTAGGCAGCTGGAAACGGAGGTCAGAGTGGTGCTGATGTGCCGAGCACTGCTCTGATATGTTGTTACCCACGCCGGCTGTATAGCTGCTGGTGTGGATAGGGCATTCAGTTGCGTCTGTTAGTCTCTTTGTTTGTCCACGCTCTAAAAGGAAAACAGTTTGAGCTGTCGACACCAATCTTTGTACACGTATACTGTATAGCAGTCGCGGGGCATGCATTGACCCAGATGTCAAAAGGTTAAAGGTCAAGGTCACGCTGTTACGACAATGGTCAATGCCGCATGGTTGCTAGTGACGCATGCTGCTATGGCTGTGTGCTGCTGCTGCCTGCGTGGGTCTGCATGTCGATATGACTGCCTATGTTTTCCAGTTGATAATCGATTTCGTTGTCATCTCACATCATGCTGTCACGTTCCACTGGTTACATAGCAGTTAATTGCTGATGCTTTTTGACCAGAATTCAAGCAAACTGTGGATTTGAATATTATTGTTTTTGTTTTGTTGACAACCAGTTAAAGTGCTGCAGTTTATATATAGTATTTCTCCCTCTCTGCAGTCATTTATGTGTAATGGCTCAGTTTTGCTTACTTCTCTGACAAGCTGTTATTTTTATTCAGTTCTGGATAAATAGTTTCATTTCCTGTTTTTTCATTTGTTATAATTTTTCATTCTTTGTGTAGTTTTTGGTTCAATTGCGAGTATTTTTAACGTTCAGTGTTCGTTGCTGCGTCACTGGTTGCAGGTTATCGTTGGGGACATTTCTCCTGTGCATTGGTTTTTCAACGTTTTTTGGCAGCGGACTCATCTTTGTCAGTGGCGTTCTATACGGAATAATGGGCATCGGCAAAAAGTATGTGGACACTAAATATAATGCACTTGACTTACTTCACGAAGTTTATGTAGTAATTTTAATTTTATTAGCTGTATTTGTTGTTGAAATTAATGGTATGGACTGTAGTGTTGTTACGGTGGCAGGAATTTGCAACTCGGTCGGTGGCGGTGTTTTTTGACATGCCACCGTGGTGCCGGTGTTGGTGTCGAATATTGGTCAGTTGGTGTCAGGGCTAGGGTTGTTAATCCGACTGTCCTGGAATGCGCTAATTGCTCACTGCACACGACTGTAGAGGGTGCACTAAGTGAGTCTGTCGCAACGGTCTCACTAAGTACAGTGCCTAGACTGTCCCTGCTGTCCCGGCAGTGCTGTCGTTTGCGAGTGGGGAAGCGGACGGATGGGGGAAGGCAGGCGGTGTGGCTGAATGGACTGACTGGTCGTGCGTTCATGCAATCAAATGACGCGGCAATTAGATGACTAGACTATCGCTGCTCTGAGCAGCGGAAGTGAGGAAACAGCGCCCAGATTCCCAGAAAGACCGCCGCGAACACTGTAAAACACCTCGATGTCAGTGTTGGTTCGGTGGTAGCCAACCACCGTGGTGGCGGTGAAAGTTCGGTGGTCGTAACAGGATTAGAACATTACATGCCTGTAGGCCTTTGCGTCTCTGAATCACTCATGAGTCATGAGCGCTTGCGAACTTGTGCCACTTGTGCTCTATATTAAGTTAACTAATGGTATTCGTCTGTGCGGACGTTGGCATAAAATAGTGAGTGGGAGTGGACGCCAAATTTTAATGCCTTGGCGTCACTGGACGCCAAAAATTGAATGCCCCAGTGTCCTAGACTCGAGACAGATTTAGCTTAACGGGAACCCTGTTGTCAGTCGTGTGAACATAGTATTGTGAAAACAGAAGATGATGATATGTACAGGGGAGACAGACAGCAGATGATGGATGCAGCAGCCGCCGATGCCACTAGACAGCCTGCTGCCGGACCTGAAGACCCGCGGTCTGGACTCATTTACAACGATGACATGGGCCGCGCCGACCCATTCGTCGGGCAGAAGGGACCACCGCCTGGCGAACCGCAGCGGTGGAATTACTGACGTGTTTGGTAGCGGCTCCAGCAGGTGTCAGCTGTCGCTAACTAGTGTGTATTGTGTAATATTGTTGTAAGACCTCACACGAAGCTAGTCACATTTTCTGTACATTGTAGTAGAGTATAGCTGAGCGTCAGTCATTGTTATGTTGATATATGTTCACCAACCGTCTCCGGATCCATGTGGGCTCGGGTTTAAGAATAAGCTGATTCCATTCCAGGTCAGGTGTCATACAAGGTGTCAAACCTTGGTTTAGTTTTTATGCCTTCTGCTTCATAGAGCTGTTGAGGGTATTGTGTTTTCAGGCTGTCCATATGCCGCACTCGTTCATTCGTCCAGACAGATCTTGTTACCACGATATGTCACGATATATAATATAATATACGATAGCACCTACTGATGACCTTGTTAGATTTTGGAGGTCAAAGGTCAAGGTTGCAGCAGTCTGTCGAGGTGGAGAAGGCGTCCACGTCGATGCCGGGGTGTCAAAGTCCCATCTTCTGATGTATGTATATTTTGTGTTATAGTATCTTTAGGTTGCGGATGCAAGCCTGATTGTGTTGTGTTGGCTTTAGTTGCTTCGGTACCATGCTAAGTGATTGTCTGGGAACACCTGCCACACGTGGCAAAGGGCAGATCTGAGAGACTTATCTTTTCTCTTTGGATTCAGCTGCCGCTTGGTTATTTCAGACCCACTACCGTGGCACTAGAGACCACACTGGAGTATCGATGTGATGTAGACTACCAGGTGGCTTCAGTTGTCGTAGGTCGTCAGCACACTTTCTGTGCACTTGATCAGTGGTTCCAAACCTTTGCTCCATGCAGCCTTCTTATCATATGTCAGAATGTCAGTCCCCTTTCCAAGATTATCCGACTCAAAAGATGCATTGTGAATAACATGGAACGTTATGCAACGAAATGTCATATTATTCTTAGTCAGATGGATCGTCTCTGAAGTCTGTGGTGGCTTCTTCCGTCACTGTAAATCTAGAAGTTAATAAAATTGTTGTATTTGGTAGATTGACTCTTATAGGATTAATAATATACCAATTGGTGGTTCCTTAAAATCCAGGTTATGGTGCTGGTGCTAAACTACTGTAGAAGAATGATCAGAAGAATGAACTTACCTGATAATAAATAGTATTTGTAGATTGTCTCTCTTATGCGCTGTGTGGGATTTTGTATCAATACAGTACTGAGATTTTGGCCTGGCTGGACAGTGATTGGAATTACTTAGCGAAATCTGCTAAGAGACTAATATTCTAACAGTTTGAGTCTTATCTGCCAATCTGTTACCGAGTTCTCCCTGAAATTCCTTCTTGCGGGAATTCTCCGTGCTTGGGAAATCCAGTGCTATGGAGTGGAATCGGCCCAGAATGGCATCTGCCTTGTTGATGTCGGTGTTTTGAGTCTTAAATGCACATTCCGTCATGCTAAAGACCCGTTCGTATCATTGCAGCTGTGTTGAACTGATCTGATCTGGCTGTGTGAATGAATGGTCACGTGGTCAAACCAAATTGAAGTGGCAAGTGTAGGTCATGTTGGTTCAATTCAGTGATATCAACGGTCCATGACTTGTGGCGATTTGAATGATCACAAAACAGTATGCAGCTGTTCAGAACTAACACACACTTAGATTGGTTCAGTTGGGCTATGTGAACGGATCTTAACAGAACTGGCAGCACTAATACATGTGTACATTCCATTGAGCCCCGTATGGGCTCCGGGGCAGTAATGGGCCGTGATTTATGTGTTGATTTCAGCGCTATATAAATTGTTTGTGTGTTTAATTAACTTCCTTTCTCCCTTCCTTCCTTCTTTACTTCTTCTTTCCTTATGCTTTCTTTCTGACTTATTTACTTCCTGACATATCTATCTGCTCCTTCCAGAATAGACCTGTTCCATTTTCAGGCCGGAGGTCGCAGGAGGCGACCAAACCTGGCGTTTGTTTGTTGGGTTCATTTTATGTTGTATTATATTTTGTTATGGATGCATGTTTGCTTTTGTTGTGTTTGTTTCAGTTTTTCAGTACTTAGCCAAAAGATTGGCTGGGAAGAACCTCTCCAAATTGACCTAGTTTGTGTCGGGTGGGACGTAAAACCTTAACTCAATCAATTTGTGTTAGTGTTTGTTTTATTTTGTTAATGGTGCATTTTTCTCACCCATGTCGATTATAAGTGAGTTTATGTACTTTTTGTTATTTTCCAGTTTTTAACATTCAGTGAGATAATGTAACAATTTTTGACACTTTAATTAATTTTAATTAGCGAGACGTCTGTTTTGGATTAGTGATGATGATTGTCAACAATGTCTTGTCTTTTCTTGATAGTTGATGTTTTGGTCATAGAGTCTTCCACGGGTTCCAGGTGGTTAACGTCACTGCTACCTGAATAACTAATCTCGACTTTTCCATGACATATATTTAACTTATTGCATTAATTAACTTATTATACATAAGACTGTCATTGTGATCAAACTGAGTATATCGTATATGATACCTTTTCTTGCAGTCACAGATGATTGTAGTGCCTCAGACTCGACTCTCTGTCGACCACTGTGCATGTTTATAAATTATATTTACTCGTTCTCGTATAACTTACTCGTATTTATGTGTAAAGCTGTGTTTTGACTGGAAACTAACATTTGTGTAATTTTTTGTGCTCTTTAGCCAGTGACCAATTTATGACGTTGATGTTGTCGTGATGTGGTGCATTCGTTGTGTCTGCATATTTGCAGACAATAATGTGTATATAATTGAAGTGACCGGCCTGATTTCATTCGTGTCCCTCCCCTCCAACAGACAGCATCTGAGCTATGCTGTATTGCGTATGATGCTTGTACACAATGTCGTGTGAACAGTTCTTAAATTATGCATATTGGTTTAGGCTTAGATTTCTTTTGTGTGTGTTTGTTTAGTTTTACCATTTTGTGTTAGCTTTTATCATTTTTGTTATCTTTTATCATTTTATTATCCACACATGCCTATAGGCAAGGTGTGGATAGATCGGTTACTGTTTGCGTGTTTTTTTTGTTTGTACGGTTACAGATTTCTTCACTGAGGATAAAGCTAGCAGCGTCAAATTTTACACGGCGGTTCATCATCGTCCAAGGCAGGGAATCTCCCATTTTTGTTAACTTTGCTCTCCCAGAAGCCCAAAATCGGACAAATCGGCCAGTTGGTGACTCCAAGCCATTCGTGGAATATCGCAGTTGTTTGTGGACGTAGGATCGGCATGTGTGGATAGAGGTCAGACCCCAGTGACAAATACTTGTTTCTGTGTTGCTTGTTTTTGTTGCATTGGGTTGCTAATTCAGTACCAAGCCAAGAGCTTGGGTGGGAAAAACGTCTCTAAAATGACCTATTCTATGTCAAGTAGGACGTAAAACCTTAACTTAATAGTTAATTCATATGGAGTATCAGCTGTTAGAACTAGAGTTTCTGATATGTAATAATAATTTACCTTCTTTTGAGCAGCCGAGAGTGCTAGTGTTATCTATGCTGGTAACACCCCGGATTGCTGTGGTACCGACTTACACTACGTACTGACTTGCACCATTATTGTCTTGTCGTGAGCACAGAAATGTATACGTTGTGCATTAATGACACTGGAATTACTTGACAGAAGCCGTTATCACAAGTATGTTGCGACAAAAATGAGGCGAAGGGTTGTGTTCGGGCTTTACGGCTGTAATGCGTCCGGATTCATTTGGTGATTCCGGTGCTACATAGATCGTTTACTTACTTATTTTCTTCTTATGAATAGGCCCGTTCCGTTTACATGCCAGGGGTCGTAAGAAGCAACCAAACCTGGCTTTAGTTTTTTGCTGTAGTATTATTTTGTTATGGATGCACATTTGCTTTTGTTTAGATATATTTTTTCAGTAATAAGCCAAGAGATTGGCTGGGAAGAACGTCATTGAAATGACCGATTTTACGTGGGACGTAAAATCCTAACTCAGCAAATCCGTGGATACTGTAAAACATATTTCGCTTGAATCGAAGTTTTGCAATTTGACTAGAATTGCGAAACTGAATACACGTGAATTTCTGGAATTTGCAGATTACCATAACTTCATCTGAATGGAATATCAGCATCTAGAAAATACACCAAATTAACATGCAGCGAATTTTCTATGTAAGAAAATCGCAACATTAAGATGCAGTGTTATACAGTACAAGAAATGAGCCGTGGATATCAGTCACCACCATCTGTTTTAACTGACATTTTTCTGGCCCGCCTGAGTCAGCAGGTTCCCCTTGTTTTTCTTCCTCTGCATGTTATGGAAGAGAACCGTTGAGGATACGGCAGAGGTTTTATACGGGCCGGATATTCTTCCTGTCATGTCCCCCTCCTCTCCAATAAACAGCATTAGAGCTATGATGATTGTCTGGACATTATGAGGGAAAATAATCAGAACTGCTCTGTGCTGTGTACAACAATTTTGCACAATGATATGCACACACGTCAACAGTCCTTGCATTTGCATGTTGGTTTACGTTTAAATTTCGTTTTTGTTTAGTTTTAGCTTTTCTGTATATTTGTATTAGCTTAGATCATTTCATTCGTGTGTTGCTTGCACTTGTCGTGTTTAGTTTCCTCAGTAGCCAAGAGATTAGCTGGGAAGACATATTCTGTGTTGAGTGGGACATAAAAACCTTAACTCAATCAATTGCTGTCGTGCATCAACAGTGTTAGTACAGGTACATCGGCGGAAACTCGAATTGATCATGGCTGAATTCTCTTATGATAGTCTTACGCAACTTGCATGTTGCTTGTAGTTTCCTCGTAGACTCGCTGTAGCGTGTTATAATCGTATTTGTGACAATGGCTACACCTGTCCTCTCATTGCGCAATAGCAGTAGCTTCAGTATCATTCATTCCGAGTCAATATTTGTGTATTTATTTCCACTTCTATTTTTCTGCATGTCTGCAGCAGTAATTTATTGTCAATGATCATATGATTTTCTACGTTTCTTATATATTTAATGAGTTTTATGTAACTGCATCGACTGACTGCATAACGTTTGGCCACAACTGTGGTAGAAGTTAAAGATCACGTTGTAGATGTAGATACAGTGTCTATGTATTGTGTAGTAGTTTATATGTTGACCATGAATGTAGACTTTTGTTGACAGCTATGTCGTTTTCTTGATGTCACATTCTGATGTCTGATACAGGGGGTTTCCAAACGTTTTCTGTACTTACGGGTATTTTGACATATTCCTATACACTAATCATGTGATCACACTGAGAAGGAAGAAGTGGCAAGGTCAAGATCAAAACCCGGACTTCTTGGCAATTTAAAGTTTACAAAATTAACGTTAAAATCCAATAAAACCTGGTGGTACAGCAAATGATGAGATTCATAAAGTTAATGAAATTATTAAAATGACATTGTAATTATTTACACTGTCAGACCCTGTGTACTCAGTAGGAAATGAATCGTCTCTCTGGAGTCTTAAGTATGAGAACTCTTGATCCGAATCATGTTGTGCAGTGTTGCGAGACTGAAATAAAATGCTGTCAAAGTCGTGTTCGACGAGAAATTAATTTATGCGAGGTTACAAACACGTTCTCAGTAGTTCAGGTGCAGCAACTGGCCGAGTGTGTCTGGACAATATGTTATTGAACTAAATGATCTTGACCTATATATTTGGCTTGCTGGTTAATCTAGCTAGGTCAAGGTTGTGGTCCAAAGTTCAATGTCACTACAGCGCAGGTTAGTGTACTTAGGGCCAGTTTTTCGACCGCAAATTAATTTCCCATTAAAGTTGATGGGAAATTTGCGGTGGAAAAAATCGGCCCTTAGCGTTTTTAGACATATGGAGGCCCTGGAACGTTTTGCTTGTTTAGGGGTCCCGGAACGCTAACGGGTTAAATTTGGGGGCCCCGAAAGAGCATTCTGCCTTACTTAAACCACCGGCTGGTTGGTTGCTGAGTTCATGTGTTAAAATGGTACCTCAAGTGACAGCTCTGTACTTACCAGTCTTTCAAATTCAGGCACCATAGCTGATGGTCTAAACACACCAGTATCCATACGGTTGCGCAAAAAAACACGCTATAGTGATAGTCGTCACTAAGGTGACATATTTCACATCGTAGCATATAAATGTGTTGACGGTATGGCGGGGGATGTCCCACCTATGGTACCGAACCTGCTCCCTACACCCACTAGTGATAGAATTTTTAAGATCAGTCAGCATTTGGCAAAGTTACAGGCCGTAGTTCAGTGATACCAGCTTGACTTAGCGACCAACGGCTCCATTTTTTGTGCAACCATGTGGATTAATAATATTTATCCCCTCAAAAGATGACACAGTCACTGAAAACTGAGCCAAGAATTAAAGTGGAATTTTCTTGTACAATACATACATGCAAAAATGGCCAGCCATAAAGGGAAAACGGAGCCACGAACTGCTCGTGTTTCAACTGGATGATGGATGCAAAATCGTTAAAAAACTATTTGTGATTAAAGAAATATCTTCTTGGCTGCAACGTTTTCATCCAACTAATCCAACTGCTTTTCCATGTTTCTCAAGGGGTCGCCAAAATTGAGCCCTAGTTGCTATACCTAAGACCAGCGCTGGTAGCATCTCCTTTAATTCTTGGTTACGATGCCACCACATCATCTAGTATAGCGATGTGGGGTCCAGAGAAATGCCGTCAATACAAGAACGAACAGTTTTCAGTCAACTAAAAAATCACAAGGAGAGACTAAACGCCATTTAACACCGAATAATTCACTGAAACGTCTGTTGATTATGACAGCAGAAGTCGACAAATACATATGCATGTTAACAGGTTGTACAAGTAATACTGAACACGCGCCGAAGCAATCAGAATCTACGATGTCGTCTCTGCTCGTCATTCCCATCTTTTTACTTCATACTCAACCTTTCTTCTCAAATACTTCTTTGCACATTTCTGACAACAGTACCGACAAGAACTTCTCCAAAAACAGTAAGTCCTGTTAGCAATAAACATGCTCATGCACAATGAATACAGCAAATGGTCAGTGTATCTACCGTTTCTACAACAAAAGTTTAACTACATTCTGACTACATATAATAAATCACTTCATTAAGTAACTGTATGCCATTAATTTGCAAAAACCAAAGGCCAACAGTACATGCTATTAATTGCACAGCATTTGCAAAATACACTTGCCCATGCACAAGGTAAATAAGCTAAAGAAACTTTTCAGTTTTGGGGCCAAAACTACAGATATTAAGGTGACAGTAATTCAGAAATTTACTCTCATTCAGAAAGAAAATAGATAACTTTAAACCAAACAACTTACCCAACGCTACACAAAAATAAAACAATATCACTAACAACTTAACAACAAAACAACAAGCAACCATTAATGACATAAC
>Ga0209363_1001694_pt1 | contig 10870 bp, 7 predicted proteins | sample WorMetexBAHAMAS3_FD_187385 | JGI IMG/M metagenome (GOLD analysis project Ga0209363, IMG submission 187385) | Marine gutless worms symbiont microbial communities from Max Planck institute for Marine Microbiology, Germany - Inanidrilus exumae... | ecosystem: Host-associated > Annelida > Digestive... | reverse complement strand
TCGGATTCGTAGGCCGAATTTCTTGCCTATTACTTCCGACTAAACAAGCAAAACTTTAGCTAATAATTAAACGGCTTTGCAAAAATAAAATATTCTTCCGCGCATAACTTTTGCTGGCTGTCTTCAGGAATGCATTCACGGACTACGAGCCGGGATGATTCTGTGCCAATTGGTTTTATATTTTTAGCTCTCTATCAATTACGTTATGGTTCTGTTCTGTTATGATGCCATGCGAATGAACAAGATGGTACCCGTCATATTTTAGCGCAGCACGTCCACGACCCTTTCGCATCGTGTCATATCTGACAGACCAAAAATGTGCCATAATTGATCAAGAGGTGGGTGTGATCTTGAAATTGCCAGGAGAGCCGCATATCGTTTTTACCGCACGACGCTATGCTAGCGCGGTATATGCTGTCGTCATGTGTCCGTCCGTCCGTCTGTTTGTCTGTCTGTCACAAGCCGACACTACCAAAACGGTTAAACACAGGATTACACAAACAACGCCATACGATAGCCCAAGGATTCTGGTTTCTGTTGCTAAAGATGTCAGCGAAATTCCAATGGGGTCACCAGCAATGGCGCCCCAAATAGATGCAATTTTCGACCACTATCTCGCTATATGATCTCAGAAACGTGCAAGATAGAGACATAGTTACTATGGAACGCTAATAGGAACTCCTATGTCCTCTATCGAATGGTTCTAGCCTATTTTAAGTGACCTTGAGCGACCCTAACTACGCAATACCACTCCATTTCGACATTTCTATGGCCTTTCATATCTTCGTAGTGAGTAGAGATAGAGACTTCAAATTTGGTAGATAGGTTGACGGTAGCAAGTGCTAGCCCATGGATGGCAAACCGTCTCCAAAAGAGGCGTGGTTAGGTCACGTGAACCATTTAAATTTTGATAGTCACCTACCATATCTCTGGAATGGCTGATCGTCTCAGGTGCTGTCAACTTAGGTGGACGGTCAGTGTGGTAAACTGGTGACCGTCATCTGTGTACAGCATGGTGGGCGCGACGCGCTGCGTTACGCGGGTCTGTCAGTGGCAGCGGAAACTTGTGGTCATCGGAGCCGCACATTACTTTGTACCGACTACTTTATAGCGGCCGTGTAGAACAGTCGGTCTGTTGTGTGTCTCTGTGTCTGCTTGTCTGTCTGTTTGTCTGTATGTGTCCGGACAATAACTTTCTAATTTATGACCTAGATATTTGACGCGGTAATTTTTCTTGAACATATCTAGGTTGCGTTCGTAGGTGAAGATGATAGGTCATTGTTTAAGGTCACGGGAGGAATTGAACTATCTGATTCGAATGTTCTAACATGCATGTTATACAAGAACTCGTATTAGCCCTAGTTTATCGGCTCACTTTCTAGAGCTGCACCTTTCCATATTAGTATATTGTCTTTTTGTTTCGTGTTGTTGGCCTGCATTTTGTCATGCCTCAACAAGCGAATAATGATTGATTGATTGATTGGTTGATTGATTGATTGATATATTTTTGTGTGGTTCTACGTACGTAGTTGCTGTGTTTGTTTCCAGTAGCATCACAGTCGGACGTGAATAAAGAAGACGCGGTCAATGACGCCGTTCGCCGTCAGAAAAGAGGCATCTATGACATCGAGGACGTTCCGTACGATCTCTTCGACAATGAACGCGATCGAAGGGCAACGGACAGACGCTTCGATCCATTTTTGTTCGGTTCTTCGGACCGATTCAGCCACGGGTTTGGCAAGCGGAGCACCTCCAATAGCGCCGCGATGGCGTCAGTTTGCTCGTTATACTAGTACTCTCCGAATTTGATAATTAAACAAGAAGCTCAGCTATCGCCAAGAAATCCGCGCGACGCTCTGTGTCAGTTGAAATGTTGCAATGGAACACTAATATGAAATCGTATGTGGCCTATCAAATGGCACTATCACCAATGCCCTTGAATGGCCTTGAAGCCTTTGAAGGTCACTTTTGCTGTTTGAAGCATTTCTAACTCCCTTGTCCTACTGTTGTACAAATAACGCACACAGATCCCCCGTGTCAGCCCGAGGAGCAATTTCAGCAACTGCCACGTTTTATTCGGCAACCTGCATAGTTCGTTGCAGTAGGCTTAACTATCCCACAGCGAGCATGCGATTCCGTGCGTGCATCAACAGACTATCATACAACCAACCTTGTTGATGTCAACTGGAGCTTAACTGTGATCATCAAATTTCGACTACCACCAGAGTTATTGATGACACCGCGTATTCCTCTGGCAGCGCACCGTCGTGCACGCGGAACATCGTGGCGGATGGACTTCTCCACGTTTAGCCGTTTTGATACAATACCGGCTTGTGTCGGACAAACAGTGGACGAACAGACAGACACGCGATGGCGGCAAACATAGCGTCGCGTGGGTAATAATTCTTACCGACTTTGTCACTTTAGTGATCCAGGTAGAGCAAACGGTCGGGTGTGTATGTCTGTGTGTCTGGACAATAACTTTTGAAGCAAATGACCTTTTGACCTTGGTATTTGGCATGCCGTTTCAACTTCACACTGTCTACGTCAAGGTAGAAAGGTAAGGTCATAGGTTCACGGTCACAAGACGAAAAATGTCACTAAAATATGGTCGGCGCGACCTCGAGTGAGGGACTTCTAAATTATGGTGGCGGTTTGGTCTAATGCTAACGTGTTCATCTCGATCAATGTAGTTGCTCTACGTCCAGCCCGATTAGTACTGGGATGGGTGACCGTCTACGAGCGGATAAACTATTTTAGTATGTAACCAGCTTTAGTCGCTCCAGACCTAATGTCCTAGTTACATCACTTTACTAACAACATTAGTGGTCCGGAAACACGATCGGACTTCGGTATGTGTATGAGCGCACGATAACTTTCGAACGACATGAAGTTTGCCCTAGACATTTAGCATCTTGACCGAATTTAGGTCAAGTTTTAAGGTCAAGGTCGTGGATCAAAGTTCACGGCTAGAGTTAGGTTTAGAGTTAGATCGGCTATCGTAACGTCTTGAATACGAACTTGAATATGAACCTTTACTGTTGTCAAGTCATAATTGATAAAGTGGTCGGTGTGCGACCACGATATGAAGGCTTCTGTAGCACGCGCGGCATGCATACCTCGCCGGCTGTATGCTCTGCTTGCGTTAATTTTTTGTTTTTAAAAAATAAACATTTGAGCAAAAAGATATCAGGATTTACTGGACCGATTTTCACCGAATTTTTTGGTAGGTACTTGATCGTAGATTACCAAGTTGACCCCTTTCTCCCATGACTCAAGGGACGTTGCCATGGCAACCAATTTTAGGTTCAAAATTTGCAAAAATCAGATTATTCATATTTATTCGTAGCCATGGCATTCCGAAACGGATTGCAATAGCGCCATTTTTATTTTAAAAAGATCGTCTGTGATGATCTGGCGATACTGTTTTTAAATCTGGTGAACTTTGGTCTAGAAACTCCGACGTTTACGATGAGCAAAAGATGTACACCCCGTCGTGAAACCTTTCAGACAAATTACCGGACCGATTTTCACCAAATTTTCACCATATGGTAGGTATTTGATGTTAAATTACTGATTTGACTCTTTTTCTAATCGCTCAAGGGACGTTGCCATGGCAACCAATTTTAGGGTTAAAATCGGCGAAATCGGCCGACTCACCTTCATTCGTCGTCTTGGCATTCCTAAACAGAGTAGAATATCGCAATTCCGATTTCAGAATGTTTACCTGCGACGATCTGGCTACATTTTGTAAAAGTTTAGTGAACTCAGCCCAGTAACTCTGGAGTTTAAGAAGGGCAAAGATGTACACCCCCTTGTCGATGAGCAGTAAGTTCGCTTGGGGCGCCACTGCTAGACCTTGCGGGGATCAGTAGGCCTACTGAGTCTTCTGGGGCCATTACTAGTCAGTTTTGTTTCACCTATATGCGCTAGAGGGCGTCACTGCTATGCCGCGCGGGCTACACGCTAGGTGCTGCCACGCATTTCTAGTTTTACTTTGATGTCGGCCAACGATGATGTGTCATTCGATGTTTACGCAGGCTGCGGAGGCTGCTGTATCAGATGGAAGGCAATAAGCGTCCTTTCTGAACAGCGCAGCGTCAACAGATGCCGACCAGCCGACGAAACAGATCCGTTGTGATGTTGATGTATTGTACTCATTCCACCTCAGACGCAATAATAATACCATCGAAAACCAGTTCGACGAACTAACTAAAGAATCAGGCTGCGACTCTTTTTTAATTATCAATGATCCGCAATTGTAACTGGCTTATTATAGAACCAAACTCGGGTATCCGTGCATCTTTTGAAGTAGAGGGTGGTAAACTAGCCGGTATAGTGCGAAATTCATTTTCAGGATACACCGAATCATGTTCCTAGTTGCCCAAGTTAATTGATTGGCTGTGTACATATAGACTAACATCGCAGTTGGTTAATTATGGACGGGATGGGAGGACATCGGTTGGACCTCCGTATTACGTGGACTTATGTATACGTATATATTCATGACATTGCAATACAAAGTCGTATTTATAACAGAAAATTGTACTGATCTGTGCTGTAGGAGAAAAATTGTTATTAATATTATTTTTTCTTTGTCGATAACAACGTGTTACATATTTAGTAAGTAAGTACCGGTAAGTAGATTTATATACTGCAATCGCCAAGAATCCCTAATGCGCTAGAAGCACTAGCAGACATATGCTATTATAGACAATAAATAGAACTAAAGATATAGGGCAAATCAATGACAGAGATCCTATTTGATTGCTTCAGGCGTAGTCTTGCAATTAGGCATAATTTGGACAGATTTAGCGCGGACGGGATTAGTCGGTTATTTGCAAAATGAGTGTAGGCTTAAAACTTAAAACTTGTGCGATAATTTTATGCATCTGTAACACAATTAACACACTCGAAGTCAGATCGTCTGCACAATTCGATTTTCAGCATTGCACTTCAAACGTGTTTGGACGTACATGGTAGTAACCTGAGCCTGGCTTCAAATTCAGCAGCAGTTAATATCCAGCCTCGTCTGTACTGGTCAGTGTTCGAGAAAACGTTTGCAGCAACTCAAAAAACGTTAAAAGTCATGTTTTTCAATCTGTACATTCAAATAAAATGCTATCTGTGCATGTGAATGGCAATTCGTCGTTAGCGTTAACGGCGTTGGAATAATCAACGAAGTACATGGCCTGGGTGACCGTTTTCGTACGGGCTAACACCTCGGTATGTAACCAGCATGCACCCAGGCCAACTCAGCCTCCTGGCCTCGGTGAGACGGGAAATGAGTACCGGCCACAGTGCTGTGATGCCCTGCGGCTGGAGAGTCAAGTCATATATGGTTTTTTCCACCCGCAGTTTAAACGTGATGTGAGTTGCAGGTAAAACTGCTCTGTGGTCGCTCGTTAACACGTTCTGCAGTGCATTAGAGATGAGTGAACTGCTAATCTGGCGTTTTGATCCTACACGGAAAACAACACACGTGTCTTGTCGTCACTTTTTCCACACGTGATGAATATCGACATACGTGTAGATTAGCGGATGTGTAGGCGTGGACATGTGTAACCGTACACATGAGTATAGGTGTGTCACATCAAATAAAATCAAATTTATTTGCAACCACAAAATATTACAGAAAACGCAGGTGATAAACAAAACGTTAAACAAATGGGAAGAACAAGTAGGCCTACAAACGGGATTGCTAACAGGACTCAGAGGCAGATAAACTGGGAAAACATAAACATAATATTAGAAACTACGTACAACTTAGAACATTAGTTAGTATGCACATCAACGTAAAATTCAATTGTTACAATAATCGGAAAATGCAATTTATTAACTGTATGACTGAACCTTCACACGCGTAACTGTGTCACTACGTGTAGGATACATTTTCCACGTGAGTAACATACACACGTGGAATTACGTCATGCGTATGTAACTTTTCGTGTGTTGCCCCACCCTCAATCAACAGCTATTTCATGCAATTTGACAACTGATGACATTTTGATAATGGCACATTCAAACTTGACGCATTCTGACGTGTGACTTGAGTTTCTACACCAGAAGAGGACTCAACTGGAAAAAAGTGCAACATGCAGTTACGCAGCGACGCATAAAAAACACTGATTGAATTATAGGCTATCTGGTAAATATTTACAAATTCCTTCAGTGCTCATTTCTAATTTAATTATAATTTTTGCCGTTCTTTGTTAGGATTTAAATCCGGGACTTTTTGTTTGCTTTCCAATATGTGACACATATAGGATGTTACCTCTTAGCCACCCAGTGAAGTAGGAAAATCCAGTCGCGTACCGAGTAGCTTCAAATTTTGGGCCTCTCTGCAAAAAAACAGCACGTGGGTCCCCTTTCCTGGCGATGTTCTCTGCTAAGTTCTCTGTTGTTTACTTTTTTTATTTTATTTTTATTTCCCTTAAACAGTGATGGTTATGACTGTTTTAAAAGTAGTCACTGTAGGCCTATTGTAGTTAAATATTCAGTAAAAGTTACTTGTAGTTAAAGTACTTTTCACTATTTTAAAAAAATAATGTTCAAGTCGTGAATAGGCCTAACAAATATTATTGATCTCACAATATTACTCCATAGTCATACCATTCAACTGTTTAAACAGCATTTATCTTTAGTCAGCTATCTGTTGCCGTCAGAAGGAAGTTGTTGCTTCAGCAACATAGCTACATGTACATAGGCGTCCAGATAAAGAAACTAGACGGGTTGCAGTGTATCTGAAGGCACACTAGCTGCAATATAGGCTCGAAGTGAGCGTTTCCCACCGGCGTATACTCGACAGGTGACACAACTGTTTACTTATTTATTGATGCACAACCTGTTTAGTTCCTGCATTCATTCGACGATACCTAGCTAGTGTCACGTGCATGCGACTGAGCGATGCCAGTGTTACTTACTTTCAGTTCCCATGTCGAAAGCCAAGCAGCTGCAGCGGCGTACGTGTGGTTTACCCAATATCGGACATCGGACGTTGCGGAAAATGTGGGAACTACGTTCCTTGTACGCGGCGTACAGCCCAGGGTAAATACCTTTAATTGATTCTGACGGTAATAAATTTCCCCCGTACGGGACTGACGGTCAACTCTTCTCAACTGGCGTTTTTGCCAAGTTCAAAGTCACGTGACAAAAAAAACTAGCACATTAAGGCAAAAATCCGGCCCGATCAAATGTAGATATTGTGCCCAGCTGTAGTTTAAGAATCAGTGGTGAGTTGCCAGCTCCCATTGTAAATGGCTAAGGAGATAGCATTTGAAAATAGAAGGATTTCCGACTTTGGAGAGCTCATGACCTTACTTTGACCTTGGATCAGGTCATGCTGCATACCGTCGTGCATCACTCATGGACCTCTACCTAGCCTAAATGCTTACATATGTAAATAACGCATGATTTCACCGTTTTCCCGTCGGACAAATTTATACGACATTTGAATACAACAACGTCGATCGGTATCACTATATAGTGATGCCGATCGACGTTGTTGTATTCAAATGTCGTAAAAATTTGTCGTTTTTTTGTCCAACGGGAAAACGGTGAAATCATGCGTTATTTACCAGACAAAAATTTCGGCTGTTCTTAAACGGTCGCTACTGCGCGGATCGCGCCCAAAATTAGCCAGGGCCAGTTCCGAACAATGTGCTAAAAGTGCTCCAGATTTAATCCAAATCGGTTCACTTTGGGGGGAGTTATAGCCGAATGCGTGAACACCGTTTTTTGTCCCGTGGAGTATTCCCATGAGCGGGCTATAGCATATAGCGAACGTGAACTTGAGTTCACGTTCGCTAATACCCTGAAAGTATGTCGGATCTCCTTATTATCGGGCCGAAATATACGTACGCTGGACGCATTGCATGCTGCCCCTGGTAGGTCACAATGAATGTGTTGATGGGACAGACAGATATGGATCCGGATCTGGATAGATATTAGCAATGTCCTCTGGATGATATAACTCACCGGTCACCAGTAACTCGATCACCAGTCCGGCCGCTCTAGCATTAAAGCGACCTCGAGGCCCAGCAGACAAACTAGTCCATGAACAGACCTATCTTTGATTTTTTTCTCCTTCTCCAAACGAGACTTAAATCACGGGTCGACCAAGTCGACTTGGGTCGACTTGGGCCTTTCAAATCGGCCTGTTAAGCCGTCACCCGGCCGGTGACCGTCACCGTTGAGATTTTTTGGCACCGTTGGCATTTTTACAAGTCACTGTAAGTCAACATCCAGATCTTGGAAAAGGTCCAGCGAGCAGCTACAAAGATAGTTCCTCATCTGAAAACGTGCAGTTACGATGATAGACTGAGTCAGCTGGGTCTTACCACCTTGAAAACTAGAAGACGCAGAGGCGACCTAAAAGCATTTAAGATAATGACAGACAGAGAAGATTTGGACAAAAATCCAACGAGTTGCAACGATTGACAACTCTCTCGGAGTAAAAGTGTCGTCTGATTTCCAAGTGGCATCGATGTTTGGTCAACTTTAGTGAGTGATAGACTGACAGACAGAGGGACGTACGGTACAGAACTACGGATGCCACACCGTTATTATATGAGTTTCTGCTAGACGAGGCCGTCGTAAAAAGTACGTTACGTAATAAGTTAAGCACATTTTCTGGGTACCGAGTACCAGGGGCAACAAACGCGCTTAGCGCATGCGTATGGACCGTTCAGTCACTAGCGAGATTGTGGATAATGGCAGATTTTTCTGAGTTTGACAACCCAAATTTCTCAGGACAGTACAGAAAGTACGTATCGGCGAAATAGTGTAGCAGCTGTTGCATGCATTTGACGAAGCGTGTTTGGCATTGATCGTGCATTTAATAGAAGATAGGCAGTTTCCGAGTCCCGTGGAATGAGACCCTGTTTACATGCATATCCGGTCAACCGGAGTTTTGGCATGTGCAGTGCAATTAAAAGTTCCATCAGTAGAGTATCTGGAGACACCTGCTTTTCAGGGTGTCTCAAGATGCTTTTCAGGAGAATTTTGGGGACGATTCCAGTTTACTGGGTGCTATTTGTCAGCATTACGTTCACTGTAAATGACGAGATATTTCAGCGTTAAATGTGACTATGTTACAATTATTTAACGCCAACGTGAACAAAATATTGAAACGTACATTGGTGGTGTAGAATCACGCTCAGTACCACCAAAAACCCAACAACCTTCCACACGTTTACGGCGATTATAGTTACATTTACCGAATTTGCTTTCGTCAATTTCTACGATTTTTCCCAGGCCACCAATTTGCTCAGACTGTTCTTGTAGTACAGTGGAGCACACATCATGTCAAAATTTATAGAAGTCGACAACAGTAGTATGGCCGATTCCCAGTTTATCAATGACAATGCGTTGCGGATATTTATTCACCCAGAAGTATATGATTTGTGATATATTCGAGAATGACAGGTGAGAACCGGCGAATAAGCTATGTTTGCGAACATTAACCTGGTAATGGCAACGTCGGTTAGAGCAGTGCCATATTTGGTTGTCAGGTGCAGAACTATCTTGCCACAAGTTTACAATTCCGTCACAACAACGTCAACATGTGCAAAATTGAAGAAAACTTTGTGGAAACATACAAAACTGCAATCCGGTATCACATGAACAAATTTGCACTAATTTCTCGAAATTTACAAAATCTGTGAATTTTTTTACATGAAAACAAAACAGATGGCAAAATGTATTAATACGTGCCGCGTCAGCCTGGCAGAACTGCAGAGATGGCTACAGGCTGCAGTCGCACCCAGTAATGTTTACAGCAGCCTGCAAGAAAGCACGTGATGAAATAGCACCCTGTAAAGTTTACTGGTTGATATGAGATTGCATTGGTTTTACAGCGAATATGATGTAAGAATGAATGGGTGCAGTGTAAACAAATAGCACCCCGGAAACTGGAAACTAGCCGAATTTTGAACAGCAACTACATCTATACATATGCTTCGAGGCCTTGACTGAAAATCTCAGAGACTTCCATTTTGCCAATGACTACTGTTGCCATTTCTGAAAGGTTGGGGAACCCAGTGTGTAGTTTCACTGACTGCTCGTCTGGATATTATTACCCTAATCCTACCATGAAAACTAAACCTAACACTAACGCTAGCTCCAAAATGTTCATAGGATGACAAAACTGATCTGAGTATGACAAATGAATATGCAGCATCTTCACAACAATGCTTGGTGCTACCTGGATGTATTTCCTGATGTTGAGCGAGTGAAATTGCACACTGGGTGTTCGACGTCTATACACACAGCCTTTCTAAAATGTTGTATGCAGATGTTTTTGTCAGTGCTGCTAATCGTTGTGCGTTGCAGTTCTGGGTTTGGTGGAGGCTACGGTGGTTATAGAGGTGGTGGTGGTGGCGGCGGCGGAGGCGGAGGCAGTGGTTATGAGTCAAGATCAGGTGGAGGTCGTCGTGGAGGGCATCGACCCATCCCAGACGAGGCACCGTTCACTGCGTACATCGGCAACTTACCAACAGGCATTGTACAGGGCGACATTGAACAAATATTCAGCAGTTTATCGGTGAATAATGCAGTGTATTGTTACAACAATAGAAACATTATGTATGATTTGCCTGGTCTGTAAAGTTTCTGTTTTCAGCTTTAACATGGTAGTGTACCAGAAAAGTTGAGTAACAGGACTTTGTGAGCGTAACACTCATGCATCTGCTATGACAGTATAATGAGGGCAGTGTGAACAAAATGAATTGAATTAGGATTCGTACGTTTTGTACCAGGCAGTTGTTAGGGTTATGATTAAAATTAGGGGCCCACTGGCCCCATTGTACAGTAAATCATTTTAATCTTATGATCTTCTTATGACTTGAGAAAGTCTTCAGTGAATAGGTAC
>Ga0209363_1001692_pt1:5000-10873 | contig 10873 bp, 9 predicted proteins | sample WorMetexBAHAMAS3_FD_187385 | JGI IMG/M metagenome (GOLD analysis project Ga0209363, IMG submission 187385) | Marine gutless worms symbiont microbial communities from Max Planck institute for Marine Microbiology, Germany - Inanidrilus exumae... | ecosystem: Host-associated > Annelida >... | reverse complement strand
ATTAAGTGTTACAGAGCACTGATTAGGATTTTCCCCTCCAAAAGTAATCAGCTGACTCTTCATTGAGTTAAACTTTATATCCAAAGCATCACCATACAACTTGCAGATATTAACTAAGTTCTGTAAGTTATGTATGCCACACCGGCGCTGTTACTCAAAGTCACACAAATCAGTAATATTATTAAAATAAGCATGAAGCACGTGTGCGCTATCATTTTAAATCTGTCAATTTAATCGCCAGCTTTAATTGTACAACCTAACGCAAACGTGTTTCATGACCATAAATGTATAATTTAGCATTTATTTTATTTTTTGCCGTTTTAGAGCTTCGGCTTATACAACATTAGATAAACTCTCAATAGTTTTTTTTCTATATAACATCAAATTTGCTGTTTTAATATAGTGATGTATTGCGAATCCCGTTAATGTCGCTTAGTTAGGTTATGTAGCCTAATTTCGTTTACTTTTTTCAGTGCCACCAAACTACCAAAGAGCGTTCAATCTCCTATTTTGATGTCAGCAAACTTTGACACAATATCATTGAAATTATACGTGCCAATCGGAGTTAATGGAAAAGCAGGTAAGCGGATATCACTGTCGTTAATAAAGGCAACTTTTAGCATTTAAAATTCGTATTTTGATATCACATCAAATCACTATATCTTAAACAGTTGCACGCAAGAGAGGACTAAATTATTATAAAAGTGGCACAGAGTTAAGCCGTGTTCGTTTTTACTAACTTCGATATTGTAACTGCGGCTACGGTTCAGATGGGCAGTATGAGTCATCGTGCAAAATTTCACTGTGATCGGTCGAACCGCTGCTTAGATTTGGCGATTTCTTGACTAACAAAATGCCGGCCGTCCGCCATTTTGTATTTTTAGTTAAGCGAAATTTTGTCGGCCGTTAAGACGCAGAGGGTCACAATACGTCACTCTGCCAAAAATTCTAGGCGATCGGTCCAACCGTTTTCTAGATATGGTCATTGCTCGATTTTTCAACATGGCGACCGTCCGCCATCTTGGATTTTTAAAAGCTCGAAATTTCAACTGCCAGCACACTTCCGACGGCCAATATGCGTCAACGTGATAAGATGTATTGCCGATCGGTCAAATTGTTGCGGAGATATGGCCATTTTTCGATTAAAAAAATTCGGCCCTCTGCCATATTGGATTTGTTTTACGCGAGTTCTGTTTACCCACGAAAAGCAGCTGGCAAAAAAATCAACAAACACTAATAGGAAGTCGACCACGCGCTTTTCAACGACCATAGATGAACCGTGTACGTTACCCCTAAGTCCCCCAAATGGTGGCACAAAACGCAATTATTTTGCTGTTTTCGATAGTAAAATTCAACGTCTGTGGAAAGAAGTCTGCTACAAAGTTTCTTTGTGTGAAAACTTCCAGTGGCAATGTTGCAGCTAAATCATTCCCTAATCTAACGGTCCATAGACGGATTGCGGGCGACGTCCTCATCTACCTGAAATTGAATAAACTTGAATACCCTCAGCGGTTATTCACCTGACGTGCCCCGTACCGCAGGGTTCAGTTCTGGGCCCGTTGTTCTTTATTCTGTATGCAGCGGACCTAGCTGACCTTCATTCATTCATTCATTCATTCATTCATATTCGTTTAATGAGCCGTGACAGAACGCACAGCATACAATGAGTATCATAAGTTCATAGTTTCACACGTGTATACGATAATAACAATGCCTCAAAGTTCGGCGTCAAGCTGCACGCACTTGCTGACGACAGCCAGCTACATGTGCATTGCGATCTCAGCAATGCGTTGTCGTCACTGAACTCACTTGTTCAGTGTGTCATTGTGATCGGTCATTGGATGTCAGCCAACCGGCTGAAACGCAACGCCGAGAAGACCGAGCTATGATGTGGGCCGGCACCAGGTACACCGTCGCAAGTTTCCTGCGTCTTCATGATCCCACTCTGACGCTGGGATCGAGTACTGTGAAAGCTGCTCATGCGGTGCGTGTGCTTGGTTCCTCTGTACACCGGACCTTGCACTCGAGAAGCACGTAACGACAGTCAGCGCCAAGCGTTTTTTCAGCTGCGTCAACTGCGTCGGGTGAGACGTTCGCTCGACCGCGAGAGTGCAGCTACACTAGTCCACGCGTTCGTGACCAGTCGGATAGATTACTGCAACGCACTGCTCGCGAACGCGCCGAGAACTACGACTGACAAGCTGCAGCGGGTCCTGAACGCCGCCGCTCGAGTTATTACTGGTACTCGGAAATTCGACCGGGGTTTGACGCACGAACTGCACTGGTTGGACGTTCCGCAAAGCTTCACCTTCAAACTGTGCGTGACGGTGTATAAGTGCCCGCACGGCTTGGCACCGCAGTACCTCTCTGAGCTTTGTGTGCCAGTCGCGGACGTCGCTGGTCGCCGCCAACTCCGCTCTGCAAGCCGAGGACTTCAATACTTTCCTCATTACAACATGTCAAACTACGGCCGACGCGCGTTTTCGTACGCCGGCCCTCACGCCTGGAACTTACTTGCTGAAAATGTTCAGAAATCAACATCTATAGCCATCTTTAAACGCTCTATAAAGACGTTTTTATTCCAGTAGATTACGCATTCAGCGCATTAGAAACGATTATTTTTTATTTAATTGGCTATACAAGTGTACATTCCAATTCTAATTCTAATATTCGCCCAGACCAACCACGTCGTCGGATCGAAATCAAATTTTGCATGGAGGCAGTCTTCTGGGATTGTTGTAAGGTACAAGTTTCATCAAAATCGGTTAAGCGGTTTTCGCGATGTAGGGGGTCGAAATCTGTCCTTTTCCATTACTTTGGCCGTTGGCTGATACAACAGCTTGTGCTAACCGTACAAGCGTTGACAAAGATAGGCAATATGCCACAAAAGCGATATAACTTTTTATATTTGCTGTTTGGTATTTGGTTTTAACTGTGATTTTTACCACGCGACGCTATGCTAGCACGGTGTTTGCTGTCGTCGTCTGTCCGTCTGTCTGTCACACGCCGGTTATGTACTAAAACGGCCAAACGTATGATCATGCGAATAATGCCCGCGATAGCCCATCGACTCTAGTTTTCGTATGCCAAAGATCTCAGCGAAATTCCAACGGGGTCACTCCCAACTGGGGCGCCAAATACATGTGGGCTAGGTTAAATCGGTGATTTTCGAACAATTTCTCGCTATAAAAATCTCAGAAACTGTGCTAGATAGGGACATAGTTACTATGGAACGCTAATTGAATTTGTATGCACTCTATCGAATAGCACTAATTCCAGTGACATCGAGGGACCCCTAACTACCCCAAATCTCCCCATTTTCAATATTTTGAATCGCCTTTCGTATCTTCATAGTGGGTGGAGTTAGTGACTTTAAATTTGGTAGGTAGGTGGTAGCAAGTGCTAGCCCGCAGGTGACAAACCATCCCTGAAAGGGGCGCATGGTGAGGTCACGCGAGTCATTTAAATTCCAGTGAGCACGAACCATTTCTCTGGAATGGTTAAAGCTAGAGTGGTCAAATTTTGAAAACAGGTATAGGCTATATCAAGTCCCAGCATATGGACGAAAACTCGATGAAGATTGCTTAATACACCGGAGTACGAGTGCATGCATGATATATTACTCCCAAACGTGATGCGTTCAGAGTCACGTGACCTCTTTAAATTTTGGGAAATATGTGATATTATCTTGCAAATGGTGCAAGGTAGAGTTTGGTGAGGTAGAGTTGGAGTTTTGGTAGAGGTAAGAGTTTGACCCGTACGGTAGGCCTACTCTGGCGAGTTTGGCGACATAGTTGCAATAGAAGACTTATAAAAAATCGTACGTGGCCTATCGATTGGCACCATTGCCAGTGCCCTTGAATGACCCTAAAGGTCACTTTTGCTGTTTGAAACCTTTCGAACTCCCATACCTCGTGAAACGTGGCACGAATTTGCTATCATGGCACATCGCGCGGTCTCTCTGCGGTAGCTAAGAACCTCTAGTCAATTATGACGCCCGCAATCCTATCTTCGAAACGCTAAAGCGAGTTAGTTGGAGTTTAACGTCCCCTTTCAGCATAAATAGGGCTATATCAGAAACAAAAGGTCAGGGATGGAGAGCTATCCCTACGCAGTGAAGGAAGGCCAGCGATAGCCTATATTAACCTCAACCATGGCCGCCTTTTTGTTCAGCAGCCACCCAAAAATGAAAAGAGATCGAGAGGCTCATTTAAATTATTATATATATGCTAGCGCCTACAACAGGGGAAGACAACTATCGCACCGCAAGACTAAAGCAAACCAAATACAACAAAACATCATAATAAATCTTAACTAAGCAATACAGATAACACAAAATTAACAAAACAATCTTAACAGAGGTTTGATCGCCTCCTACGATCTCCGGTCTGGAAACGGAGTGGCGACTATTCTGGTAGAAGGGGAAGGAATGGACAAAAGAAGAAAATAAGTAAAGCGAATGAGAAAAGGAAACAGGGAAAAAGTAAACAGAGCAAACGATGAGGACGTGAATGGACAAGGAAGGAAAAAAGGCAGGATAGGGGGTATCCGGAGCTAAAGCGAGAGTCGCCAAATCTTGTAAGCAGGTAGAATATATCAATTGCTAACCATAGGATGACAGGTCTCCCTAATGGGCGCGGTCAAGGTCACGTGACCCGTTTTTTTTTATTTTGCCCGCCATCATATTTCATTAATCGGTGAAACTAATCACTTCAAATTTCTGTGTGCCCGCTTTCAACCTACCACATTTCTATTAGGCGCCTACATTGGGGCGATGTCGTTCGAATTTCGCTGATATTTTTTGCGTCGGAAACTAGATTGTTGGTTGCGTGGCACAGCGGTAGAACGTCGGTCTTTGGCCGGCGTACGTTCCCTGTCCCAAGCTCGACCTGTAGCTGACGGGTGACCACTTTTGTGGGTAAACCGTCCGCTATGGGTCAACCAACCAGGCCAACTCAGCCTTTCATCCCTTCGGGGTCGATAGATGAGTAGTAAACCGCAGTTAGATGTATGTTACCTCAGTTAGAGGTGGCGCCATCTGGTAAACGAAGGAAAGGCAGGCATGTTGTATTTGCAGGTAAAACTGTGTGATCCATGTCTGAGCGCTTTGAGATATACATAGTGTATAAAAGGCGCTATATAAATACGCTTCCTTTCCTTTTCATTTCCTTTCCTAGAGTCCCTAAGCTATCGTAGGCGTTGTTTATTTGATCTTAGATTTAGCCACCTTTGTGTCAAACGGACAGACGGACAGACGGACGGACACACGATTACGGCAAGTACCTCGCTAGCATAGCGTCGCGCGGATAAAAAAAATACACCAAGCAGTACAGGAGTTATAGTGAAAAAGACAGAGCGGCAGGTTTTTATGGTCCGCGGTGTATAGTTGTTTACCAATATTTCCTGTTGCTCCAGTATAGCCCGTATCGCCGGGAAGTCCTTGAAGTCCCGGAGCACCAGTTCCTGCCGCGCCGGAATATGCAGATCCAGTATCTCCCGTGTCTCCTGTATCTCCTTTCTGTCCAATTCTTCCAAATTCTCCATGTTGTCCTACAGCACCTTTCGCCCCATCGACTCCCGGTGGACCTGCAGGACCTGCAGTTAGGATACAAACAAAAATTTTAATTTGCAAGTAAGTAACGTAGAGTGATAGTGATGGTGGTGGTGGCGGTAGTAGTAGTAGTAGTAGTGCGGATGATAGACCGAAATATTCAGGTTACATATACAGTAGACATAGTAGAATAAAACATGCGCATGAAACATACAAAACACAACTGTGCACGTACCGTACCCTATACAATTAAAATTAAAAAATTACTGATAACGTTGTGGCCTGTGTGGCTTAACGGTAGAGCGTTCGCTCGCGATAAAAA
>Ga0209363_1001691_pt1 | contig 10874 bp, 4 predicted proteins | sample WorMetexBAHAMAS3_FD_187385 | JGI IMG/M metagenome (GOLD analysis project Ga0209363, IMG submission 187385) | Marine gutless worms symbiont microbial communities from Max Planck institute for Marine Microbiology, Germany - Inanidrilus exumae... | ecosystem: Host-associated > Annelida > Digestive... | reverse complement strand
TCAGTATAAATATTTAATAACAAACAGTGGTCGAACTAAGAAAAAAGCAGTGGGGGACGACGCCGAGGCGCCAAAAGCGCCGAGACTTCGACGCCGTGTATTATTTGGGGGTCCACAACCGCGGTGGGGGAAATCCCCCCGTCCCCGGTAATTCGAGCACTGATAACAAATGAAATAAAATACTACCCCGACGAACACCACTATACAGCCTAAACTGAGAACTGTACATCATCTTCATTGTACCCCCCTGTACCCGCTTGGCCTCAAAGGTGGGGGGGACATTGTCCCCCCACACCCCGCGGTTGCGCCGCCCATGGGGCTGCCGCGGGTACCCGATGGGTACCCAGGTAATAAATTACCCGGATAATTTTTTACTACCCGACACTACCTGGGTACCAGAGCCTGTCTATGAAATCAACGCAAAGTTGCTACTATAACACGGTTAGCGTTCGACCGTAATCCCTGATTTTGAATTAACAAAACGATCAGTATCGCCTTCGGTTATATAAGTCGTGTTTCTCTTATCGGCTCATCAGTGACGTAATCCATGGACCGCCCACAGGGACCGCCCAAAAAGGAGACTCACGCCTACACTGCAGGTTCATTTGAGTCAAATACAAATTGAAATGTTATGGCAGAAATTATGTGTCAATCAGACTATTGTGGGGCGACCCTGTAATATGCCTCGTCTGCTTATCCGCAGAACTGGATAATTTGAGTATCAGTTACAGCTATACTGCACCCATCACAGCAGCATGAAGAAAAGCCCACAATGCTGTCTCACTACTGATTTTTATCTAGCTTTTGCCCACTTTTGAGATGCTTTTGCCTATGCAGTTTATAAATTTAGAAAATTTTGAAATCTGGAATTTTGGTAGGCCCTATAGGCCTGTATTTGAAACTATGCAGTAAGATGCCAGTAGATACAACTACTACCTTCATTCCCTGACAGGGGGAGGGGGCAAAGCTCCAACGATGGGGTGAAGACCCTGTAAAGAGTTTTTGAGTTTCAGTTGCACTTGTTGTTTGCTTACTTATGGTTTTTCAGTGCAGTGTTTTTCTTGCAGTGTCGCAGTGGTCTAGCGGTAACATGCCTGACTGCAGTGTGAGAGGACCCAGGTTTGAATCTCACCGCGGGCAGTTGTGTTTATAACGACAGCCACTGCGATATACAGTCTTGGGCATGGGCTGCACACCTTACTGTAGTTCCTAGGTCGACTCAGCCTTCCATCCTCTGTGGGACGGTAAAATGAGTATCAGCTCTCGGGCTGAGTAATAATAAATGGCGATGGTGGATGCAGACGGTAGCTGCCATTTCTTTCTGACGGACTCGCAGTCCAAGTCGGTTGGCTTGCTCTGAGGGTTGGCGGCCACCTCGGCGCTTAGTCTGCATTCATCAAGTGAACTGGGTGAACTCTCTCGATGGCTTTGCCATGATGACAGCACCATAAATATCATCTCTGTTATTATTATTATTATTATTATTATTATTATTATTATTATTATTATTTTCGCGGAAGTGGCAATTGCTATGATGATGTATAAACGTTTCTGGCCGGATTTGTTTTTAAATTTGTGAAAAAAAGTATTTCATGACTCATTGTCATGAAGATTTTATTTGATGAAAGTTAGAAATAAAGTTGAATAACTGTTAATGATGAGTGAAAAATCATTCACTGTTCTGGTGATGATCGAAGTTTCATGCCTTGGGCATGGGCTGCACACCCTTACTGTAGTTCCTAGGTCGACTCAGCCTTCCACCCTCTGTGGGACGGTAAAATGAGTATCAGCTCTCGGGCTGAGTAATAATAAATGGCGATGGTGGATGCAGACGGTAGCTGCCATTTCTTTCTGGCGGACTCACAGTCCAAGTCAGTTGGCTTGGTCTGAGGGTTGGCGGCCACCTCGGCGCTTAGTCTGCATTCATCAAGTGAACTGGGTGAACTCTCTCAATGGCTTTGCCATGATGACAGCACCATAATGATGACAGCACCATAAATATCATCTCGGTTATTATTATTATTATTTTTTTTTTTTTGGCCCACTGTTACTTCATTCCCAGGGGCGTAAAAACTAAGCAAATTGGTGAAATCTCTGGAATGGTTATTATTATTATTATTATTATTTTCGCGGAAGTGGCAATTGCTATGATGATGTATAAACGTTTCTGGCCGGATTTGTTTTAAATTTGTGAAAAAAAAGTATTTTGTGACTCATTGTCATGAAGATTTTATTTGAGTTGGCTTGGTCTGAGGGAGAGCATCACTGCACTTTGGCCTGTACTCATTTCCCGTCCCACTGAGGGTAGGAGGCTAAGTTGCCTGAGTGGCTGGTTATATATTGAGGTGGTTTGCTGGCCCAATGACAGCATGCAACTGTGACTCAACTCAACTTGTTGAGTTGAGTCGTATCGGGCGCTCAATCAAAAACCAGTCAGTGCTATGTGGTTGTCAAAGGACTGTAGTTTTTTTGTGCTGAATATCTTGGTAAAGTTCCACTGGTGTAGACTGTGATTAAGATGTCATAAATGGAATGAGCCATATCTGCCTTTGCTCCCAACCGCAGAGCATCACCAGTACACCACTGCACTTTGGCCGGTACTCATTTCCCGTCCCACTGATGGTAGGAGGCTGAGTTGGCCTGAGTGGCTGGTTATATACCGAGGTGGTTTGCTGGCTCAATGACCCATACCAGTACTAACTGGGCCATATGTACAGTAACGTCGTTGATTCGCCATTCGCCATGGTTAATGGTACTTGAAACAACCAACTAAGGATTAAATACGATTGACAAACCAATTGAAATGTTTCAGTGGGTAAAGGCATTGGTTGTAACAGAGTGACATGTAGCTGACTGTAATGCGTGCATCTGTGATGGTGTAGTGATTGTGGCAGTGTTGTAGAGTGGTGCTGTTAACCTGTACAGGTATCCAGTGTCCTGTGTGCAAGAAAATAGTTCAGCCCGACGAAGCTCAGTGTCATCTTGTAATGTGTCTCACGAAACCTCGCATTGTCTACAATGGTATGTCTGCAGTTACAGACTTACCGGTACTGGTTTTTAAAAAACTTTTGTCTGTCATGTCAGTCTTTGTGCAAAATTTTAAAAATAAACTGTATGATATATTGGCAATGATTGTCAGTAGTAACTGACGCCCATGGATTTGAGTACTTTGAATGATTGAAATATGAAAAATATGGTCCAAGCTTTTCTGATTTCGCTTTTTTACAAGAACACACAAAGATATGTGTACTGGTTTATAAGTTATTTGCCGGTTGCCCCGTAATCTTCGAGGGTGATTATTATGGCTGTACTGATTATTCTGTTTGGACCAAACAGTAGGCCCAGTAATGTATTCGTTCTGTGAATAATATTGACTGTTGACAGAAGTAGACTGAATGTGAATAAGGGGGTTGGTGCACAGGATTGTCATTTTTTAGTACCATGAACAGCTGCTTCAGCAGCTGCAATCGCAATGTCCTCCACACAGAGTTCTCTTTCATATTCGGTACAGCCATGGGCTGCTATTCACGAACGTTCGTGTGCCAGTTTGTATGCGTAAATTTTGAGTTCACAAATTATGTGTGTAACGTTATTCACAAAACGTTTTTAATATGAAATGCATCAATAAGTGTATGGTCTGTGTTGTCGTACGACACTTTTCGTAAATATGGTGAATCTGCTGAATTTACCTTGCTGCTTGCTTTTAGAATGACAGCAATTTGTTTACAGCAGTGTTTGTAAATAGAAGAATTACGTCAATTTACATCGAAAGCTATTAAACGTAACGTAACGTAGCTTTGGTTTCCAGTTGACTTGATTATGCCAACTCAGTTCTTTACTGCTCACCATCGAGGTGCTTGACACATTTGCAGCACATTCAAAATTCAATTGCAAGGATTGCATTACAGCAGCCATCACTATCCTCATAGGACACACTTCAGCAACTTCATTAGCTTCCTGTCAAATGGCAGATACGGTTCAAGTTGGCTTCCCTTACCTACAAAGTCTTACACACCGATACTTCATCATATCTGATTGAATGCCTCCATCCCTACATTTCTTGTCACACCTTGCGATCATCCTCCTCTGATAACTTGTACATCCCTCACATTAATCTCCATTTCAGTTCATGCTTGTTTCGTATTGTAGCTCGAACAGTCTGGAATTCTCTCCATTCCACTTTTCATTCGTCTCTTACCTTAAATACTTTCTGAAAACATCTGACAACCAACTTAACCAGTCTGCTTTTAATAGCCCTTAATGGCTTGTCTTCGAGAGTAATTATTATGGCTGTACTGATTATTCTTGCACAGGGTTCATCTATGGCTTGATGGAAAGCGCGTTGTCCACTTCCTATTACTGATAATTGAACTTTTTTCGCTAGCTCTCACTGCTGCGGCACTGTTAAGCGAAATCTGTCAAAATCGCTTTTCTGAAGGGGTTGGGTCACTTTGAGCGCAAATTTTAGGTATATGGGACGTCGCCCGCAATCAATGGACCGTTAGGTAGAGGAATGATGTAGCTACACCTTTGCCTCTGGAAGTTTTCACACGAAGTAACTTTGCAGCAGACTTTATTCAACAGAAGTTGAATTTTAGTGGTAAAAAGAGCAAAATTGCGTTTTGTGCCACCCATTCGGGGGAATTAGGGGTAACGTACACAGTTCATCTATGGCTCGTTGGAAAGCGCGTGGTTGACTTCCTATTAGTGCTAATTGAACATTTTTGCTAGCTTTCACGGTTGAGGCACTATGAGTGGATATCGGTCGAAGGGGGTGGGTCGTTCGTTCATTCGTTCGTTTTTTTGCGGGCAAGGGTCCTGCCTTCTCTGGACCCCAGCGCTGAGACCTTTCGGATTGGTCCAATGCGCCAGCCGAGGGAGAGGAGGGTATTTGATCGGTGTGTGTGGTGTGCGCACTATGTAGGTGAAGGAGGGAAAGTAGACTTGAGCAGCTTGTCAGGTATTTCTAAATGCACCCCCTCTGGGCATAGCCTACTGTCTGACTAGCCCGGACTGGCACTTATGCAGCGATAGCCCCACCAATCTTTTGCTGTTCAGCGCCCAGCCACCTGATTGACACTTCTGCAGCATCAGCCAGGAGACAACTCCCTGTTCATCATGTGCATAGGAATTATATATATTCATCTTTATTCACCATATTATGGTGGACAAAAACATACAGAAACAAACAGACAGATAATAGACAGACAAAGTACAAAATTACACAATATTTATCTATAAATACATGTGTATGTCTATTAGAAATAATTCTTTGGTAGGCAGACGCGCCCGGGGCTGAGTCGAACCCCAGCCACTGAGTGCGTCATGCTCTACTGTACATGGCGGCCGAGTGCGTTAACTACTCGGCCACAAGGGCAGGTCAGGGGTGGGTCACTTTGAGCACAAATTTCAGGGGAAATGGACTGTAACTCCGCAAAAAACTGTAATGGAAATTACAGGTACCAAATTATAACAAAGTAGTGTAGGCTGTGTATTGGCAAACTGAAGGTGTGGTGAGATATTTAATGATGAATTTATTATTATGCTAGCCGCATCTACACATCTAGCAGTAAGTGTAATGTGACAGTCTGGTGTATGTTCATCCGACTGTCCGTTTGTCTGTTCCCGTTTTCTAACATTAATGGGGCGTGCGGCGCATACTCAACGCGACTCAGCAGAGGGCAGTACTCGACACGGTCAGCATACATTTCCATAAAGTTATGCAGTTAAACGATACTAATTTCAGAAGTTGCCTGTCTAAACGTTTGTAGGCCGAGCTGACTGAGGCCTTCATGGGGAATTTTGGGCCGGATAGTGGGCCCCTAAATATCGGGGGCCCTAGGCTGCAGCCTTGTTAGTCTAATGCTTAATCTGGCTTTGCTCCTTGTCACGATCTGTCTTCACGATTGGATTGGCCTTCTCCGGCATCGACCGTCGTCAAACACAGCCGTTGTCGCCACGACTAAACTCACAATGTTGTCTTCATGTCTATGCTGAAAACGTCAATAATAACTGCCGCCATTAGACGCCCTTTACTCAGCCGTGAAATGCGGCTATACTCTAACAAGTCAACTGGGTAAAAGTCCACTTTTTCAAGTCTCCGCTGCCGCTGACAGACCTGTGCGATGCAGTGCCTCGCGCCCACCGTGCTGTACACAGATGTCGACGGTCAGTGTGATAAACTGTGACTGATGAGTGATGACGGTCACCAGTTTACCGCACTGACCATCCACCTAAGTTGATAGCACCTGAGACGATCAGCCGTTTCAGAGATATGGTTGGTGCCCACCAAAATTTAAATAGTGTACGTGACCTAACCATGCCCCTTTTCAGGGATAGTTTATTATCCGTGGGCTAGCACTTACTACCTTCAACATACCTATCAAATTTCAAGTTTCTATCTCCTCTTACCATGTAGGTTGAAAGGTGATACAAAATGTCGAAAATTCGGTGGTTTGGGGTAGTTAGGGTTATTTAAGGTTATTAGAAATAGCACCATTCGATAGATCACATATGAGTTCCAATTAGCGTTCCATAGTAACTATGTCCATCTTGCACCGTTTCTGAGATATAGCGAGATATTGGTCTAAAATCGCCGATTGTAACCTACCCCACTTCTATTTGGCGCCCCGTTGGGGGTGACCCCATCGGAATTTCGCCGAGATCTTTGGCATCAGAAAACTAGAGTCACTAGAGTATGGTGTTGTCTGCGTGATCCTGCGTGTAGCCATTTTGGTACAGTGCCGGCTTGTGACGGACAGACGGACAGACAGACACACGACGAGAGTATATACCGTGTACGGCGTGCTAGCATAGCGTCGGGCGGTAAAGGAATCAACGTTATTTATGGCCGCATATTCATTTTATAGTTTAATGCAGAGGTATATGATTAAGACAACTTATGACAGTTCCTAATGGAAACAGTCGCACACTCGCACTAGTAATGACAGACATATCGATATTCCTGAATGAATCTTTCCGGTATTGCACTGCCTCATAGGCGACGGTAGTAACATCTAGTTGATCGTTGATACTCCGTGGTCGCCTACAGCTGCGTCCGCCCAGCTCTGACGATTTCCGGAGCCGAAGGCAACGAAGATGATGGTACCGACAGCGTAGATTCCAGCGGCCACGAAGAAGACGTTCTGCCACTCGGAGTGTGTTGACCTGTGATAAGTCAGTGCGCCGACCACTTGTGGAACAGCGATGGAAGACATCTTTCCCATGAAGGCCGTCAGTCCCATGATCTTACCAGCGTGCAGAGGCGCCAAATCCAGCTGGTTGGTGGTAGCGACGGTAAACGACATACTCTGGAACGCGACGGCAAGAAACATAAGCAACACTGCCAGAACACGGTTGCACCCGACGTATCCTGTAAGGATGAGAAAGCAAGCGACTAGAAAGAAGCCAGTTGCATAGAAGACCTTCCTGACAGCATTTGTGGACAATGTGCCACGTGATCGCAGCCAGTCAGCGAGCCAACCGGTTGGAATCATCAAAACTGTTGCCACGAATGGAACGGCGGAAAGCATTCCGTTCTTCATTGTGGCGAATCCTAAAACATCGTGCATGAATAGTGGAATGCAAATCGCGACTATATAGAAGACCCACGTGCAGGCAAAGAACGCAATGCCCAACGCCCATACTGGAATAGACGTGAGCATTTTTCGCCATGGGGTTGGCGGATGTACAACCATCTCCCTGGTACCAATCTCCTTTGCCCAGTACTCGAGCTCATCTTTTGATACTTGTGGGTGTGTTGGGGGAGAGTCGTAAACGAGAATAAACCAAGCGACTGAGCAGAGACAGCCCATAATACCAAACACGTAGAAGACGGAGGGCCAGCCGCCGGCGAAACCGTAGTCGCACAGAACTCCTGACATTGTCATTCCGACAATTACTCCTGCGTTTGTGCCGACCATTATCACGGCAACGACGAGTGAACGGTTTCTGGGCACCGACCATTGAGCAATCAGCGCATACACTGCAGGAAACTCGAAAGCTGCGCCTATTCCAGACAAGCCGCGAAGCAGCACGAAGACTCCGAAATGGAACCTTGCAGCGGCCGGTGTCAACAACGAGATCACAGACGACATGAGGACTCCGACGCCGAACGGCCACTTGCCGCCGAAACGATCAGCCACCCAGCCTGCTGGGATCTGTACACATACGACACAGACACAGCACTATTGTACACACATTATTTCATCGCGTACGCTACTTTACCTTACCTTACCGGTACGTTAAACGGAAGCTGTACGAAATAATTTAAGCTGCCTTACACCGTTGTTGTATTACTAGAAGCTCAGCTATCACAAAGGGACCGCGCGACGCACAGCTGAACAAAAAAAACACATTTGAAAACATGAAAAGGCACACGAAAGGTGAATGACATTGAAGGTCACTCAAGGTTATCGGAATTGCCGATATTACATGGCCATACATCACTTCCTATTATAGGTCTGTAGTAATAACGACTACATTTTGTACCGTTTCTGAGATATTACCACATATTTGTGGTGTATGTGACTGCCGTGACCTAGAGAAATTTTTCGTTATCGGAAAAACTGTTGAATTACAAGCCACATGCGCTTTCTGATTCATATATAAACGTGTCATAGAAAATAGGCCTATGTACTACATTTCCTGAGGTATGGGAGATAGAAAGGTTCCAAACAGCGAAAGTGACCTTCAAGGTTGTTCAAAGGCATTGACAATGGTGCCTTCGATAGGCCACATAGGATTTCCTGTTAGCGGTTCAGTACAACTATGCTACTGTCTTGCACCGTTAATTCCCTAAATTTAAAGAGGTCACGTGACTCTCAACACATCCCTTTCGGGGGTAATGTATCATGCATGTGTGAGTACTCCTCTGTAACTATATCAGCATATGAAATTTGAAGTGCCTAGCTTCACCAATTCCAAAGATATGGGGCAAAATTTAAAAAAGCGGATCACGTGACCCTGAGCACGCCCACTAGGGGTAGTCTGTCATCCCAAGGCTAGCATGGTGTACTCTACCTGCATACAAAATTTGGCGACTCTTGCTTCAGCTGTTCCGGAGATATTATTGTTGGCGTCAAAATTGAAAATGGGCCATTTGACCGTGACCACGTTCCTTTTAGGGGTGATTTGTTATCCATCCATGAGTAGGATATTATATAATCTATCTGTGTATAAAATTTGATGAATGTCGCTTCAACCGTTCCAGAACTATCATTGGGGGGCCCAAAATTTAAATGGGTCACATGACCCTGACTACGCCCATTTTAAGGGAGATTTGTCGTCCACATGCTGGGACTTGACATAGCCTACACGAGTTCAAACTATGACCACTCTAGCTTCAGCAATTCCAGGGATATGGTTGTTTCCCACCAAAATTTAAATGGCTGACGACCTGACCACGCCCCTTTCAGGGGTGGTTTATCATCCGTGGGCTAGCACTTGCTAAGATCATCCTGTCTATCAAATTTGCATCGGACTGCAGTCGCTGTAAAAGTTCTATTAGGAGTCGACAGTTGAGAGCGGAGTCGACAGTAAGCGATAGTAACAGCAGGACACGTCGGAATAGCATACTGTTTGATGTTTTGAGTGTGTATTAAATACAAGAGCGAGGTTGCTCTATCACTGAGTCGTAATTCCCCCGCGTGATCTAAGGATTGGCTTCCCCTAATTAGAGGTGGTCATAACGCCATCCCACTGGATCACAGTCATTCGAGGGCATTGGCAATGGTGCCATTCGATAGGCCACATACGATTTCCTATTAGACTTTCGTTGCAACCATGTCTATCTTGCACCGTTTCCGAGATATTATCACTTATTTCCCGAAATTTAAAGCGATCACGTGATCCCAAACACATCCCTTTCGGCGGCAATCTATCACTCATTCGTGCATTAGTACACCTCTGTATCAATTAGCACACGACATTTCAAGTGTCTAGTTTCACCGACTGGATATGATATGACTGGGGGCAAAATTTAAGAGTCGACCGAATAATGAGGTAGCCAGTTTAGACGTTCAGAGACTGAGATTTGCGAGAGTTGCTTTTGGTCGCTGACGGCATGAGGTCGATGCCGCAGATCTGCAGGATCATCGCTCCCGGCGAGCGAATCGCTAAGTCAATCGGCGCCGACAGACGGTCGGGTTCCTCGCGGGTTCCGCGGACACATGTCGGCATGAGGCGGCCGGAGCGGACGGGTAGCCGCGGGTTCGGCGTGACCAGGTGGTCCTGCGAGCCGGACGGCGAGAGGGCAGCCCGAACGTCGAGTCGCAGGAGGCTCTGATGACTTCGGCTGCGCAGGAATCGACGTTTCAGCGCGGCGGCGGACGACAGCCCGGTCCGGTGCAGATCGTCCGCGCTGGAGTAGTACCCCGATTCGCCGACTCGTCGTAAGTCGCCGTCCATCTCGGCCAGATTGTCGTACATTCCCGCCACCTGGGAAACCGGACGCCCGGCGGCCGGTGTCGGAGCCGCCTGGACGGCCGGGGTGTCCGCGTCAACGGGCTGGACGTCGTCCACGGCGCTGGTCCAGTCGGAGCTGGTAAGAACCGAGTGAGGCACGTCGGCTCTCTTCACCAGCCTTTCCCTCAGCGCCTCGTACGCAGTCCCGACTGCCACATTAAACAACGGCTTAAACATTACACAAGTGGTCAAAAATTCCGACAAAAGGCCGCATCGCAGGGGGCGGATGTTTCGCGGGTCATCACGTAATGTGACACCGACCAGTCGGGAGCATCTCAGTCGGCTGTCATGCCGTTATTGAAGATGGAATGATCCCTTTTGCTGCGTACACCACAGCAGAGCTGCCCAATGCTTTCCAATGGGCCGGACAACTTTCTCAAAATTGCCCCTTCCCGTGCGGTATCTTGTCC
>Ga0209363_1001690_pt1 | contig 10876 bp, 4 predicted proteins | sample WorMetexBAHAMAS3_FD_187385 | JGI IMG/M metagenome (GOLD analysis project Ga0209363, IMG submission 187385) | Marine gutless worms symbiont microbial communities from Max Planck institute for Marine Microbiology, Germany - Inanidrilus exumae... | ecosystem: Host-associated > Annelida > Digestive... | reverse complement strand
CCCCAGCCACAGAGCATCACCGCCCTTTGGCTGGTACTCATTTTACCGTCCCACGGAGGGTAGAAGGCTGAGTCGACCTGGGTGGTTGGTTACATACCGAAATAAAGGGCCGCCCCTGGGAGTCAAACCCGGACACGGTCACCCATCCCAGTACTAACAGGGCTCAGTGTAGGTTAACCTCGTTGATCTAGACCAACGACGCTACCACTACGCCATGCCGCTACCGACTTATGATCTGGGTGCAGCTGCATAAAGACACTAGGCCGCACTGGCATTTCTATAGCTGTTTTTAATTTGCTTGATGCGAAATCTGATCTCTGTGAATAGACACTTGTGTGAATGATGTACCATGCATATATATGATCATTTATGTGTCGTTATGCTTGTAACAGCTGGGAGTTTGGGAGTCACAAACGGGTCGACGAGTCGGCGGGCATTAAGTGACACTCGGACAATGGGTCCACCATCGTCATCCCCAGTCGATTACGACGACTCGCTGCGCAAACCGACACGACTTGAATCTTTGCCGGTCACCGGTAAATCAGCGCGCAAGAAGACCAGTCGCTCTCAGAACGGCTGCTGACGACGCAAAACTTCTGCCTTTCTGCGGAGAAACAGGCACTTTGCGAGAGAGAGAGCGCGCGTCTGTGTATATCTGTACTCATGCCGTAGTGTGAGCAATCTTCTCAGCTTTTAACAGCGTGACCGCTAATCTGAAGAATGTAAAAAAATCTGAAAAAGCCAGGAAAAATTCTGCAAATTGATGGAAAAATCACGGAAAGATCGGAGAAACGTATTGGTCCTGGAATATGTCGCTAGTTGACCTTCACTACTTTCACTTAGTGTTAGTTTTGCCAGGCACGTGATTAATTACCGAAGCCGACGGCAGTAGCGGGGGTAGGGGTTCTACTGGCGTTTGCCTGTCTCTCTGTTGTACCACACGGTATGTCTGTCTGTCTGTCTGTTTGTTTATCCGCATGATATCTCAAAAACTGATGCAGTTAGGATCACCAAACTTGACGTACAAAAGTGACACGATGAGTCCTGGGAACTCATTTATTTTGGGGTCAAAGGTCAAGGTCACGAGTCACAAAAGCAGTGCCGGCGTGGGTCTTTGCACTCTTGTGAGTGCTGGCTTCTTCTAGTTATAACCTTGTTTCTTTAAAGAGTGGATTCATGCTGCAAATGTCTGGCATTCATACGGACATAAAAACTGTCACGTGACCGTAGATGTAATTTTGCTCCTGGACGTTATGCGAAGTCTGAAAAGCCGGGGAATTCAGGAAAACTGCGTGGTAACTGGTCGCGCTGTTATGAGAAGTGTCCTGACTCTTTTTCGACTTTGGCGCTATATAAATTGTGCATTTACTTAGTTTCTTACTGTATTCTGATTCTATGATATTGCAGGTGCACGTGTAGACTATGTATATAAAACACACTAGTTGACTCTATGCAAACTGATGTTGTGTCTGTTCATTTGGCTGTAAATTCTATAAGTAAGTAAGCTGTTGCCTTTCACCGCCATTTAATGTGGTATTCTGCTTAGTCTGCATCATGGTGGATGTGTTGTGGTGTGTTAAACTGCATAGGATATTTTTGTACGTATGATATTTTTGGCATATGTTGTCTGTTAATGTTAAGTTTCACGCAATGCAGATTAATTGTGGTGCCAGGAACAAAAGTTCTGTGGTAATTTTGAATTTTCAAATTTCGCACGGTAGTATAGCAACGCACTTAAGGTGAGGTGCAAGTCGCTGTCGTAGATATGAAGGCACTTTCCTTGAGAGTCTGTCAGTGAAAGAATTTTGAAAGTCGGTCTACATTTAGCAAAGTTGTGATCAAAAGTCAAGTGTATTGTTTTTTGAGACGCTGTTCACAAGTCAGTATTTATTCATATTCAGCTCAAGTTACGGGGGGCGGTTCTAGGAATTTTCATATGGGTAGGCCAGTCAAAGGGCCAAGCAGATTTTGGGTAGGCCAACAGGAGTGGTGTACGTGGGGCAGAATTTCGTTTGGGTAGGCCAGGAACGAGTTTGGGTAGGCCATGGCCTACCCGGCCTAATAGCTAGAACCGCCTCTGTCAAGTTACTACGTTATTTCAGCTGAATTGTTGTTTAATGTCAATCTATCATATCAGTGTCTGTGCACTGGTTGTGTTTTGTGTGTTGTTATTCGGCAATATCTCTGTGATAACCGCAATATGTATGCGTGCAATTGCTGCTGTCTGTTATTATATCGTTACTGTCCTACCAGTTCTTGTGGAATGTTTCGCAGAAGCGGATTTCAGAGTGTTTCGACTGTTCCAGGGAACACGGGCTCCATATCATGTGGTCCCTCTACCCAGTAATAATTCGTCAAATCTCCTTACACGAAGAATGTAGAAAATCGTGCAAAGAATGATCGGAAAATTTCTACTGTGTGGCCGTGCTGTCGGTGGGCTGTAATTCGTTGTGATAGCGTATTGTACTGATAGTGCTGAAGCAATGCATGGCGCTAATCACGGTGTCAACTCTGGGGATGACGGGGACGCGTTCCCCCAATATTTTACGTGCGGTATACCAACACTGAAAAATCCTCCTCAATATTTAATGTTCGTTATCTTTTATTTGGTCAAGAGAGGCAGGAATTACGGTTTTTCGGTTTATCACCCAAGCCGACGGCAGTCGCGTGGCTAGGATTTACTGTTGTTGGTCTGTTTTACCAGACGATATCTCAAAAACAGATGCAGCTAGGATCACCACACTTGACTTACAAATCATCCACGATGAGACCTGGAAAACCATTTATTTTGGTGTCAAAAGGTCATAGGATCACGTCTGTGTTAGTTTTCAGACAGAACGCACTGCAGTGTTGCCGCTGCTGCTGCGTACGTAAGCTACGCTTGATTTCCCCCGCTGTAGCTCTCCGCCGCACGAACAATGCTAGCGACACCGGGTTTTCCCTGCGTCACATCCCCGCTTGCCGCTGGACGCATGGTTTTCCCAGGCGTGGATCTTGCACTCTTGTGAGTGCCGGCTGCTTATAGGTAATGCGTTAAAAATGTTTGGAGCCCGGGCTCCCCTGACCATCTGGGAAACAGAGGGAATGTCCCCTCAGTGTTATTGATGTACTGACGCCACTTGCACTAATGATCTTTACTGTCAGCGTGCCATAAAACATTCGTTGATTCATTGGTTGGAGCATCTTGGCAACAACGGCAGTTTAGTTAACTTGAAAGTTGAAACTAATGCCGAGGAAAAACAATGACAGGGCATAGCGTCGGAACCGGGGCAGAGAAGGGAGTGGGGCTCAGGCCCCCTCACTGTCTTCAAAGCGGGGACTGGCCCCCTTACTTTTGCATTAATTATTGTGTTGCCAACATTATAACGAACAATTTCATTTCAGATACTGATAATTTCAGTAGTAATATTGTGTAAAAAACTTACAAGTGAGCCACCTCTGCAGAGACTTAGGGGGCCCATTACATAAAGTGGGAACACAACCCAAAACATTTTCCGGTTCTTTGCGCCGTAAAATGGCCCCCTCGTATAAATTTCTTGCTGCACCACTGCAACAGAGCATCCTCAATTGTTGTGGAGCAGCATTCCCGTGTTAGTCTGATGTTTCAGTGACACGGGGTGTGATAGGCCTACGAGATGCAATGGGACTTGCTATGTCTGCATTTCAATTTCAACGTGTTTGCATTTCAATGTCTGTTTTTACGGCTGCGTTTAATGCTCGTCTTGAAGCAGTTTCACGTCTATTTTTCAAAACGTTTGTGCATTCTTTGATGTGTACTATGTGCAGTAGCTGTGAAAAAGCAGCGTATAACATCTGTCTGTGCATGGCCTTGCACTGCTCTGTTAGTAGGTGTGCAATATGATCGTTGTATTTGATATATTTCTCTCGTTAAATGTTTAAATGTTGCGAGTGCTCGAACTTCAGTAACGCTACAGCAAGAAAGTTGGCTTTTATCTCAGCATGTAGAATTGTACTAGACAGACGGAGGGTATGGCGGACTGTGCATCCTCCCTCCCCTTTGTTTGAGGAGCTGGCATCGTCTGCCTGAACCCTGCCCGCCGGACTTCAGTTGCTGAGGCTGTTGGCTACCTTACCTTATATACATGTATACCTGCCCCGTGTCCGCCCGGGGCAATCCCCCTTATACCTTCATTTCCCCATTTTTCCACCTTCTACTCCATTTTTACTTTTTTCTATTTTTCCCTTTCTTACTCGCTTCATTTATTTTCTTGTTTTTCCATGCCCATCTATCAGAATAGGCCCACTCCGTTTCCAGGCCGGATGTCGTAGGAGGCGACTAAACCTGGCTTTAGTTTTTTGTGTGTTGATTTTGTGTTAGGCCTATATCTATTTTTTTAGTTAAGGATGCGTGCTTGTTTTTGTCGTATTCGATTTAGTTTTATCTTGCAATGTGATAGTAGTCTCCCCCTGTTGTAGGTGCTAGCGTAATAATTTAAATGAGCCTCTCGATCCCTTTCCCTTTTTGTATGGCTGCCTAACAAAAAGGCGGCCAGGGTTGAGGTTACTTGGTAGGGATAGTTCTCCACCCCTGCCGTATTTGTGCGAAAAGGGAATTTAAACTCCAACTAACCTAACTAACTAACCTTACCTTACCGCATCATACCTTACCCATTCCAAATTACTTTGAACGATTGTTTGTGGTTTGTTTCCTTTTTAGTGCTTTGGTACTGTTGGTTCGGCAACAGCGAGGACGTCGTGCATGTAAAAAGCCTGCTGTACTTAGCCATAAAAGCTCTCGTTCGGGGACCCGACCAGACCCTCGGTAAATTTAGAAAAGAAAGGCAGCTAAATAAGAATTTACTTACTTAATGTATTCCGCACAGTTGCAGGTGCACGAGTTGTCATTTGCTTTAGCTGTTCAACTTCTTTCACTTCAGTTGTTAGTGTACAATGATGTAGAATCTGTGCTTTTGTGTCTCTAGGCCTGTATCGCAATCACACGTGCATAACGTATTGTGTTCAGAGCTTCAGGCTTCAGCTTTGCTATTAGAATGTTTCTGACAGTTTGTTGTATTCCTGCCCGGATCATTCATTACTGGCCCGCCTGCACATAGTGTAGGGGCCAGTATTGTTTTGCTCTCTAACGTCTGTCGTCGTCGTCGTCTGTAACACTCCACGGCGGGCGGCGGCGCATATGCAACGTAACTCACCAGGGGGGCAGCACGCGACGGCGGGCCAGTAGTGTTACGTCCCGTTAGGGCGACACCTTGTTTTACGCCTACGCCACCAGACAGTGTCGGTATGTTTTCAGCTGTCCATCCGCCGCGTTCGTCCGTTCGTCAGCACCGATCTTGTTAATTACCACGATATCTCGTGAACGGCTTGAGCAATCTCGATGAAACTGACGGCAAATATTCGTTAGCCCCTACTGATGACCTGATTAGATTCTGGAGGTCAAAGGTAGACCTTGTGTAGATTAAACGTAACAGGTCAGAATTCAGGAACGTTTACGGGATGAAAATGCATTTGATTGATTGAGAAGTGAAAGTCAAGTTGGGAAAACCAGTTTAAGGCACCGTAGCAGAAAAGCAGACCTGAATTATAAACAATGACCGAAAAAACGGTCAGCTAAAAGTGTTGTGAAAGTGGTCATTCGGTGCAACCTCAAGTGAGGCTTTCTAGTTCTTGAAAGAACATCTCAAAGTGTTTTGATTTTGGAAGATAATTGAATCCACCGAGGATTTGTTATCTATGATGGTATGATGCTACCGACTTATGCCCAAATACGTTATGTCATTTTTGTAACACATTGTTTTTCAGTTTAATTTAGGTCCTTCAAATAATTACGGTCGGCATTGTGTTTACATCGTACGCTGATGCGTACTGACCTTGATGTATTTGCTGCGTACGTTATCGCGACCACAGAATGATATCTGTTAAGTAATCATACATTATTACTGGCCCGCCTAATGGGCCAGGATTGTTTTTGCTCGCTGGTGTCTGTCGTCGTCTGTCGTCGTCTGTAACGCTGCCGGCGGGCGGGCCGACACTGCATGGCGGGCCAGTGCGGTTACGTCCCGTTAGGGCGATACCTTGTTCTTTGTATTATGCATGGTGGTTTGTTTGCGGCACACCATAGAGTTAGATACTACCATTTGCCGTACATATAGCTAGTTCTTCTACGACCATCTTTACTTCCGCTGCTGGCTGGTGGGGTAATGTTTTCACCCTTGTTTGTCTTTCTTTCGTGACTGGAATAACTCAAAACGTACGAGTAGATTTTCACGAAATTTGGGGAATAATTAGATTGTTGACAGGAGAATCATCATTGAGTAAATTCTGGAAGTGATGAGGAACATATTCTGGAAGCCAGTAGGTCGTAAATGCCACCACACTGTGACTGTAATACAATAGTTCACATCTGCTGCTCGCCGGTAACGACACTGTGCCGATTTCACCGTGGCGTGGCGGTAGTATAGACTCTGCGAACTGCCGTTTAGTTTGGTATTATAATTATTTCATCTACTGCATATACTGTAGTTAAACTGAAATGTTCTTTGTTATGTTTTGGTAGCCGTGCACGTGTGCGAGTATCACTGTATTTCCTTATTTTCACATTTGTTTGGCGATGGATGGCTGAGTATCCGTTAGATAATTTATTTCAATTTCGACTGCTTGAGCTTGATACTGCGCATGTAATCAAAACGTTAACTAGATGGAGAGTAATCTGAGAGAGTACAAATCCCCGCGAAAGCGTTTTTGTCTCCAACACTTGGCAACACTTGACACACTTACTATTTTGCGGCCCGCTAGTTTCGAATTTCCCGACGGAGCTATTTTGTAAACGATCGCCGGTTTACGGAGTTTTTGACCGTTACTTCCACATCCTTCTACCGATCGTATCGAAACACGATTTTGGTCTTCCCTTTTCCCCTAGGAACATTCGCATAAAATTTGGTGCAAATTCGTCCACAATTATTTTAGCTATCGTGGTCACACACAGACACACACACAAACCAACGCCGGTGAATACATATTCCCTCGCTTTCGCGGGGATAATAATATTCACAACCTCAGTTCACCAACGCTAATGATTCGTTACACAAGTTGGTGTCAACGTTTTTTAAATAAAATATGTATTATTGTGCGTAGACAGACTGTTAATTTATAAACACCTAAGTAAATATGTCCTAGGCCTACCAGTAGGTATTGTATCTAACTGGTGTATCTAACTGATGCATACTGTTAATTGAGATAACTACTTGATCTAGCCTATGTGAAGGTAGAATGTCAGATATTGAAACTAAAATTGCGCTGCACAGGTAAGAGATCTGTGAGCGCATTCTGGTTCACAACATTTTGAATGCAGTAATCATGCATTTAGAATACCCGTGTGAACATAATTGTCGTCGACTGCGCATGAATGAAAATGGTATAATTTTACATGTTGTTGTTTTGTGGAGCCGAAAATACCAAGTGCCGCCGCGCATCACGCAAGTTAGTTAGTTAGTTGGAGTTTGACGTCCCCTTTCAGCACAAATATGGCTATATCAGAGACAAAAGGTCAGGGGTGGAGAGCTATCCCAATCCAGTGACGGAAGGCCAGCGATATATTAATTTATTAATTAACCTCAACCCTGGCCGCCTTTTTGTTCAGCAGCCACCCAAAAGGGAAAGGGATCGAGAGGCTCATTTAAATCATTACGCCAGCGCCTACAACAAGGAAAGACAACTATCACACCGCAAGACTAAACTAAACCAAATACAACAAAACATCAGAATAAATCTTAACTAAGCAATACAAATAACACAATCATAAACAAAACAAACTAAACCCAGGTTCGGTCGCCTCCTACGACCTCACGCCTGGAAACGGAGTGGGACGATTCTGGTAGAAAGGGATCGGATGGACAATAGAAGAAAATGAGTAAAGTAAATGAGAAAAGGAAAAAGTAATAAAGAGCAAAGGATGAGGAAGCGAATGGACAAGGAAGGAGCAAAGGCGGAAAGGGGGTACCCCGGTTCCACGCGGGGTCACGCAATTAAACACTACCCGAGTTCACCGGCCGTGTCCACTGCCCGTCCAAAATGAGCCGTGAACACGTGTAGTGTGCACCGACCATAAGTGTTGATCACCGTTAGGTCTATCTATTACAGTACCAATAGTTTCGTTCATCAGTTTGCATAATGGCTATGAAAGTTGTTTCAGATTATAAAAATGCGTTTCTTCTTTGGAAAAATCTTGCATTCCGTCACACGAAACTAACCTTGAACGCACTACGCCTATTAGACGCAACTGACGTAACCCATCATTTGTTTAAATCGATACACAATATTCCGTCTGAAATAAGTAGCACGCTGGTTTTCATTGTTTTACATTGTTATATTAAGTGTCATCTAACTAATTTCACGTTATATTAACCTCGGTGACTATACGAAACGTACTGCTCTGTCACACAGCTAAACTATGCCTTTGTCGTACAGACTACCCCTGCAGTAGTCCATCTCAAAAGAACAAAATTAAACTTCATGAAATATGACATTTACGAAGTCAAAATTGCAAGTGCAGTTTTAACTCAGCATCGGTCAATGCAATAATATTGCCGAGTGTTTTAAATTTCGATGCCTCCTTGCAAACAAAGACGTCAACAATTCCCAGTATTTAGATGAACTGCTACCTAGAAATAGCCCTCACTCGATGTCGCACCGACCACTATAGCAACATTTAACTCCCGTAACTGTAAGCTTCGATCTACGACTCTAACCTTCGAACATGACCTAGACGATGTCAAGTTGGACAAGCCTGCAATCACACGCAACAACTTCGCCCCCGGTACCGCCACCTGGCGACCTCGACGAAACATTACGTAGTCGTTGATTCTGCTCCATCGGTCTCCATTATTATGCAAACATGTCATTCACAAAACCGGAAATACGAAACATTGCATGGCCACAATTAACATGTATAGAAAATTTCGTGAAGTTTGGACATGTGGTTTTTGAGAAGTGCATGCGGACAGACAGACTCGTACGGACACACAGACCCGATGATCACAATACTTCGCAACCCTAATGGCGGCGCAGTAGGTTGGTTGAAGTTTAACGGCGCTTTAACACAATCTAGCTCATACAACCAGCATGTCATATATCTAGCTCAAAGGTCACTTAGTTAAAACGATACTGTTCTAACACACAAACACGGGATTGAATGCTCAGTCTGGACCACTAAAGTAGTCGGTAAAAAACGAAAATGTTGCATGCACGTATAAACTTAATCGAACAGCGTGGATATTAAAAACGGCAATAAAAAGGTAACTCGTATGAAAACTAAGCATACTTCGTGATCACATATAATCACTAGTGATTAAGTAAGTAAGTACCATATCGTACAAATCTGCGCTGTCCAATCGTCCTATATTTTCATTAGGTCCGATTTGACGTGTAAGAACTCTACAATCTGTTCAGTTACTAAGCTAGATGAGCATTCAGTGTTGACGATCAGCTTAGGTCAACCGCTAGGGTCTAGGGATACCGAATTTTAGACCAGTTTTTAGTGCAACGCCCCAAACACATACAAATACACGTGGATAGGAAAAATTTTGCCAGTTTCGATAAATAACTCGTAATGTCTCGAAAACGGTACAACATAGATGCATAGTTTCTACTGTAACGCTAAATGCTAAACTAAACAAATAGAAAAATAATATCTAAACCTAAACCAACATGCAAGTAAAGGAAAGGTTCACATGTGTGCACGTAGCAGTTACTCGTTTTCAGCATTTTCAGGTCGACTCTTCGCGACAGAGTCGACCTGATAAAGCCGGTCTCAAATGTCCGTCCGTCCGTGCGTAGGCCTACGTACGTCCGTCCGTCCACAAAAAGTTTCTTCGATTTCAATGAAATCTGGCGTTTTTGACCGATGCACGACGATGTACAGTATGACCCGATCCAAGGTCAAGGTCACGAGCTCTTCAAAATTGGAAATCCGGCCACTTTCACCATCTATCTCCTCCGCCATTTACAATGTGAGCTGGCAACTGACCACGGATTCTTAAACTAGGGCACAATATCTAAATTTGCACAGGCCGGATTTTTTATATTTGGCCTAGTTTTTCTGTCACGTGACCTTGAAGTTGGCAGTAACGTCAATTGTGAAGAGTCGACCGTCAGTCCCGTACGAGGCTAATTTATTATATACATTTCAAACTTTTCTGCTTAATTTATCGACCCCGAAAGAATGAAAGGCTGAGTTGGCCTAGTTGGCTGACTCGTAGCGGACGTCTTACGCACATAAGTGGTCACCCGTCAGCTGCAGGTCGAGCGTGAAACAGGGAAAGTTCGCCGGTCAAAGACCGACGTTCTAACCACTTTGCCACGCAACCAACCACACACATCAGACCGACTTCTCTACCAGGAGCATTAAGGTGGTCAGTAAAAATCGCTATCGGCTTGTAGAGCTATTATCCACGCCAACGTCAGTCCCGTGGTTAGGGTTTTCCCCGCTGTTTGTTTTTCCCGACGACATCTCAAAAACTGATGCAGCTATAAGATCACCAAACTTGATACACAAATGTTCCAAGACGACTCCCGGAAACCCGTTTATTTTGGCGTCAAAGGGTCAAAGGTCATGGACACAACGTCTGTGTCGATCTGTCTTGCCGCTGCTGTTGCGTCCGTAAGCTACGCCGGGTTTCCACTCTAGCACACCGGGTTTTCCCTGCGTCACTTCCACGCGGCTGACGCTGCCGCCGACCGCCGGTTTTCCCTGCGTGGAGTTTTTTCGCAGTCAACCAGCCGCAAAAAAACATTGCCAGCGTGGGTCATAATGGCAGTCTGGCAGGGGCGTATCCATGGTTTAAAAAGTAGGGGGACGAATCATGGCGAGCGCGAGGAACGAGGCGCCGAGGGGGTGGTG
>Ga0209363_1001688_pt1 | contig 10879 bp, 6 predicted proteins | sample WorMetexBAHAMAS3_FD_187385 | JGI IMG/M metagenome (GOLD analysis project Ga0209363, IMG submission 187385) | Marine gutless worms symbiont microbial communities from Max Planck institute for Marine Microbiology, Germany - Inanidrilus exumae... | ecosystem: Host-associated > Annelida > Digestive... | reverse complement strand
GTTTTAAAGGGGGTGGGTCACTTTGAACGCAAATTTCAGGGGGAAAGGGGCGTCCCCCACCAATGATTTTTGGCACCAGAAAAGTAGAGTCTCTGAGCTATCGTATGGTGAAAAAAATTGCCGAAAAGTTCAACCGCATGAGTAGGGTGCACCAACGTCACAGACGACAGACAACAGACGACAGACGGACTGCTGATAGCATATAGCGAACGTAACGTAGTACGTTCGCTAAAAACCTGCATTTGGCGCCCTCGTTGGGATGATCTCATCGGAATTACGTAGGGATCTTTTGCTTAATAAAGACTAGAGTTCCTGGGCTATCGTTCGGCGTTGTTTTTGAGATCCCACGTTTAGCCGTTTTGATACAATACCTGATTGTGACAGACGGACAGACAGACGGAGACGCGATGACAGCAAATACAGCGCTAGCATTGCGTCGTGCGGGTAACAATAATAACAAGGCAATCGTAGATAGCAGACTTCGCCCCTTTGCCGGAGAAAGCTCAAGCCACGACCGTAGGCAACATGCACCGAAATTCGGTAAAGATCGTTATTGCGGCAAATATTTGCAAAGCGATGAATACGTCATTTGTTATATCATGCATCAGGTAACCACAGGTGCCATTGCAAACATTTCAACACGAATTTCTCAACTTTGGTATAATATTTGCAGATGAATCACTATAATTGTCAGCTTCTCAATTCTCCCGTAACTCTATATACTTCCTCAAGTCCCATTAACGCTAAATTAACTTCCTTCCTACGTCCATGCATCAAAGTCACTGGTATATTTGTTTCTTCTCCAACGTTCACCGTTATCATAGTATTACTAGCTACAGCGACGTGCGTTTTGGTAATTCTTCCCATTAATCGTCAAATTTCTTTGTTTCTCTTTTACTTTAGTTTGTGAGTGATCTCCAAATAGTTAAAATAGTTAGTCAAACGTATGCCCTTTAATAATCGGAAATTGAATTCTGCCCGACTTTACGTAAATAAGTAAATTTAAGCGAAATCGGTCCTTTGTAGCGAAGTTCATACTACTGTACGGCCCATATCAAAAACATGTCATCCTAAAAACCGGAAGTACATAACGTATCGCAACGACGCCGAGGGAGGAATAAGCCACAGCCATAAGCAACATGCACAAAAATTGGTAAAGATCGCGGTGTGGTTCCGGAGATATCCTCACCGACAGACAGACACACATACACGCACACAGACATACTCATCGCAATACTCGCGCACCCCTTACGGGGGCCAAGTAATAATAATTCACGCCGAGGCCAACAAATCGGTTTCGGCGTTCGGTACGCATTAATGGGAGTAACGACGGTCTTCTACACTTCGTGTGTGCGAGCGTGCATCCGCTACGTTATCACCGACACAACGCATCAGAACAAATATCCCGGACTGCAGCATCGCAACGCCGGCAGTGGCTGATGCTAGACATCATTGCTATGGTACGTTACTAGCAGTGCTGCTGTTGTTGCTGCTGCTGCCGCTGCCGCTGAATGACATTTGCCGCTGTGACGTTGCCGTCGCCGGATTGTACTGCTGCACCATCACTGACATCATGGCGGACCGAATGAAATCTCTGCAGGTCTGTGACATTTCTTCCGTACATACTCAAATTTCGTTATTTGTTATTTCGCCCACAGCAGCGGTGGAGAAGTATTATAAGGAGCACGTCTCTGTGTCTGTGCGTGTGTGTCTGTCTGTCTGACAGTCCGCGAGCATATCTCCGAACCACATGCGCGATCTTTACCAATTTTTGTGCCTATCGCCGTGGCTCGGTACTCCTCCTGCGGAGTGACGCAATCCCAAGGGGAAGGGACAATTTTGGGGGTTTTTCTTCCCCACTGAAAATGCATTGTTTGGCCCTCTTGCGGTATGAATTTCGCTACGAAGGCAGATTCTTCTTAAATTTACTTCTTAACCGTAAAGTCGGACAGAATTCAATTTCCTGTTATTAAACGGCATTATTGCGACTAACTACTTCAAAATTACTCGCAAAGTAAACTACAAGAGGAACGGAGAAATATGACGATTAATGGGAAGAATTACGGAAACGTACGACGAAGTTTTTAATGTTACTATGGTAGTGGTGTACGTTACGGAAGAAACATCATATATCATATCCTATCGTATCATATTATATCATATTTAATTTACTCAAATGTATGGCATTAACATAGAACAAACAACAAGAACAGCAGGTATTCCAAGGCAGTTATAAACTGCACTAATAGGAATCCTAAAAAGGAAATCACATTAAGTCAACATTTAGCCGTAACACACTCAATGTAACCAAGCAGACAGATCAAGTGATTACAGGCGATTTTTGAAACTGTTAACACTTGTCGCCAGAACACCATCGTCCGGAAGAGAATTCCATTAACAACACGGTTATAGAACAAATTAGCATACGATTATTGAGACTCTGAACTTTAAGATTTTTTTCACTGTTGCCTTGGGTGTATTTGACGTCGGGCAGTGTAAAGAAATCAGAACAGCTGACACTCAGCAGACCATTAAGTATTTTGTAGCAGTAAAGGAGATCAGTCTTTAGTCTTCGCATATGTAAAGAGTCTACAGGGTGCGACAAAAATGTAGCCCCCAAAGTTTTTTGCCGTTTTCTCAGAAACCGCTTGGAGTTTTGTCGAAAAAGTCTACAGATTTATATACTGTTATGTTCGTCATCTAAATGCGAAGTAATATATGATTCTGTTGAAACGCAAAGAAATTATGGACTTTTTAACATGACCACCTGCCGATTTTCCAGCCAGCGTTAAAAATGTTCAAGCTACAACACTCTGATTCAATAATGTCGTTTTAACAACAGAGTAATGTTAACTAATAGTAAAAATCAGAATTGCACTGCCATTTTAAATATTCGAAGTGTTCACCGCTAGCTTCAACACAAGCCTTCAGTCGCTTTGAGAAGTCTTTAACAGCGTTGTTGATCGGTCCCTCTGGCATGTTGTCCCAGATCAACTGAAGCGCTTCCTTGAGTTCGGCGATTGTTTTCGGCTTTGTTTGAAGTTTGTGATAAGCCTCCAACATTGCACCCCACACGTGATAGTCCAAGGGGTTTAGATCCGGCGAATTTGGAGGCCACTTATCCTTTGCAACAAAATCTGGACAGTTGGCACGCAGCCACCCTCACATACTGCATCCGGACACACAGGAAATTTTGCGGGCTAAGTTAATAAGTAACTTATTATGCACAACATAATCAAATGCATTAGCGTAATCCAGGTAAACAACATCAACAGACTTTTGTATTAACAGCAATGCACCAGTTACGACTACATTCCAACAGATATGAAACTGTGGATTTCTTAGATAGGAAACCATGTTGATGTGGGTTAATATTTTGTTGCTCTAGAAAGACTGTAAGCTTTCTTTGATACCAGTTTCAAGATATGCCGTAAGACACCGTATGACGAAAAGCCAATGGGACAGCGCAAATCACGCACCTAGACAAATTTGCATAGAGATTAGTCGTAGCCTATATGCATTAAAGTTAAGTAAAAGAACTGTTCAACTAAACGTTGCAAAGTACTCTAAAAGTAATAGGGTAGTTAACGAATGGAATATCTGTGTAAGGATCGTGAAGGCAAAGATGAAGTCAATTTACGTTTTTTGGCTTCCGTAGACAGAAATAGCAAGCAACAGCATCAATAGTGTCACATGTCTCGTCATCGTCAGCCAATTTCTTGCATATATTTAGCATAGCCTACATTAACATAAGTTTACAACATTCGTCGACGTGCGGTGCCGCAACGCAACGCATTCGGTGTGAACGTAACGTAACGGGCAAAATGACGTAGTTTATAGGCTAAATGAAAGTGGTAATTTGTGAAAGTTGGAAGCCTTGGATAATTCGTTTCATATGAGGTTGAAGTTACGGAGTTTTTTTCTTGCGGCATGAAAAAGATGACGTATGGGCAGGATGTTACTACAGTAATATACCGACACAGAAATCGTTCAACAGATTTTCTATGCGATCAGCCAAAGAACTCGGAATCATGGCTGAGTGTGGAATTCCTCGACAGTAGTTACAATGTAATGTAAATACGATATGGATTGCTCGGTTTTGGATTGTCTCTGCCTGTATGACTGGGATTGTATGGTGCCACACTGATGCACGCGCAGTATTCAACAGCAGGTATTAGGTGCTGAAAAGAATTATCCGAGGGAATGTTTTCAGGAGGACTTCTCAGAGGGAAATGTCCAACAGTCGATCCGGATATTGCATCGGACGTCGACGGTGCCAGCTGATCCGCTCAACGCGGCGGCATTCATTGAATTGCCGTTCACAGTGCCGATCTGCCGGGTGGTCTACTCCGGCATGAGGCACAGCGTGAACTAATGGCGTCCATGAGCAAGGTGCCCGTTCGTCGCATAGCGACGACCGACGAAATCGCTGACATTCAATGAACCGTTAGGCATGGTCTTTCGCCTTCAGTAGGCCATAGCAAATGATCGATTGATCGTGGAATGTCGCCTTTCTAGTGCAGCGACTGATCATGTTCTGTTTCGATACGATAACACGTAACAGCGCAACGATACATACAGATACCTATATACCCTTCGGAAGAATGAAAGGTTTGCTAGCCTAGAATATATCGAGTGTTCATAACTTAAGCCTATATACACCTTTAATTTGCTGGTACCTACAATAACGTAACAAACCTTCAGTCGTAGATAGCAACTTCGCCCCAGTGACGCCAACTGGTGAACTTGACTTAACGTATGCATCTTCTTGGATTCCGGCCAATTCGCTATAGGCCTATTATTTAAAATATGACGTCATCCACAAAAACGGAAATACATAACATATTGCACTGGGCCACAGTTAACATCTGCTAAAAATGTCGTAAAGTTTTGATATGCGGTTTTTGAGATATGTCAGCGGACAAACGGACATACAGACACGGTATTCGAAATACTCCGCACCCCTACATGGGCGAAGTAATAACGTACGTATAATAATTAGTGATATAACTAGAATATATAATGAAACATAATGCGTATGTTTGGCTTGCTTCTGCTGCTTGTACGCCGTCAAGCTTACACACGCTGTCAATTTGTCATTGTATCGCTCATATGACGTCGTGTAAGCGATGTTCTGATGTTAGGTTTCTCCAACCAATCGGCAAGAAGGAAGGACATCGACACTTTGTATGAAAGTGATTGCTGGAGAAAAACCCTTGATGGTGATAGACTTGCTTGATATATGCTAATAGTCTGCACAAAGACGTTTGCGATAGTGTCTGGAGTTTGGCCATCTGCGCACTCACGACGCTTTTTATACCTCACTTCTGATAGATCCGTTTGACGAATAGGAAGTCAAAGGTGTCGATGATCGTCTCGGCAGAGTGTCGAGAATAGGACACGAGACTGGATCATACTGTACCAGTCACATACACATCGGAAAACTGTTGAGATCGAAGATCCGCAATCTCGTGAGTCCGCTTTTGGCTTAATTGCATTTTACTGTACGTGTAGATAACAAATTTTACCTTATCGGAGACTGTAGGCCTTGCCGTATTAATCTCAAATTCTTAGTCCATCGAGCCCCAAACGGGGCTCTAATCATTTCTGAAATGTGAGCATATGTTTTTACCGCGCGACGCTATGCTACTGTATCGTATCGTATATGCTGTGGTTGTGTCTGTCCGTCCGTCTGTCCGTCTGTCCGTCACAAGCCGGCACTGTACCACAACGGCCAAATGTAGGATCACGCAAACAACGCCATGCGATAGCACAGGGACCCTAGTTTTTTGCTGCCAAAAATCTCGGCGAAATTGCAACGAGGTCATCTCCTACGGGACGCCAAATTGAGGTGGAGTAGGTTCAAATTGGCGATTTTCGACCAACATCTCGCTATATCTCAGAAACGGTGCAAGGTAGGGACATAGTTACTATGGAACACTAATAGGAACTCGTATGCGCTCTATCGAATGGCGCTATTTCCAGTGACTTTGGCTTGAGTGACCCCTAACTACTTCATACCACCTCATTTTCGCTAATTTATATCGAATTTCGTTTCTTCGTAGTGGGTAGAGATAGAGACTTCAAATTTGGTAGATAGGTTGATCGTAGCAAGTGCTTGCCCGTGGATGGCAACTAAAAGGCGTGGTCAGGTCACATCAACCACTTAAATTCTGGTGGGCACCACCCATATCTACGGAACGGTTGAAGCTAGAGTGATCAAATTTTGCAAGTCCCAGCATAATGATGAAAATTTCCCTTAAAAGGGGCGTGGTATTGAGTACAAAATTGCTGCGATTACTTACAAGGCGAAATACTGGCTGGTTTACCGGTCTACTTACACAATCTCTTTCACGACTAGCAGCCAACAAGGACTATGCGTTCATCAGCCGCCAACAAGCTGCATCGCCTCCACTCAAATTTTCGGTCCGTGCACATCTCTAGGTCAGAGCGGCATATTCTTATGTCGGCGCTGTGCAGCATACAGCCGGTGTTAAAAGGCCCAGGGCAGGTGCGTGGTTTTGCCGTGCCACTTGTCATGCTTCAGCGCATTCATTGGCCGTACGTTGTGTTTGCTATTCGGCGCAGCCTCTGCCTCCACTTCCGGTCGATGCCCTGCGCCGATTACGTCATCATCTATTATGCGCACGTCGTTTGTCCGCTCGGCCGTATCAGCATGCGGCCGCTGGCCTCAACGTCATCAGCATCGACACCGACAGCAGCAGCAGAAGCTAAGCTAAGCTATAACGATAACAGCGATAACGAGGGTCACTGTCGGATTACGTGGGCGCTGTGTCTGAAATGCGGTCGGTCAGATGCATTTATCCCGCATCCGGCAACAGCCTGCTGGGAATAGAGGCTCACAGCGCCGACCGGCCGGTATCAGTGGCGACGACAGGCCCTTCAAGACAGGCAGGTCATTGCAGGTGCAAGGCAGGTCGACAATATATCCCTGCATCCTGATCCTGCTCACTCGCTCAGAGAGGGCACCAGCCTGGGCGTAAGCTTTTCAGAAAGGTCATTTTGACCTGGCGCGCCCTGGTGTAGCGCCGCCACTGCCCGACCCGACATCGATGGAACGGTTGTCCGTTGATCCATCTGCGATGCTGCTCGTTTCAACCAAGCCGAACGTGCATGTACATTACATCTACAGACTACAGTCTGGCAATACATAGCGTAAAGTGGACGTCACAGCAATTTTTGGTCACGATACGATCTCCACGACACGACACGACACGATAGATTAACGTGCTCTCAAAAGCTGACGAGGTGGGCAGCTTATTCTTGCGCACGGCACAGAAACGAAAAATAAGAAAAAAATAAAAACAGAAACTGAGTAGATTAGAAGAAACAGTCCAGAGGTAATAGTCGGTGGAGGCAGTCCGGGAGGAAGAAATGAAACTACGGGGGTAGGATTTATGACAGAGGTAGGTTTTAAGCCGGGAGTAAAAGAGAGAGGGAGTTATAGATGTACAGAGTGGTAAATTAGCAGAGGAAGAAGTGATGGGTGAAGGAATAGGTGAGTCGGATATGGAGGAACTGGTACCAGAATAAGGTTGACGAAGAGACAAAGGGAGCTGATTTCAGAGACAAGGTGAAGCATAACGGGAGGAGCGATCAGTTATTTTTAGAGAGGATGATGAAGCTGGCCGAGCAAGAGTAACGACGGCTGAAGAGCGAGTGCTGCGAGGACGTTGAGTAGAGATGAGGTTATGAAGGTATGGAGGTTGGGTAGTTGTGAGAACTTTGTAGGTAAGTGAGAGAAGCTTGTAGTCGATGCTTTCAGTGACCCTGAGCCAGTGGAGAGAGCGTAGGATGGGAGTGATAAGACAGGACTTAGGAGCTTTAACGCCAGTACGAGCAAGTATGCTGTAGAAAACAGACAGGATGTGCAACAGACGGGCAGTGTCATATGCCTACATATGCATAAGATTATAGTGGAATAATAATGTGAATTCATATGCGGCCTATCGAATGACGCAAATATCAGTGACCTTGACTGACCTTTAAGGTCACTTTAGCTGTTTAAAATATTTAGATCCGATACTTCGGAAAATGTAGCATATATTAGCTACCTCATGTTCATAAAAATGGAAAAGCATACATGGCTGTCGTATTAAATGTCATATCGATGGCGGACGACTTCCTGGTGTCGCAGGCAGTCTGCCCATCTTACAGGATGCTGTAAAAGTTGTAATATATTGGAAACACTGCAAATTCCACAAACCGACAGCCAATCGAATGGCACCATATACGATGACCTTGAGTAAACTTCACCTATTGCAAGCGCTTTTCGATTGTGAATTTTCGTACAGATTTAGTTAAGATATTTCAACTGACATCGAGCGTCGCGCGGTTCCTCGGCGATAGCTGAGCATTTTGTCAGCCTGGCTTTCATGTCCAGTGTCGTGGCGCGGGCTGCACTGGTGCAGTTTATTGGCTACGCTGAATCGCATTACATAGATGAATGCACTGGGCGTAATATGCAATCACTGCACTGAACGATACTGCTCAAGCGCGCCACTGTCAAGCCGTATTATTTCGCAGAGACTAAATTGATTCAGGCGCGGGATTCGACTGCGAAGATCTTAGCGATCCGACGTGACTGCACAGCCGTCGACTGTAACAGCATTTAGGAGTCCTACGATAAATGTCGCTTCGCTGCTGAAGCTTTGGGTCATACATATACATATAGTGCTAGTCTTATTTCTGATGTACAAAGCGAAAGCTTTATAGTCATTAGGCCTTATTGCATGCATTGCATAAGATGCAAGCTATTAATTGCTACAGGAGTAGCGTGGTCTGTCTGTCTGTATATCTGTTGATCACGTTCGTGAGCCCTGCAAAAACCGACTGAACGATCGGGATGCCGTTTGGAGGCTGACTCGGGTGGGCCCAAGGAACCATGTATTAGATGGGGTCAAAGTCGAAAGAGTCGGACGAATCCATTCGCCTCCATGAGGGGTGACGAGACGGTGATGTGGCCTTTCGTCAAAATTCTTCGACTAATTGTTTTATTAGGTAAACAATAATGAAAAACGGTGACGTCTTATAAATATTCGACGGCATGCACTACAAATCTAGCTCGACTGAGCACTCATGCACCTGCGTAACATCACACTGATAAACATAACATATCCGTGTATTTGACAACTGTCAGAACGCAATTGTAAAACAATAAAACATGCATGTATTAAATACTGTCAGCAAACTTGATAAAATAACATACGGATGATAAAATTACAGTCTGTTAAATGCGTTAGTCTTTCGGGCAATGATCTGTCGTGTGCGCGTGGTCTAAGGTTGTAATTATGTGAGGTATGAGCGACGGGTATGAACAAAGAATAGACTACGGTTATTTAGAGCAGTAGTGCAGGTAAACTGCATACATGTTCGTGTATGTATGTGAACAAAAGAAGCTCAGATATCACAGAGGAACCGCGTGACGCACTATGTCAGTTCAAATGTGTCCACTGCTCCACAGCAGTATGAAAAAGTCACATTTTGAAAAGGCTTACAGTAGGTGAATGGCCTGGAAGTACACTAAAGGTCATCGGAATTGTTGCTAGTCGATAGGTCATTTGTCACTTCCTATTAATGGTTTCTAGTAACAACAACCGCATCTTCCACCGTTTCAGAGATACTGCCACTTTTTACCGCGCGACGCTATGCTAGCACAGTATGCTGTCATTATGTGTCTGTCCGTCCGTTTGTCTGTCTACTGCCGTCTGACACAAGCTGGGTTATATCAAGACGGCTAAACCTATGATTATTTGGCATCAGATAACGCACTAACGTTGAGACAATGATTTGACGACAAACTCCGTGATGTTTATGCAACAAAGGACTTCAACATTGTCAAAATGTGACAGTAGTGTTTGTAACTTACTGCAGTATACCTACCTTACAAATAGTACAAGTTAAAGCAAGTACTGAAAACGTCCGTCTCTGATACAAGCGCAAGCTCACAGACATTTACGCCATTCACTGGTTCCACCGTGCCAGCTTCATCAATGACTGTCTGCTGCAGCGAATGTTACACGTCAATCATCCACCGCTTCAATTCGCTTACATCACGGATCTCTTTTTATGCACTGCTGCATTGTTTTTCAGATTTTACAGTTACAGAATTGAGACCTGAGCTAATAAGGCGGCCTCATACCTTGCAAGATGAATTCTGAGGTCTCACATGCAATATGCCATTAAATAGGCAGCAATTGTAATTTTTAAGTTTATAAGGTAGTGTAGAAACATACTTAAGGTGAGACGGAGAATCTTTATGATATATTATATAAATTTTCGTCACGAATCTGACAGTGAAAGAATTTTGTAAATCGGTCTACATTTGCGCTTAAGTTATGATCAAAAGTGAAGTGTATTGATTTTTGACTTAATGTGTATGCGCTTTATCGAATGATGCTATTTCTGGTGATCTTGAGTAAACCCTAACTATCCTAAACCACCCCGTTTTCGACATTTTGTATCGCCTTTCACATCTTCGTAGTAGGTTAAGATAGAGACTTAGAATTTGATAGGTCGATCTTAGCAAGTGCTAGCCCATGGATTGATAGTTGAAATTACGAGTCACGTGTGATTTATGTATAAGCACATCGTAGATAATACACGCTATATCTCCGGAGTTATGGGACTAAGAAAAGTTTCAAACAGCAGAAGTGACCTTCAAGGTCACTTAAGGTCATTGGTATCAGTGTCATTCTGTAGGACACATACGATTTCCTATTAGCCTACGGTTACAACTATATATTTATCGAACTCAGTCTGTTAAGATTTTTGATGCACTGTCCTCAGTAATTGCTGTCAGTAGTGGCGTTCCTCAGGGTTCTGTTTTAGGACCCATTTTGTTTCTGCTATATATTAA
>Ga0209363_1001687_pt1 | contig 10881 bp, 10 predicted proteins | sample WorMetexBAHAMAS3_FD_187385 | JGI IMG/M metagenome (GOLD analysis project Ga0209363, IMG submission 187385) | Marine gutless worms symbiont microbial communities from Max Planck institute for Marine Microbiology, Germany - Inanidrilus exumae... | ecosystem: Host-associated > Annelida > Digestive... | reverse complement strand
GGCTAAGGTATATACTGGCGTCTTGTGTGTGCTGTACAAAGAATGGTGTTTCTGTACTCTTTACAGATGTGTGGTGGTTTAAATTCACACTTAAATCGAGTGCAGCTGACATTTATTGTTTTCATTCGGTCTGTGACGGAGTTGTATAACCTAGCCATGGGGTATGCAACCCAGCATAACTCAGTGCCTGTTCCAAGTCTGGATAAATTGTACGGATTGCGGCAGCAAGGGTAGCTGACATAAAAATGCCACCGACACACACATGTGGCGCGTTGCAAATCCAAGACCGGTCTCGTATACATGTACTCCGTTTCCACTGGACCGATCCAAATCACCTCAACGTCAAATCACGTTCTCACAAACACAGAAACATGGCCGATTACAGACAAAGCATTGCGTTTAGCGTTTATTGAACGAACTGCATAGTTCACTAGATACTGAAGGACAGTTTAGTGCTATATGTCCAACTATCTTACATTGCATACTCATATAGCCATCCTGCAGCTAAAAAGTGGGCGTCGCTGCTTAAAGCATGCAGACCGTGTTAAATATTCTATCTTACTGGACACAGGCGATTGAAACCGGTCTGGCCGTGGGCGACTGTTCTCACGAGAAGTTGCCACTGCGTGACGCAACCAGTCGTCAATTTCTTGATCATGGCGGCCGGTCTTGGAAATGCAACGCGCCCCTGGGGCACATTGACAGCATGGCGTCGGTGCATGTACCACCTATTTTCTGGTACCAGCTCACCCAGGTTGTGCTGGATAAAGGGCCTTATAGATGATCGTGGTATATGACACAATTGCATAGACCATTTTCCATTTCAGATAGAATGCATTTTACCTTGCCTTCGCCAATCGACGGTGTAAAGCTGTGCGATCCTTCATTAACACGTGCCATTCCTGAGTGCATTAGAGGTGTTTGACAAAGATTTGCTATACAAATCGACGTTTGCTTTACTGATACTGACCAGGTGGTCAGCCTGTCCTGGTTCTGTCTTGCTGTACCAAATGAGTGTGCAGTTGGTACACTTTAGAGTGTACAGACAGCATGCTGTTCAGTATAACAGTGAGTGGAGTAACAGGATGAACGGTGGTGTATCATTAGGTGCTATTCCTTTCATACCAGTGTAGTATCGATAGGTGCGGTAGACGGGCGGCAGTGTCTGTGTAGGCGGAGCTAAGAGCTTACTTGGCGTGTGATTGACTGAGCTGAGACAGCTGGGCTTGAGTCATGTAGTCCAACCTAGCCTATGTGATATGCAGCCTTACGTCTTTAAAGTATAAATCTTTAATATACGACAAATTGCGGCAGTGTATTTATTTAGACAACACAGCACAGTAAGCCGACGGCAAGACGTGAGCACGCGGTCTACCGCCACCCGTTGCCGTCCGCCTACCGCACCTATCGACACTACACTGGGATCAGAGCAATAGCACACCTAACGATACATAATGAGTATGAACTTGTGATACAGGAGCATGGCGAAGTACAGTCGTCCGTTCAAGAGACTCTTGCATTGCTCGTCGACTGTTTTAAAGACGCTGATACAGCTCGACTGGCTCAGCTGGAGGCTCTTGTGTTACAGAACATTGAACAGGTGCTCGTCTCATTTCATTTCCATTACTTGACTTTCTAGCTGTTCACTCGACACTGTCCTGTTACTTTTCGTCTTGTTGTGCACTGGATTTTTGCATCAGTTTTTGGATTCCATTTTTAGGTTGACTCTTTGACAGTCAGTCTAATAAAGCCGGTCTCAAATATCCGTATGTACGGACGTGCGTACGTACTTACGTACGTACGTCCACAAAAAGTTTTTCAATTTTAATTAAATTTGGCATGTGGGTAGAGGTCGATGAGTGATGCACTACGGTATGCAGTATGACCCGATCCATGGTCAAGGTCAGTGTCACGAGCCCTTCAAAGTTGGAAATCCGGACATTTCCAAAACCTATCTCCTCCGCCATTTACAGTGGAATCTGTCAACTGACCACGGATTCTTAAACTAGGGCACAATATCTAAATTTGATCGGGCCAGATTTTTGATATGTGGCCTAGTTTTTGTGTCACGTGACTTTGAAGTTGGCAGAAACGTTAGTTGTGATGAGTCGAACGTTAGTCCCGTATGGGGCTAATTTATTTCCGTCAAGCCTCAGCGCATTGGAGCATAGCTTCTTCTCAGCACGTTTGATTGCAAGCATTGGACGAGTCTATTATCAGCCACAAATGGGGTTGGGATTGCACACCGCAGGTAAAGTCTGATATCTGCGATTGCCTCGTTACTTTACAAGAGTGCCAAAACCCACGCGTCATGACGTTGACCTTTGATCTTTTGACCCCAAAAGAAACGGGTTAAGATATCATGCGGAAAGACAGACAGACAAATGCCAGAGAAAACCCTACCCCCTGCGACTGTTGTCGACGTAGACAATGAACGTTAATGGTACAAGTATTAATGTGGATTGTCTGCATACTGTGCAGCCCGTGGCTCAGTTGCGTACGATGGCTGTCCGTTATGCAGCTGCTGTGTTCCCACGTAATCACGTTCCATCGCGCTATGCTCTGCTGCTTGCCTGCGGCGATCAGTGAGTTTATGTTGCCATCTCCATTGCATTTAATCAATACCATCTTTCTTCTTTCAGCGATTTGAAATGGTTGATTGTCAACAGGAAAGGCATTGTGTACTTCTGGAAAAGAAGACCAGTTGAAAAAAAATTGACAGTAGCAGTAGTGGCAACGTTGATAGTTTGTATAAGAAAAATATTTGCTTATTCTTTTTAAATTTTATCTTTTACATATAACTTAAACTGGATAGCTTTAAGTCCTTCAGCTGTCAGCTTTCAGTTTATTCACCATTTCTGCATACCTGTCAGCATCTAGATGTTCAGCTCTGCTTGCCATGTCTTACAAATGCTTGTTAGTGTTAATATAATGTTTCTAGGAAGGAGGAGATTTTCAGCGAAGCGTCGAAGGCGGTGAAACATCAGCAACTTACTGATGAAACCGAAGCGAGCGATGGAGTGAGTGGTGCAAAGAAACTCAAGACAAGCGTCGATGAGAACATGCCTTCATTTGTTGACATGATGGCTTACATACAGAAAAAGGTCGGAACCACAGATGATGTGTTATGTCTGATGATGCAAACCACGTGTGTGCTGCTACGCCGATGAAAAGCTGCTGGCCTCGCCATTATACTGGTTTATTACAGTGTCGGCGGCGTGGCGTAGTGGTAGCGTCGTTGGTCAAGATCAACGAAGTTAACCTACGCTGGGCCCGGTTAGTAAGTAAAAAAGTAAAAGTGAATTTATATAGCGCATTGTCAAAAAATCTGGGATGTACTGGGATGGGTGACCGTGTCCGGGTTCGACTCCCGGAGGCGGCACTTTATTTCGGTATGTAACCAACCACCCAGGTTGACTCAGCCTTCGACCCTCTGTGGGACGGTAAAATGAGTACCAGCCAAGGGGCGGTGATGTTCTGCGGCTGGGGAGTAAAGGCAGGCGTGGTGTAATTTGCAGGTAAAACTGTGTGATCCATGTCTGAGCGTATTGAGGCGCTTTGCGTAAAAATGCACTATACAAATTGACGTATACTTTACTTTACTTTAGTTTGTTAGAAAATCGACATTCTTCATTTACAGTGGTTTTTCTAGAACAAGCAGCAAACTGTAGCATGACGTAATTAGCGTGCAGCCTCCACGCTGCTGTCACGGACAGTAAAAACCGCGGAAAGTCCGGCGTGGTTAATGTCGCATGGCAGCAGCAGAGGCGTGGAAAAGTAATGCGGGGAAAACCCGGTGCAGCAGCGCGTTGAAACGTTTTTTGGTTACAAGCTATTCAGCAGATTCATTCAGATTCAGATTTTATTAGCGTGGTAGCCCAAAGGCTACAAATCACGACAGTGGGCCATCTAATACGTGGGCCCGATGGGAACCCCCAGTGGGGGCACCCCTCCCCCATTGGGATTAGTGATTTGTACGTGGGGGTGATGCAGCCTGTCTTCACATTACTTTGCCCATTGTTATTTGTTGTGATGGCATCACGTCCTCGTGATGGCTGTGCGTGTGATTTTAGTCGATGGAGAGAATTAAGACTCAGAGAAGATTCGTCGCTGGAAACACCGTACTTGCATTCAATCCGGCAACATACATAGAGGTACCTACCCGTGACTGGAATTTTCATTCTTGCATACTCACTGTGAGATGCCGCATGTGGGTCATGGGGCCATAAGAATAGGGCCTGCTCTGTTTGGTTTACAGTCGATTCCCGGAAAGTTACTTTTCCAATAAGACGTTTCATGGAAAGATGTTTCCCGCAGAAGTCACTATCCTGGAAAGATGATTCCCAGAAAGACGTTTCCCGGAAGAAAGTGCACTGTGGTCTTGACCTGTTCCTGCCCTAGTCCTGGTCGAATGGCTGTCGTGCCACTACGACTAGTGCCGCATCGACCGCCACGCCGGCCGCTAGCTGGTCCAGCAACCGACAGTGTTCGCGGTGACGGACTGGTCTGTCGTGGCAGCGTCAACGATGACAACGGTGCAGTACATTGCTTTGAAGATTAGCAAGGCAGCGCCGTGTAGGTGAATGACTTGACGCCGGACATGATGAGTACACACGTACCACCGTGGTCGCCGCCACCACAATGTCACTAAGGACACTATTCCACATTTCGTTATTAAGACACCGGAGTTGACTACTTAGTACTGTCTGAATAGAAGTGAACATGATCAAAGACGGTCGCTGGCGTAAACTGCAGCAAAGTTAGTGGCGCTGCTAACAAAACCTTGACAGTTTTACCCGGTTCAGATAAACCAATCCCGGTACGACTTAGCTAACACTATATCGCCACATATGCTAGCTAACCAGTTACTTCCTGTGTCATGGAAACGTCCATTTCTTTGAAAGTGACTTCTTTTGGCAATGTCTTACCGGGCAAGTGACTTTGTGGGAAACAACTGTAAACTTTCTGTTTCTGGGCTGGTGGTCACAAAGGCGACCACACCTGGCTTTAGTTTTTGTATATTGTGCGTTTTTAGTATGATTATGTTACTGGTGAATGTTTGCTTTTGTTGTGTTAGATTTATCAGTGTAGTTTGGAATCGAAAACCGATGAACCTATAATTGTGTTTCATATTGCTAGAAAGTGCTATTACTGATCTCCAAAAGTGTCTCATGAAACTGTTTCTGTGCACGTTGTAGATGTTGATGTACCTTCGAATGTGTCTTGCCAGTAGTGCTGGCCTGATTCCCAACCTTGAGTCGACGGCAGCAATGCAGCGGCAGGCTCCCGCCATTGGTCGGTTTGTGTGTCAGCTGATCGCTGAAGGTGGTCCTCAGACACAACTTGTCGTTGCTTACGTCGACGTCGCTCGGCAGCTGCTGACAGCATTCAATGGTAAGTTTATCTTTTCACTGTTTCAACAGTGCCTAACGGGAAACAGGATGGGAGTGCAGTTAAGTTGGAGATAATATTTGCAACCGGTGTTTCAGCATGTGAACATACCCTCTGCCAAAGATTATCAAAATCGGTTGGTGTTTCCTTCTCCATTCCAATAGACAGCATCTGAGCTGTGATGATTGTCTGGAGGTTACGTGGGAAATAATCAGAACTGTTTTGTGATATATTGTGTACAACATTTGTGCACAGTGATATGCACACACGTGAACAGTTCTTAAATTTGCATGTCGGTTTAGGTTTAGATTTCTTTGCTTGTTTAGGTTTAGTATTTTTCATGTATTTTATGTTAGCTTAGATCATTTTATTCCTGTGTTGCTTGTTTATTTTGCGTTGGGTTTAGTTTCTTCAGTGTCAGGTTAAAAGATTATACGGGAAGAACATCTCCAAAATGACTTATTCTGTGTCGAATGGGATATGAAACCTTAACTCGGTGAATAAAGCACACATCCTCACTAAGAATAATTGATCGCTCATTTCGTTTTGCTTCACCTTGTCTCTTGAACCAACTCTCTTTATCTCTTTGTCAACGTTATTATGGTACCAGTTGCTGCATTTCCTACTCGCTTATTTCTTCACCCATCAAATTTTCCTTTTCTAATTCACCACTCTGCTTATCCGTAACTCCCTCTCTCTTTCACTCCCGGCTTAAAACCTACCTGTTTCACAAATCCTACCCCCATAGTTTCACTTCTTCCTTCCGGACTGCTTCACGGACTATTGCCCAGACCGTTTCTTCTGAGCTACTCAGTTTTTGTTTTTAGTTTTTCCTTATTTTTTTCGTTTCTGTGCCATGCACTAGATTAGGCTGGCCATCTTGTCAGCTTCTGAGCGCACTGTGTCATATCGTATCGTATCGCACTAAAGTTAACGCATATTTTTGCGACACAGTATATTTCTGATGCCAGTTTTGTGTGATAACGTACGTGATTGATGTCTGCTGCTTCAGGTGTTCCTGCAATGTACTGTTTACTGGAGATCGTTGCTGTTGCACATGAATTCTTCTCTCCTCAGTTTGCCAAGGAACTTGACTGGATCAAGGTGTGTTTCTTGGTGGCTGTAAGTCTGTAGAACTGAGTTATTATAAGGATGTGATGGTGACACAGAGAATCATCTGACTGTAGTCATCAGTAGATCTCTTCAGACGTTGATTGCAATGTAACTTGCAGTTGTGTGGACATTGCCAGTGCAATAAGTAAGTATCCTTCAATGGTATTGGCTGTGACTCCCTGTACAGGCTCCAGGGCATTAATGCTCCGACTTTTATGTGTTGATTTCATTGCTATATAAATTGTTTGTTTGTGTGTTTTCTTAACTTCCTTCTTCGCTTTCTTCCATCTTTACTTCTTTCTTTTCTTATGTTTTTTTTCTGACTTGATTACTTCCTTACTTGTTTACTTCCTGACTTATGTATCTTATCTACCTACTCTATCTACTCCTTCCAGAAGGCCCGTTCCATTTCCAGGCCAGATGTCATAGTAGGCGACCAAACCTGGCTTTATTTTTTGGGTTTATTATATGTTGTAGTATATTTTGTTATGGTTGCATGTTTGCTTTTGTTATGTTTGTTTCAGTTTTTTAATACTAAGCCAAAAGATTGGCTGGGAAGAACGTCTCCGAAATGACCTATTTTGTCGCGGGTGGGACATATAACCTTAACTCGATTAATCGGCCAGTATGAGGGTGGTTTGTATACTAAGGCAAGCCTATCATTTGTCTCTAAGTACCACTCATTGTATATTTACTTGTCTGTTAAAGTTAAAAAAGTTAAAAACTAATTTGTAATTTTTTGACAGGGTTACATGAGGAGCAGCAAGGAAGAAATGTGTCAGCTCGCTGCTGAGCTGTTTGCGGTCGTGTGCATTGAATGTCAAGACACGTCCATTCACCTTGTCACCGTTATTAACGACCTATTGGCTGACACTCATAGCAAGGTCTGTAGCTGTGCAGTGTGTTATTGCAGTGGTTCATTATCATTTCAGTTACTGTGTCTGCAAAAAGTCTAAATAAAGCAGCAGTGAAGTCAGCAAGTAAGTCAGTTGTAAATGTCACCAAAATCATAAGAAATACCATAGAGTGAGGTGGTGCGGTTGCACAATGGGTAGAGTGTTGGACTTGCGATTCATGGGTTTAAATTCTTCTTGGGGCAAAAGCTGCGTAACAACCTTGGGCAAGTTGTTTGCACCTATGTGCCTCCATCACCAAGCAGTATAACTTGGTACTGGCTGAGGTGTGGTGATGCTCTGTGGCTGGGAAGGTAACCGCAGGCCTGGCAGAAAGTAATGGCAGCCTACCATCGTGTGGATGACTTGTAGTCACCTGCGGGCTGACTGCCTGTACACCGGGATCAGCTCCGGACCTAACCCTCAGTAACGAGTATAGGAGGCCTTTGCTTTTTTGCAGTGCATTGGCAAGGATGTTTGTTTGTGCAGACCATTGAGGTGTCGCGTGGTGCTGTACTCGCTCTGGGCTTCATCGTTGGACGAATTCTTTATCGTCAGAAACACGAGATCACGTCATCGACATCTTCAGAAGCGGCAGTTGCTGAGAATGCTACAGTAGACAGGATGGATGTTGACACAAGTACAACTACTACTCGTTGGGACTCCTCTCTTGATACAGCCATTAGTTCTGCTGTCCGTCGACTAGGTGAGTTATCTTCACAGAACTGTTTAACATCTCCGTGATATAAGAGATAGTATGAGGCAACGTTGTTCTTATTACCTATGTTGACGGCAGTCATAGGGTCGGGTTTTATCTCCATTTGTCTGTGTCTGTCTTTTTCCATGCAATATCTTAAAAACCGGCAAGAACGTCTCCAAAATGACGTACTTTGAGTCAAGTGGGACGTAAAATCTTAACTCCGTCAATCAGTCTGAAAAACCGATGCAGCTAGGATCATCAAACTTACATAGAAATGTTCCACGACGAGTCCTGGAAACCCATTTGTTTTGGAGTCATACGGTCAAAGGTGAAGGTCGCGTGTCACAGAAACATTGCCGGCATGGGTCTTTGCACTCTTGTGATTGCTGGCTTCTTCCACTTTGTCTTCGTGTTTCACCGCGGTTATTCAGAAAGTCGTCGGTGAATTTTAACTGAAATGAAATTTTGTTACAAGATACAGTTGTTCAGATTTTGAGATTGATCTTAATTCAGATCCAGTTTGCACCGGGATCTGGGATTTTTTGGGATTTTCACAGCTTCCTCCTACCATTATCCCACTCTGTTGGCACATTCTCAGAGGTGTGACCTGTCCAGTTGTATTCTAGTATTCGTATTTATTTATTGTTCTACATTTCGTTGGCTGTAGCCTTTTAATTGCAGAGTCAAGGCAGAATCATTAGATTGCTGAATGCTATCAATATGTAATGCTGGTTGTGATCCTTACTGTATTGCTTTGCTGGCTGATGGTCTGTAGCTGGTCTGCTACACTCCCAGTCAGTAAGGGTGCCAATGTATTCTGGACCATAACTTCGCAAAATGCCGTCCAATTTCCACAATTTCTGTAAGCCGATGCATGCTGCAATGCCGTTCAGATGATAATTTCTTCCGCTGCCAAACTCGTCAGTAAATATTTAATAAGGTGGTCCTACTACGTCTAAAACACGTCACTACCCAGCCTTGCAACGTCATTACCCAACCAGCGGCAGTTGTGGTGTTGAGTTTTCATCGGCATTTGTCTGTCTGTCTGTTTATCCGCATGATATCTTAAAACCGATGCAGCTAGGATCTCCAAACTTAACATAGAAATGTTCCACCATGCATCCGGGAAATCCATTGACTTTGGGATCAAAAGGTCAAAGGTCAGGTCTCGAGGCACAAAAAAACAGTGCTGGCATGGGTTTTTGCACTCTTGTGAGTGCTGGCTTCTTCTAGTTTGTCGCAGTAGTTATCTCAGATTGCCACTAGATTACTGACATTAATGTTTCTGACGTTGATGTTTCACAAAGTACTGCATCGGTGCATTTGTGATGTGATGAGGTGACGCTGGATGGCAGGCTGTTTAATGAACACTTTACTGCAGATTTACCACAGAGTCTGCCAGTAAAAAATTTTTGAGAATCAGTCAACATTTTGCAAACTCATGGGCAGAAGTATAGTGGACCCTTTTACGACTCCAGGCATGGAGTCATTGTTCTAGTAAGTAAATGAGTGTGCATGCTTGTCTATACAGCATCACTGCTGGACGATGCTTCTCTGGTGCTGGCTGCCTGTACGGCACTGGCTGAGATTGGCCGCAGACATGCTGTACCACTACAAGATGGCTGTGTGTCTTCCGCTGACCAGTTGACCACTGACCAGTGTGTCCCGCTGACAGTTGCTGCCGTCGTAGAGACACTCGTCAACAAAGTCAAGTCAACAAGTGAAAGTGCAAAGGTATCACGAGTGCCGAGGAACTTACGCCGTAATGTGCCATTTTTATGTATAGAATGTGCTTTGCCAGATTAGAATTACGTCAGCCCTATGCGGGCCCCAGTCCTTGACTATGCGGCAAACGTAACAAATAGACACGCTGACTGCATTCTTTTAATAATTTAGTAACATGTAGGTCGAAAGACAAACCCTGTTGCAGAATGACACCTTGACCTGATCATCACCGTCAATAGAAGCAGAACTGATGGCGCTACAATGTGTGTTGTCAGGTGCGTGAACAGGCTGCTTACTGTGTCGGTCAGCTGTGTGTTGGTGACGCCTACTTTCCTTATCGACTCACTGTGATTGAAGGCCTTCTTCAGTCGGCCGCTGTATGTTACTTGTCGCTGACATTTTGCATTCCCTTTGTTTGTTTGTAATGAACATACTAGAAAGCGGGGCAGAGCCCAACTTGTAGCCCGCCCGGCATGCTCGAGCGCCACTGTACATTTGTTACTTACCTACAGACTGGCTGTGTTACTGCCACCTAGCGAATGATCTTTAAAAACCAGCGCACAGCATATATTAGCGTCCCTGCGGTCACCACCTATGCAAATACACCTCAAGAATGATCTCAGGGGTTACTGGACCAAAGTTTACTAAATTTGTAGCTGTAGTAATTTGTCATCGATGGCGTTAACGCGAGAATCCACATTGTGATCCATCCACCGAGAGAAATTTCTGAAAAATAATTTATCGTAAATCGCCATTTGCTTTATTGACGTTATCGACAGTTGTGTTGGAGCAGAAGTAAAAGTTGGCCACATGAACAGTCATGCTGAATGCAACAGCAGGAACAAACACAGTACCATTAGTGAATATTAGTATAATATTTGAGTATGCAAATTTGATCATGCTTACAGACCGATGGAGGAAATTCACAATAGTATAATATGCAAATATGCAAATTTGATCCTGCTTATGGATCAATGCAGGAAATTCACACATCGCATGCTGACCAGACAAGACAAAGTCCAAATAATATGTTATGTCCATGGTATATGATCTTTAGGT
>Ga0209363_1001686_pt1 | contig 10883 bp, 3 predicted proteins | sample WorMetexBAHAMAS3_FD_187385 | JGI IMG/M metagenome (GOLD analysis project Ga0209363, IMG submission 187385) | Marine gutless worms symbiont microbial communities from Max Planck institute for Marine Microbiology, Germany - Inanidrilus exumae... | ecosystem: Host-associated > Annelida > Digestive... | reverse complement strand
CCCCACAAAAAATGAAATTTTCCTTTTGAAAAGGCGTGTTTTGGTGCATTTTGAGCGAGTTGGTGTGGATATTATATTACCTTGATGTTACAGCATCCAGTTCTGGTGTGTTTATACTGTTACAAACCAAAACTGGTTAACATGTACGGCTATTTGAAATTTCCCAGTCATGTGTACCACAGTCTTATGCCACACACGCAATTTATCCATTTCAATAGGGGCTTATCACTTGCACTAAAACAAGCTATACATTGGCTATATATTGACTATCGTTTGCTTACCTTCCCCTACCCCCAACCCCCATAGCGACTATCGAAACTCAGCGGATCTGCACCAATCTCAGGAACACCCTCTGGCAAAAGTGGGGTGGACCAAACTGGTTATGTCCACCCCGTGGCGACGCCCCTGCGTACTTGTCACTGCTGGACGGTGATTTACGATTACGTTGTCTTCAACGCTTCACGCGGCCACAATGTGGGTGTTGAAACAATCACTAGGTGTCGTCTACGTCGCAGTCACGTGTATACGGCATTACGCCGGTGGGACTGACGAAGGACAGCCAACGCCCGTTATGTTTCACCAAACTGGATTACTCGAGGACGTGACCAGCTATAGCTTGGACGAGATTGATCTCTTTCAGTCTGTGAACAGCGCAGAGACAAAGCCAGAATTACAACCTATTGCTATAGCGGGTCATCACATTCAGCGACAGAATGGCAATTGCACGCTGGTGTAGAAACAACAACAATGCATTATTGATGTATTTATCGGCAGGTTGTTAGCAATTGTTAAATTCGTCGTTAAAACTTAATTAAACCTGACATGACATAAGAAATGCATGTACTGCTTTTCCATTTGAAAGGTACACATGCGCGAAAGTAAAGTAAGACCCCATTGGAATTTTTTGCCAAGATTTTTGGCATGAGATAACTAGAGTCCCTAGGCTATCGTATGACGTTTGCGTGATCCTACGTTTTGCCGTTTTGGTACAGTGCAGCTTGTCACCCGCTTGTGACGGACAGACACACGACGACAGCATATACCGCGCTTGCATAGCGTCGTGCGGTAAAAAAATGTGTGGGTTCTTAACGAATCAGGTGTAAACAGGAACTGTTAGACACTGTCAAAGCAAGGAAGCTAGCATACTATCGTCACCTCTTGAGGAAACAAGGGAGTTGCCTGAAGACAGAGATAATGCAAGGAACAATGCCAGGTGCACACAGGCGAGGAAGACCACGCACGGCCTGGATGGGCAATCAATACGTAGACAGGACTCCCCGTGGAAGAGTCAATCAGAATGACAGAGGACAGAGATAAATGGAGAAAGTACGTCCATGATGTGGCCAATTCTCGGATCGAGGATGGCTAAAGAACAGAACAGGTGGAAGTGTTTTGCATTTCCGTCAGTGCCGTAAGTGGTTTTTCAACTTTACTTTGACTTTTCAAGTCAATTGACTACTGGACTATCAACTAACCCTAACCGCCAACCGTAGTCCTAACCCTCCAAACGTTTGTCAACTGCTCTGTTGTTTGTTGTCCAGCTATTCCCCAAATTTTACAAAAATCGACCCATAACTTTCTGAGGTGTCGTGTTAACAATCAAGGAGACCGTAATTAAATATTCCACAGTCTATGACGCATGGCCATCAGACCTAAGGTTACCTTCCCGGCCGCAGAGCACTGCTACTGCCCCTTGGCTGGTATTCACTTGGCTGATTACATACCAAAACGGTGTACCTGCGAACGGTCACCCATTTCAATACTAACCGGGCTCATTGTTGGGTAACGTCGTTGGTACCACCAAGCTGACTTATATGCCACTACGCCATACCGCCACTCGGCCAAAAATGGCGGATGTTGGTCATGAACGGGTGTTGAAGATGCAGCTGGAGGCTGAGACATACTGGTGGATGTGATGGGTTGTCATGATGGTCCGACACGACGAGCCATCATGTCGGCCCTTATATCTCGGCCTTTACTGATGAATCCGGCTGGTTGTAGGGCGACGGGCACGTTCGGTTGTTGTGATGACGTGCGTCGACCGATCATCGATGGTGTTCGTCTCTGTTGGACGCCCAGCAGACGAGGTCGGCCATGTCTGACGATCACTGTGACGAGAAGACAGCGCTGAAGTCGCCGCCGGCGGCGCCCGACGGTGACGGCGTGCGCGTCGACTCGATCGAGATGCAGAACCGCGTGGACACGGCGGCGTCGCCGGAGCACGCCGAGGCTGACCCGGGCACGGCGTCGACGTGGCGCTTTCCCATTCTCTTCCAGCGCTCGGGGCGCAGCTGGTGGAACCCGCAGTTTGACAGCGACGTGCTGGAAACGCAGCACGAGACGACGTCGTTCCCGCAGAGCCGCCGTCGCTTCCGCTACGCGCTCGACTACATCATCATGTCCTGCTCGGCCTGGCTGACGCAGTTCGCCATCCAGCAGGGTCCCAACTGGCCGGCGTTCGTCGGTGCGGCCGCCGCGCTGCTGGTGGTCGCGATCATCGTAACGCTGTTCACGTACAGCTCAAGCTATCGTCGGCTGGCGCTGCCTCTGTCGCTGGTTATCACCGTGGCGCTGTGCGTCTGTGACCTGCTGACGTTCGCCGCCGAGCCGGCCGTGCCGCACGAGGGCGACATCTCGGCCGTCGGCACGTTTGTCTGGTCGATCGAGATCATCCTGCTGATGTACACGCTCATTCCAATGCCGCTGTACGTCTGCGTGGTTGCCGGCACGCTCTACTCGATCATATTCGAGGTGGTGGCGACGCAGGTGGGCGACATGGCGACCCCGTCGTACGTGGCCGGTCGCGCGCTGCTGCACGTCTGCATCCACGCCGTCGGCATCCACATCTACGTCATGTCGCAGGTGCGCGGACGCAGCACGTTCCTCAAGGTGGGACAGTCGCTGATCCTGCGCCGCCGGCTGCAGACCGAGAAGCAGCTCAAGCACAACATGATCCACTCGCTGATGCCGCCCAAGGTGGCCGAGCAGGTGCTCCGGGCGCGCGAGGGCGAGCAGCGGTCGAGCGACGACCGCAGCGGCGCCGTCGACCAGCCGAACGCCAGCCTGTCGACGGACATGTTCCGCCGCTTCCACATGCTGCAGATGGACAACGTGAGCATCCTGTTCGCCGACATCGTCGGCTTTACCAAGATGAGTTCCAACAAGTCGGCCAAGCAGCTCGTGATGCTGCTCAACGACCTGTTCGGCCGGTTCGACGACCTGTGTTTCTGCCACGGCTGCGAAAAGATCAGCACGCTCGGCGACTGCTACTACTGCGTCAGCGGGTGCCCGGAGCCGCGCGACGACCACGCGCGCTGCTGCGTCGAGATGGGTCTGTCGATGTGCGTCGCCATCCAGGAGTTCGACCGCGTGCACACCGAGGAGGTGAACATGCGCGTCGGCGTCCACACCGGGACCGTGCTGTGCGGCATCGTTGGCACTCGCCGCTTCAAGTTCGACGTCTGGTCGCACGACGTGACGCTGGCCAACATGATGGAGTCGGAAGGAAAGCCGGGCCGTGTGCACATCTCAGACGACACGTACCGCTTCATCAAGGACCTGTACGACGTCGAACCCGGCGACGAGATCGAAGGTGAGCTGTACACTCTCAACGGTCTCTTTCGTGTTTCCTTCAGTACTTGACACTGTTGATTCGGTGACACGAGGGACATCCACCCCGTAAAAATTAAAAAAAAACAACTTATACCACTTGTCCCTACGGTTCTACTCCGGTTGAGGAAGAAAACCGAAGGGGGACTGGCTAACCGGCCTTGCGTGGAAAAACGACCGTTAAAATTAGATTGTGAACTATGTGTCTGAGGCATAGGCGGCGTGTATCGGGGGCTTGGTGGCTAAGCTCCCCAAATTTTTAGCTGCACATTCTCAAAAAAACAATAGATATGTAAACCGGAAAAAGTAAGAGAGTGCAGAAATTTACCCGTTAATCTAATCGCTGTCTGTAACTGATAAGATATAATTTTCAGTAACTGTCTATACTGGAGTGCAGAACCATCACCACGCCGTTTTCCCGGTGTACCTGAGTTAACCTCGGTTTTTCTTCTTCGCTTTTTCTGAAACATATCTTGGGCATAAGTTGCTCGGGGTTTTTTTAAGGGCCGGACGCATTTGCTGTTACTCAACCGACAGTGTCAGCGCACTGGAGGAAATTCAGAGCATCGACACCAGCTAGAGAAAATCACCTCTTCGACCTTCGTACTCCTGAGAGAAAGGGCGTTGCTGCCATTGCGCCCCCTCTCCGACGCCGGTATACTGCTGACTGTGCCATTTAACAAGCGTACTCAGTTTCCTTTTTGTTTTACATGCTCACGTTAACAGTCAGTCTTGCAAACAGCCCGAGTCTCGCAGTACTTAACTGTTATACGTATATACTCGTTGAACTAAACTCAGAAACAAGCATAAACGGCAGAGTTATTAGGAGCGCCTGCTTTTTCCACCGTGAAACTGCCATGCCAACTGATGGTTGGAAGAAAGGGGAATTTACGCGTTGAAAATGCGTCGGATGTTGGGCTGTTAGCCGCGACAGTTTGTCCCGAGCTTGAGAGACGTCCGTAACAACGTACTGGCTGTTTGGCACGTCCGACTGCGTGGCATGATCACTTACTGATTAGCTTGATCGTTTTAGCGGCGACGTATAGCGATTGCAGCCCGTCGTCGTCGTCGTCGTTCGCTTGAGTGCCAATATTGCGTTACGAATAGGCTTATATGCAGTCGCTATGGCAATTGTACGCCTCATTTTAGCTTGGCGGGGGTTTCGCTGCTGCTTTTCGTCGGTCGCCGCGGATGCTCTGTTTCTGGTGCCGTCATCGTCGCTGCCAGCTAGTGCCGTGAACCACGCGAAATACATCGTGAGGAGTCGTTGTTGGTGTCGTGTATAGTGGCATGTAAATTATGGCCATGCACGCGATAATGTGTGTGACAAGTGTCCAGAGTAATTTGGCAAAAGGCCGCATCGCCTTCTTGTTACCCATCGCGGCTGCCCCTTCCGTATGGGTGTCTGGACCCCCATCTAATAATGTTCCTTGCACCAACGTGAGTCAGCCTTCCCCTAACGGGCTGACTATCGGTTCAGCCGTTTTTGCACAGCTCATCTGTGTGCTCAACACACAGACCACATCTGGAGCAATAAGCCTAATAATTGATACAACGTGGGGTATCAGTGTGCAGTCAAGGGCCATGGGCTGGCTTTCCTGTAGTTGAAAACTGAAATGACCTTCAAAGGTCACTTAGTGTCATCAGCAACGTACCGTATAGAATGATAGCTGCCCAACTTGATCGCTGCACATGGATATAACTGAAAACAAGATGCAGTCCGAAATGGTAAACTTTTTTTAATCGAGCCCCAGGAACTGGATGAAACATACACATCGTCTTTAACCGGTGTTATCTTGCGTTTAACCAGTGCATGGTGGGATGCGTCTGCAGTATGGTTGCGTTCTGTTTCACTGGACTGGATCAGTCCAAGTGTTTATGAACGTCACAAAGCTATAGCGGCCTGTTGCTGACTATACGGCGGGTCGTCAACGCCAGAATGGCGCTGGCAGGCTGGCGTAAATGCGACAGCGACAGCTATGCATAATTACAACATTCACTGATTACATTGAACCGGAAGATCATTACCGCTTACGATCTGTTCTATAAACCTGACGTAAAACTATATACGTACTTTTTATCCGAGTTTTCCATTTCAAAGATACATGTGCACGAATATAAACAAGTTGGCGTGACAAATTCGTCCAATTCGTCACCGGTTTCGCTCAGACGAGAATTGCAGCACTCGGACTGAATGCAAGTGAATTTTAGAACGGGGACTGAATTGCTCTAACGCAGTTTAAGAACGGTCCAGCGGTGACATTAAAGATCGGTCTAGCTTTGATCTCGACTGAGTTATAGAACGCCATATACGATGAGTGCCTGCACGCGCTGTCTCACGAATTAAATGATAAATTACAACAACCGTTTCCGGCGCAAGGTTACTGGTAGTTTAACGTCTCTTAACATAGCACAGATGATCAGCGACAATTTCCGGCTCGCATTGACGGAACAGAGCGGTTGTAACGACGTGTGTGCCTTGTACTGGTTGTTTTGCAAATACAAGAAAACGTAAAACGTTCTTGAGAATGATTAGAGGTATTCTGCTGCGGTGGTGGGAGAAAACAAGTGTGATATTAACGTGTTCAGGTTAGTTTTCACCGGAATCATCTTCTGTAGGTTGCTCATTGCCCGTGCACGATGTCGTTTGCGAGCAGCTTTGTGTCGAGTGGGACGTAAAACCTTTACTCAGTCAGTCAATCTGTCTGCTACCGCGACGTGGGTGGAACGTATCCATTATATTGACATGCCCAGAATTAAGAATGCGTGTCGCCCGCTGTCCATGCACCAGCAACAACGTCGTAGCAACATTGTCGATTGCTACAAGTCGAACGATTCTTTCGACAAAGTCGAACTTTGCTTGGATTGTTGCTGGTACGGTCGGGGTTTTACGGACGGTTTATGTTGCTTGCTTGTTCACGTGATCAGGCGGTCGATTGGTCGACGGCCTACCGTGCAGGCGGGGAAGGAAAATGTCAAGGTTGTTCGCCGTGTGGCGGGCCGGACGGCCGGTCGCTACTAGGACTGGGTTCGCCGTAGGTTTGAGGCGGGCATGTCGGGGTCGGTCCGGTGACGAACGGCTGCAGGCTGCTTCCGTGCCTCCCGTAGATATTACAATAGACGAGACGAGCGCAGGCCGCGGAAGGGTCGGCGTTGACTGAATTATTGAGCAGTTTGTGAAGACAAACGTGTATGCCCAAGATGCTGTCGACTGGTCATGGATAGAACACATCCGGCCTGCACGTTCTTTTCGTCGGTCATCTATACATAATGTCCCCGGCTGAAAGTGTATTTATGTGCACGTTCGGACGCTAACGACCGGATATTTTTCGCTAATGACGCACAAGCAGTTCGTTTTCGTTTTTTGGTGCTTATAACAGCGAGGCAGTCGACGATTCGTGTATTAGATAACGTGTGCCCTGTACAGAAGGTTTCTATGATGAGAAAATGTCGTAGTTTTTGTGACAGTCGTTAACGGGAGTTCTTTATTATTGCGGCGGTCGTGTTAACAGCGCATTCTGAACTTCACATGGTGGGATTTTGTACACAACACCGCCAGCAAACTTGGCAGAGAGAGTGGGAGACAAGTTGAGCCAACGTCCATCTGACACTGCTCAGTCATATTGCTAAGGTGGAGTTTTCCGTCGCTGGAACGTGTCTCTGGAACTCTCTGCTTGTTACATTACGTGACAGAGACATCTCACTTGTACAGTTTAAGACACTTTTGTTTGTCTAGGGCTGCGGCGCATAGTGACTGTTGCTTTTGCGCCGTGTACAAATATTCTTACTTACTTAAGGTCCTGGACTCCTTTTCTGTACTTCTTTCAGCCTGCGTATCCATGAAGGGCTTCTTGCTGCTGCCGGCCGCGTGGCGAAGATCTCATGATCGACGTCCAGCAGTTTGGCTTCACCGCCTATAATTGACACACGTCGAATCAGGCACTTATCTATGCCCAAGACCGGTCAACGTAAATAGCCTTCTACGGCCGTCGAGGCTTGGCGCCGGTGATGATGATGCTTATGTTGTTGGTGGTGGTGGTTGCCTGAAGAGGGCTGACGTGCGTAATGACCTGATGACGATAATTGCAGTGGTACATCAAAGAAAAGCACTTAGCCAATTTTACGAGGCGGCCGACGGAAACTGCCGCTTGATTAACTGTACTGGCGCGGGACATTTAACGGTGCGGTCAATTAAGTTTATGCCATTCACAGCTGTGCGGTGAACATTAAGCGGTCAGCGTTTAGTGTTTTCTGTGTCTTCACACACACACACACACACTGTGCTGTTGTAAGGACGTATTTTATTGAGTCGACGTACAACAGGTGCTATAATTAGTAGTTGGTAATAAAATTCATCGTTGGTTGTTTGACTTAGTGTGCAGCGGCGTTCTATGGTTCTGCTCATCAACCAAGTTACTCTACGTCGAGCCCGGTTAGTGCTGAGATGGGTGACCGTTTCGTAGATATACGGAAGATATGTAGACAGTGACGTAATTTCTTCATTCCTGTCTATTGCCAGCTGTTCTGGCCGTCGTGATGTATAAGGCAAAGAAATCTGTAAACATTTTTGCAGCACTTACAGCCAGATCGCGCTAACACTAAGCTATTATTAAACCTATTGATTCCGTTTTATTTGGATAACGTGACAAACGTCACAATCTACGACATCATGCCCTAAAACATGGACATCGTATCGTGACCATAGATTACTGTGACGTCACTTCACCCTATCTATTTATTTATCTGTTTAAACCAACCCGCCATCCAGACCCACTCAGCCTGTACATTCATCCATGGGTTGGAGTAGTGAGAGGCGAGTGGCGACGGTATCGGCCACGGCCACCAGTGGGGAAGAAACGACGAGTTCTGCGTAACAGTGTTTGTTTCGCTGTTATTTAAACCGTACACGGTCGGCGGACCTTGCAGATGATGATGGGTATAAGACGTTTGTTTCCATGGATACACGGACGACACACAACCTTACCCTACGATTCAGCGGCAGCCGCTATGCGACTCCAGTGCTGCAGCACAGATGTCAGCCACTGGACGTCATGTCATGACAGTCGTCTCAAGTTCAGCTCTGACAAGTCTGAGCTGCTGTGAAACGTGGTCAGTGCATGGCTATCTACCCTTCCTGTAGCTCGGAGCTGACACCATCTCCACCAGCGACCATGCCCTTCCTCTTGGAGCGACCATTTCGTCTGACTCTGTGCTTACTCAGTATCGAAGGCATTGTTCCGTCGTCACTGCGGCGTGTTATTTTGGTTACGCCAGCTCCGACGAGTTCGTCGTTCACTGGCGCTGAATTACCAGCAGCATGTATTTGTCACCTGTTGCGTTGACTACTGCAACGCTCTTCTCGCTGATGCGCCGAAGGTCAGACTCACACAACATACAAGTTGCAGCAGAGAGTGTTGTATGCCGCGGCACGTGGATGCAGTGGGACCAACAAGGTCCCGTGCTGAGCCGATGGTGCGGTACGCCAAGAAGGTGGCGGTTGACGGATGATGTATCGCTGTGTCGGTGGCCAGGCGCCGCTGTACCTGATAGGCTATACTGTCGGTCGGCCACTGAGTCGCTGCAATGTCGCATCGCGGCAGTTTCTGCGTTTTGTCTACCGCAATCTTCTTGACATATCGCACGGCCGTCTGGCCGACGGGCTTTTGCTGTGGTTGGTGCTTGAGTCTAGAAGTGTCTTCCGGACTATCTCGGATCATCTGATTGCAGCATTGACAGTCTCAGGCCTTAGGACATTCAGCGCATTAAGCGACGATGTGATACAGAAATTGACATTTTGATTGCATTTACATCGCAACAGTAGGCTCCGTTACCAATACTGCTGGCATACTGAACAAGTCGGTGAAAGGCACTGAACGTTAACAGAGCCGGCCGTTGTCGGTAGCATGCTGCTACGGTAATTGGGTTTCACTGTCGCTGGCTCAAAGCGCCGTGAATGTGATGCAGAATGTTATAATCTCTTTCTGGTTCGTGTAATTGTCACGCCAGTGTTGTACAGCTGCATCGATATTGGTTGAGACTGTTGCATGTTAGTTCTTCTGAATTTGCCTGAATCCAGTGACGTCGTAAGAACTTTAGTGTAATGCAGAAATGCCGCTTCTGGTCTTTGCGCTGAATGTTCAGCTCGCTTTCATGCTTTGCATGTCGCCAGCCGTTATATACTTTGCGTAAAAAGGAGGTGATGGGACGCAACGTGATGGCCAGTGGTCACTGGTCACCCCATGAAAAGATGGAGATGGTTCCCAAAATAAGATCAGAGTTCTAATGAAGAAAATACAGCTGACGTATTGCATAATGGTCGCAGTACGGGCGACCACATTGATCCATCTTTTAAGCAGCAGCAGCATCAGGAGGAAGGCTGACTGATGCAAGGTGTTAGTAAGTAAATAAGTAAGTAAGAAAACTTCTAGTCGGCGCCCTTAACGTCTAGCCACAGGGCGCCGTGGCCCTGCTAACCAAACAAACGTTTTGAGCGATCGTTTAATAGTCTGAAGGTGATGTCCGGTTGCTGAAGCTGTTTAGCAGACTTCCACAGCGTTGGCCCGGCAGTGGCGAAACAGCGGTCGCCCGCCGAACTGGGTGTTTTCTGTGTCTGTTATTATTTTGAGTTATAACTCATTGATTGACAGCAAGCCTATTGTTGTCTTGCGTGCCACAGTTTCTTGTCAGACGACTGTTTAGATTTAGAATTTGCGAGCCCCCTTGCGTGTTGTTTTTATGCCGCATCGCATGCATTCTTTGCATAAGATGCGGGCTATAGCTACAGACGGGGTGGTCTCTCTGTCTGTGTATCTGTTGGTTGCATTCGTGAACGCTGCAAAAACAGCTGAACCGATCGAGATGCCGTTTGGGGAGTGGGACTGACTCACACGTCTGCAAGGGGGTTGAGCATTGGACGAATCCATTCGCAGCCGCGAGAGGTGACAAGCCGGCGATGCGGCGTTTTTCCAAATTACTTTTGGACACTTATCTTAAATAGAACCGACCGACATGTTCATGTTACGTGTAGGTTATAGCTTTCTGTGTTTTGTATATTTTGTGTTTTTCCCGCCGTTTTTCACCATTGTTACGCAGCATCTGTGGCGAAGTATTGCATTGAGCACGTCCTGTGTGTCTGTCTGTGTGTGTATCTGTCTGTCTGTTCGCAAGCGCATGGCTCGGTCCTCCTCCAGCGGGGTGACGCTATCCCAAGGGGAAGGGGCAATTTTGGGGGTTTTCTTCCTCTTGGAAAATGCATTGTATGGGCCATATAGTGG
>Ga0209363_1001685_pt1 | contig 10886 bp, 9 predicted proteins | sample WorMetexBAHAMAS3_FD_187385 | JGI IMG/M metagenome (GOLD analysis project Ga0209363, IMG submission 187385) | Marine gutless worms symbiont microbial communities from Max Planck institute for Marine Microbiology, Germany - Inanidrilus exumae... | ecosystem: Host-associated > Annelida > Digestive... | reverse complement strand
CACAGCGATCGGGAGGGGAGGGTTGAGGAGGGGAGTACCCACCACCTAAGAACTTTGTCGTCAGATCTATGAGAATTTCAAGGTCAGTGGTCGTGGCTGGAGGGTCCGGACACATTGATCCATCATCCACCTGGATCCGCCTACACGGTCCCCTGGCAAAGTTAATTGCTGGAGACCGTTAGTGGACTTGCGGCGCGCGTGCGGTGTGGTGCGTCATCTGTCCAAGTCGCCGTGGAAATATTACACAGCGCAGCGTGCACTGTTTATCGTTATCTATGCGTTACTTGAAGTTGAACGTGACTGACGTTACGCCGTCGTCGGCGTTTTCTTTGCGCACTGGCTACCGTGCACTTTTCTTGTTTTGTTTCCGAACTGTATTGGCTGACTGTCGTGTGGCCGATATCTGTCAGACTCATATACTGTTGTTCATACTATTTTTAATATAATCTTAATTATTCGTGCAACGTCATGGTATGATGAAATACAATTTGTTATTGTATATGTGTCATTTCTCTCGCACGCCTGTGTTTTTGACAAATTGTTCGCATATTTCTGTAGTCTGCCCAGAATACAGCATTTTATTGAAAGTCAAGCAACTGTCATGATAATTAGACGCATAATCGTAGGATCTATACATATAAAAACACAAGGTGTAACGCAGGCGTGACTGTCTCCTTTGACACGTGGCTCCAGTGCCCAGTGCCCGGCTTGGCATGATTGGCACCAGCAGCAGCGTGCCACGTCACCATCCAGCACGCTGTCTACGGCCGGCAGCCAGAGATCGCAACATAATGTGTGAGTTAGCTTACGCCGGTCCAGGCTATGTGATTTAAAACCGAAAACCATAGGTGGTGGAAGAGAAGGAGAGCGCGTGAGCGCGATACCTCGTTGTGTAGTTCAGTTTAAAGATAATAGCAAATAGTTAAGTTCGTAACAGTTGAAAGCTGTCAGTCAGTCATAATTCTTATATGACGACCAGACATCCTTAGACGCACATTACAGTCATGATCACATTTATTTGTTTTAGGCAGTGTCCATGAAACACAAAAATCATTAAAACTACTGTTCTAAACAAATGAACGTTGCTGTGCGAACATAAAACTAGATTACACTCACCGCAGTCTTTGCTAAACTGTTGACAGATGTACTCACGCTGTTGTTAATAAAAACCAGCTGATGATTGATACTGATGAGTACTTGGGGCATAGATGATCCTGAAGGGATGTGTTCAGGGTCACGTGACTTCTTTAAACTTTGGGAAATAAGTGATATCCCGGAAACTCCCATACCTCGGGAAATGTATATAGCCTACGATATTATAAGCTATGTTTATAGATGAACCGGAAACGCGCGTGGCTTGTAATTTCAACTGTCTTTCGGAAAATGCAGGACTTCTCAAACTCACAGGCAGTCTAAATGTAGTCGGAAATGGTGCAAGATGGGAGTCGTTGTTGCTACATCGACTTGTCGCCGCCGCTGACGTCAGTGATCTGCTGCCTTCTCGCAACCTATGCTGGTTTGAGTGTCGGTGTCTGAAGACATCAACATTAGCGAATTCGATCAGAGTATCAGACGTCACGTGAGTCCAACGCACCAGCATCGTCAGCAACAGCCTACGCTGAACAGATCGAGCAAGTGGTGACCGTAGCGCTCAACAAGTCTGTGCACTGCGTCGACGACGACGTCCATCCAAGCACATCACACGCTGGCTATCGCAGGACGCCGTCAACGCCAAACGGCAACGCCGCAAGTGGCCTGGACACCGACCGAGTGGCGTAGGCCTACCGCAGATCGTGTCGCAGGGCTAACAAGCTCAGCAACGCCTCTCGCTTCACGTTTTTCCACGATGAGCTCGAGTCAGCCGTTGATTGCAAAGAACGCTGGCGGATAATATCTAAACGGTTACTGAATTCTGGACAGACGTTTATGTGCGTACTGCGAACGAAAACAGTAATTTGTGTGCCAGAAAACTAAATAAGTAGCATCGGCATAATTTACAATGATTAAAAATTAGTGATATATGGCCTATCGGATAGCGCTATTTCCGATTGACCTTGAGTGACCTTTAAGTTATTCCGCCTTATACAGTCATTTTCTCCTACAGTTTTGCAACACATGACCATCGCCGCTAACGCGTGATCTATTTGTGATAGCTCCCGTATTTCGTGTAATTAGCATACATTATCATCGGTTATAAATCACGGCGAGATATCGATACAGCCCACGTCGCCTCACACGACGATATCTGGCGGTGCGGCGCGGCGCGCAGTATGTGAACCAGCACTCGACAGTAGCCCGTGTCCGACACACGTTGACTAATCGAATCACGGATGAATGGTTCGTGTGTTTCTGCGATGTACGTATGCGCATAGTCTGCAGACTGGGACAACACCCGAGACGGCGTATCTCTGGCTATAGCACTTTACCGGTGTCAGCCTGCAGTATTGATGACAACGCATGCAGTTCTGTCGTCAGGTCGACAACATCGCCGCTAATTTTCGCTTCTTCCGTTATATATATACGAAGAAAAAAAACATACGTTCGTACGTATTTTTTCCACACGGACCCCGCGTTATACTCAGTCAGGGAAACCATCCACCTCGTCTCGAAATCGGATATGCGCTAACGCATGTGAGTTGCACACCTGGAAACAGGGCAATCGTAGATATCAGACTTCGCCTGCGCTGTGCAATTCCTCCACCCCCTTCGCGGCTGATAAACCGCATCGCCTTCGACCGGAAATTTTCAGAATACTATTTGCGCTTGCATAGCATATTGAATGATCCTTTCTGCTGCATAATCCCTTTTGCAGCGACGCTACAGCGATTGATGCAGCGCAGATTGCCAATGCTTTTGAATGGCCAGGACAACCCCGAAAATTGCCCCTTGCCCTTGGGATCTGCACCCCATCTAATACATGGTTCCGTGAGCACACTTGAGTCTTCTTCCAAAACGGCATGTCGATCGGTTCAGCCGTGTTTGCACAGTGCACCATAGAGTATCCCGTTACTTTAGAATGGGCCGCTATGTTTCTCCCCAAAATTGCCCGTTTCTTTTAGGAAATCGGGTTCCCCATCTAACACATGGTACCTATGGCCCACCCGAGCCATCATCCCAAACGGCATCTAGATCGGTTCAGCCGTTTTCGTATGGGTTTAAATGCTATGCTGTACAATGCATTGTCAGTGGGGAAGAAAACCCCCAAAATTGCCCCTTCCCCTTGGTATTTCGTTACCCACCGGAGTAGGACCGATCCACGGGCATGGGTAACGTGCATAAAAATTGGTAAAGATCACACGTGTGATTCGGCAGATATGCTCGCGGATAGACAGACAGACACACACAGACGTGCTCATTACAATACTTCGCCACCGCTCCCGCAGGCGACGTCAATAGGTGTACGCTTGATCTGTATAGTCGTCGCGTATCTGTGTAGGTGTGCTAAACAAACGTCGTGTTCAGCACGAACTGACTGACTGCAGCACGCAGACATTGGAAGTCTGTCCCATCGTTGTTTTTGTCGCCAACTGAGTCGAGTTTACGATGCCGAAAACAGTAAGTAAAACATTATACATTACAGTAGGCCTAGACGTTTTTCAGCGCAGTGAGAACATTTCCACATCTTAGTGATATTTCACTATTTCAGTATTTACCCACGTCGACGGTGGTCTTGGCGGTAGGGTTTCCTGCGGCGTTTGTCGGTCTGTGTGTCTGTCTATCTGTCTGTTCTTCCGTACGACATCTCAATACCGCTACCGCTAGGATTACCAAACTTGACATTAAAATGTTCCACCATGAGCTCTAGAAACCCATTTACTTTGGGGTCAAAAGGTCAAACGTCGAGGTCACAAGGCACAGAAAACAGTGCCGGCTGGGTTTTTGCACTCTTCTGCGTGCCGGCTTTTTCTAGTTCATTCTTTACGGTTGTGCAATAAATGCTCGTTCATTCATTCATTTATTAAGTTGTTTAATTACCACACACTTTTGTGTTTCCTAACGGATGAAGTTGACCATGAGTGGACGTTGCAGTCGGTACAGCGTTGAGTGGACTTTGCTGTACGAACTGTTACAATGCATAGCCTAGTTGTCGCTCGTACACCAAGCTTCATTCTGGCGTTGACGACCAGCTACAGCAACAGGCCGCTGTAGCTTTGCGTCGTTCCATCTCACATTAATTTCGTCCAAATCATCTCATCTCGCCCAATGTTATGATTGCTGTCGTGACTGCTCAAAGAAATGCGTCGAGTTGTGTCTATTAGCCGCTGTCCGCTTCACTCTCTGCAAGGGTCAGTACGTACTACCCGTATTCACGGGCCTTTTCGACGGGCCGATGAGTGACGCGGCCCGTCCAAAATGATACCCGTGTCGACGGTATGTATTGAGTGCCGCCACACTGCGACTACTCTGCCACGCGTAGCACGGGGCCACTGAGTACGTCTGCGACTGTACTGGTACAACAGTCAGTATTAACCTACCTCACTTACATGCACGAACCTGTTGATGGGCGTGTGCCGATTTCAGTGAGGCGAGGCCGAGGTATACGTTATAGCGAGTGAGCTACTATATATTTATGATGTTGTGCCGTGCTTGTAGGTTGATGTGAAAGTGACAACGGTCAACTCGGTGCTTGATTTTTCTATTCGGTCGAACACAACCGGAAAAGAGCTGTTTGACCAGGCACGTCCTCTGTTGCGTCCTTGTGTTTGTTACTGGCCCGCCTACACATCGTGTAGGCGGGCAGACTAGTAGCAGTCGTTGGTGTCTGTAGTCGTCGTTGTCAGTCGTCGTCTCTTGTCTGTAACGCTGCCGGCCGGCCGCCGGGCGCATGGGCGGTCGGGCGGCCGACACTGCACGGCGGGCCAGTACGGTTACGTCCCGTTAGGGCGACACATTGTTTTACTGTTTGTCGATGATGATAATCGCGAGACGTCACTCTACCCGTGTTTACGGGCATCAAAAGCGTTGCACGTGAACACGGTCCTTGGACACGGGTGTCCAAAATAACGCCCGTGTTGTCGGCCGTCAACACGGCTCATGAACTCGGGTAGTGTCTACCGACCCGTAATTCGTTGTTCGTTTGATTTCCCCGTTTAATATTAGTTTAAACGCATGCACGCACGCACGCTCACACTCATCATCTGCAGCTCGCAGCGATCTAGTAGTAAGCTAACATGCGTGACAGGTACCAGTTATGATTCTCACCGCAGGCAATCGTGTTTTTCATGAGAGCCACTGCGATGTACAGCCTTGGACACAGGCGTTGACACTATGACTCTTTAAACATGTGAGTGAAAAAAAATAAAAAAAAGTTTACACGATGTTGGATATAATTAAAAGACAGTTTGCTCCCATTTCTCGAAATTGCTTTGTAATCTTATATAAATCATTAGTGAGATCTCATTTAGAATATGCTAACAGAGTGTGGTACCCCACAAAAAGAACAGACATTGATAAACTGGAACGGATACAGAAAAGGGCTACAAAATTAATTCCAGAACTACTGTCTAATTATCATTAGGCCTACAATGATAGGTTAAACAATTTAAATTTACCTACACTTAAATATAGGTATTATCGAGATGATGTGATAGAACTAGTCAAAATAATTAAAGGAATGTATGATCCGACATGTGTTTATCATTTCGATTTGTTGAATTATCAGAAGACTCCATTAGGACAAGGGGTAACAAATATAAACTTACTCAACACCACTGTCATTACGACTTAAGGAAATATAGGCCTACTTATACCAACCGTGTTATACCCATATGGAACAGTTTATCCGATTATGTAGTTTCTGCAGAAATGGTTAACACCTTTAAACGGCGCTTAGATAAATTCTGGTCTGATCAAGACGTGTTGTATTATAAAGCAGATCACCATGGCATCGGAAACCGTAGGTTATAGTCAATATAGTGTAATATTTTATGTATCAGTAGCCTAATATGTTATATTCAGTCATTATTTGTCAGATACAGAGGCCTTTAAGGCCTGCTTCCGTTTTCTCCATGTGATGTGACGTGATGTGATGTACAACATTACTGAAGCCTTCCACCCTCCGTGGAACGATAAAATGAGTATCAGCATTTCGGGCTGAATAATAATAAATGGCGATGGTGGTGCGGATGGATGGACTCAGAGCCTAAGTTAGTTGGCTTGGCCTAGGAGTTGGCGGCCACCCGGTGCTTAGTCTGCATTCATCATAATAATAAACCGGTTGAACTCCCATAATGGCCTTTCCATGACGACAGCACCATAAACGTCATCACGGTTATTATTATTATTATTTGCCGATGTAAACAGGAAAGCATAAGTGGCTAAGAATTATTTGCAGTGAGTAAACTGGACATGTATTCATGGAATGTAAATTAAAATAATAATAAAACCAGCACGCAATTCTGGGCGTATGAACGCTCTAAGTAGTGCTAGTGTCACTACATGGTAGTGTTCTGATGCTGTTGGTTGGATAACTGTTGGTTGGATGACAAGAAGGCCACCAGCCATGTCGCAGAGCGGGAAATTCGGGGAACTACGTGGTTAAACCGATGGGCCGTTCTGGGTCAGTTTTGTGTGGTTGAGTGGGTAATGAGTCACTGCCTGCTCTGATGTGAAGTCTCGCCGTGAGTTTCGAGCTTCTTGTTCTCCCTTGTAGCAAAGTTGCTGCTTTCGTCGTCTAATCCTGCTCTATTATTTTAGGTAACCAGTGTCATCGGACTAAGAGAAACTTGGTATTTTGGACTAAGCTTTATCGACAATGCTGGCATGCAAGCATGGCTGTCTGTTGACAAAAAGGTTTGAACGTTTTTGTTTACCGTAACTGATACGAAGAAAGATAGGCTTGTCGCTTGTTCGTATCTAGTTTTGTGAAGGCGTGTGTAAGATTCTGGCATTTTGTATGCAAATCTAGCATTTGGGTAACCTCTGTGGATTATTTAGCCCGCGCAGCATGCAAGCACCGCGGGCTATAATGTTCTGCTTGCGTTAATTTCTTTTTTAAATAAACATTTGAGCAGAGAGAAATCAGGATCTAGTGGACCGGTTTTTACCAAAATTTCACCATATGGTAGGTATTTGTTCATAGATTGCCGATTTTGCCCTTTTTTCGGTGGCTCAACGGACGTTGCCATGACATGCATGCCCCGCGGGCTATATGTTCTGCTTGCGTTAATTTCTTTTTTCTTTTTAAAATAAACATTTGAACAGAGAGAACTCAGGATCTGCTGGGGCAATGTTAACCACATTTTCACAATTTCATCGTAGATTGCCGATTTGGCCCCCATTTCCCGATGACTCAAAGGACGTTGCCATGGCAACCAATTTTAGGGTTTAAATTGGCAAAATCGGCTGGCTTATTTTCATTCGTCGCCTTGACATTCCGAAACGGATTGCAATATCGCCATTCTGATTTTAAATTGCTCATCTGCGATGATCTGGCTATATTGTGTGTAAATTTGGTGAACCTTCGTCCAGTAACTCCGAAGTTTAATGTTGCCAAAGGTGCACAACCGCTCGTTCCTTTCTTTAAAACAAACCTTTCAGACAAATTATCTCAGGATCCACCTGACCGATTTTCACCAACGTTTCACCGTATAGTATGTATTTGATCGTAGATTACGGATCTTACTTTGTATTTCCGATAGCTCAAGAGATATTGCCATGGCAACCAATTGTAACGTCAAAATTGGCGAAATCGGCCTATTCATCTTTATTCGTCGCCCTGGCATCCGGAAACAAATTGCAATATCGCCATTCTGATTTTAGGAGGTTCATCCGTGATGACATGGCTATATTGTGTGCAAATTTGGTGAACCTCGGTCCAGTAACTCTGGAGTTTAAGAGGGTCGTCGGCATGCACCCCTCATTTTTAAAAATAAATCATTTGATAAAAATTATCTCGGGAGCTACTTGACCAATTTTCACTAACTTTTCACCATATGGTAGGTAGTCTATTTGATCGTAGATTAAGGTCTGACCATTTTCCGTTCGCTCAAACTACGTTGCCATGGCAACACATTTTAGCGCGAAAATTGGCGAAATCGGCCTATTCACCTTTATTCGTCGCCCTGGCATTCGGAAACTGATTACAATATCGCACTTTTGATTCTAAATTGTTCATCTACGATGATGTGGCTACATCATGTAAAACATTTGGTGAACTTCGGTCCAGTAACTCCAGAGTTTTAACTTTAAGAGGGTGAACGGTGTACGTTAAAGCTCCTAAGTTCTGTCATATCACTCCCATCTTACGCTCTCTCCAATGGCTGAGGATCACTGACAGTGAAACGTATTGGTCGTGGTTGTTTTTTGATAAGGTTTTGAGTCAAGACGTGAAGAAAGAGACGCCACTTCAGTTTCGTTTCAGCGTGAGGTTCTACCCGGAGGACGTCGCCGAAGAACTGATTCAAGACATAACTCGCGTAAGGCATGCTTCACGTTATGTCATTACTTCGCCGCGGTAGAGGTGCGAAGTATTGTGATCAGTGTGACTGTATGTTGTCTGTTTGTCTATATGTCTGCTCGCATATCTCAACAACCACGAGTCCGAATTTCACAAAGTTTTCTGTACATGTTACCGGTGGCTGTGGCTCGGTCCTCCTCCGACGGCAATGCAATATATTATGTACTTCCGGTTTTGTGGATGACGCCATGTGTTCACATAATGGGCTGAATATGCCAGAATCAAAGACGACGCGTGTGTTTCCTCCAGTTCGCCAGGTGGCGTCACCTGGGTCGAAGTCTGCCCTCTCCGACTGCATCTTGTTGCTCGTTGCTAACTAGAAAGTCCTCGCTCGAGGTCGCACCGACCTGTTTAGCAACATTTTTCCCGTGACCTTGATCTCGGACCTATGACCTATGACCTTTGCACTGGACAAGGTGAAGGGCCAAATATCCAGGTCATGCAGTTCGTTCACACATACACACACGAGGAAACACACACAGACAAACGCACCGGACCGATTGCTCTAAGTGGACCACTAACGTGGTAACAACCGTGGGCGCATAGCCAGAGGCGAGACGTGGGTGAATGTTCTCTGTTCACGGCGTAAAAGTATCACTGCTTCGCGCTGAATGATCGTGTATGAAATTGTCCGTCCCTGACCGTTCCCCGGCGTGATGGATCAATATTCTATTCCTCCTGTCTCGCATAGTCCCTTTAGAAAAATTCACGCTATCAGCAACGACCACATACTGCGTCAGCATTAGCCTATGCACATAGAAAGTTTTTCTTTGTTTTTGTTTTTTTTCTATTACATTATACTTCGCGATGTATTATATGCATTGCAGAACTGTGAAAGCTGTATATACTTGTGTTGTGGCAATTACGTCTGTCTGTTTCTGTCATACTCATAGGCCGAGTCAAAACCGCTTCCCAGCTGTTTCTAGCTGGAGTTACTCCTCGACCTAAAATATAGAACGTTGTTTTTTCCAAAAGTACACTTTTCTGTCTAATTACCGCGCGACGCTATGCTATTACTAGCGCGGTATATGCTGTCGTCGTGTGTCAGTCCGTACGTCCGTCTGTCACAAGCCGGCACTGTAACAAAATGGCTAAACATATAAACATAGGATCACGCAAATAACGCCGTACGATACGAAATTCCAACGGGGTCATCCCCAACGAGGGCGCCAAATAGAGGTGGGGTAGATAACAGTCGGCGATTATCGACCAATGTGTCGCTATATCTCAGAAACGGTGCAACACAGGGCATAGTTACTATGGAACGCTAATACGAACTCGTATGTTCTCTATCGAATGGCACTATTTCCAATAACCTTGAGTGACCCTAACTAGTAACTACCCCAAAACACCCTATTTTGGACATTTTGTATCGCCTTTCATATCTTCGTATTGAGTGGAGATAAGAGACTTTATATTTGGTACGTAGGTTGACGGTACCAAGTGCTAGCCCATGGATGGCAAACCATCCCTGAAAGGGGCGTGGTTAGGTCACACGTACCATTTAAATTTTGGTGGGCACCAGCCATATCTCTGGAACGGCTGCAGATAGAGTTGTCACGTCGATCGTCTCGGGTGCTATTAACTTAGATGGACTGTCAGAGTGCTAAACTGGTGATGGTCGTCGGTCACCAGTTTACATTACGATAAGATACGACGCGATACGAGATGATTTATTCACGTGCGCTGAAAAGCTGGCAGGAGGCCAGCTTAATCTAGCGCACGGCACCAAAAACGAAAAAATAAGGAAGGAACAAAAAAAAACAAAAAACCGTATCACACTGACTGTCTGCATCTGTGTACAACACGGTGGGCGTGAGGCACCGCGTCGCTCGGGTCTGTCAGCGGAAGCGGAGACTTTTTTCGTCGTATCATGATATCATACAGCCGACTCCGATTGTCGCAAGTTGTCAGTGACACTTTAGCGTCCACTGTGAGTTACCATCACTCAGATAAAAATGATCTTTTGCACTTGCCCCATTATGTAAAGATATTGTGACTTTAAACACACCCCTCGGGGGTAATTTATCATGCATGCACAGGCTTTATATCGGTATCGCTGGCGAAAAAGATACTGTATCTACGATACTTTTTGCAGTATCGGTATCGGCATTGGCGATACTTTTTTGTAAAAATATCTGCGATACTTTTTCTTAAAAAGTAACGGAAGCGTTACTTTTCACCGCGAATCGATATCACCGATGCTTTTGTGCCAGAACTTCTAGAAGTGTCAAAAGACGTCTAATTTTGCAGTCCATTCAAAATACGTCGGCGTTAAAGTGCAATCAATTGTTCCATAGTTAACTGTTGACGAATTTTACTATTTACATTTCTACTATTTACAATAGTTAGGCCTACCGATCTTCAGGTTACCGGTAATTAACACTCTTGTCAACCGGAAGTTTAAACTTGACTGGCTAGATGACTC
>Ga0209363_1001684_pt1 | contig 10887 bp, 8 predicted proteins | sample WorMetexBAHAMAS3_FD_187385 | JGI IMG/M metagenome (GOLD analysis project Ga0209363, IMG submission 187385) | Marine gutless worms symbiont microbial communities from Max Planck institute for Marine Microbiology, Germany - Inanidrilus exumae... | ecosystem: Host-associated > Annelida > Digestive... | reverse complement strand
CATCCACACTGGTCGCTACAGTGTGATCGCTATAAAAGTATCGATATCGAAGTATCGATCTCGATATCGATACTTTTACGGCAAAGTATCGATATCGGTATCGACGATACTTTTTAAGCTGGTATCGATATCGAATATCGGCGATACTTTTGGAAAATATCGATAACAACCCTGCCAATAAGATTGTTTTCAACTTTTTCAAGTAAATAACTCATAATATGATCTCTTATTAGTGTTTTGAGAATTGTACAGTATACACTAGTTAAGCTAATGGATCTGTTATTGCTCCTATCTGATTTTGACCCTTTCTTATGAACTTCAGTTACTACTGCTAGCTTTACAGTTATTGCCTACGGTATGTTGAATTGGTTAGTCAGTTAAAATTTATTTATTAATATTTGCTGGTGCATATACTTAGCTGCGAATAATTTATCAAAAATGTTGATATTTTGTACAGGTTGGTTTACAGATCATGTGGCCTGTTCTTTCCATTGATTTATCCATGTTGTGGCGGACTTTTGTGAATGGTCAGAGTTTGTCGGGCTCATTGTCAACCGTGTGGTTGCTGCTTATGTTCAGCCTCATGTCAGTAGTACATGGTGGAGAGTATATGACAGTTAGTCGCAGTTCGGCGATAGTTAACATAACGTATCACAGCCGTCTGACTGATAGCATGAGCAGTGAGGTAAGATGGTTGCCGAATTATGGTGGCATAGTTTTGTCATTTACTGATAAAAAGCTGTTGTAACGTTTGTCTATGTCCTTTTTATTCCCTTACATTTATTGATGCCGGTAATCAGCCATGGTTATGGTGCATTTGCAAGTAGCGGCCTCACTAGCGCCGGGCGACAGCAGTCGTCGCCGGATACACTCTTTTTTCGCACCACTAATACAGTATGTAGATGTCGCTGACACTCTGCAGCAGGAACTGCAGGACTGCGGAGCGAATGTGCTCTCTTTTCTGCCGTTTGGCGGGTCGCAGGACTGCTTCGCCAACGACATTGTTAGTTGTGGGTGAGTGGAGTTAACGATGGACGATGATAAGCAAACATTGTCGAGGGCCTTGCGAGCCAGTTATTGATGTCTCACTTCCACAAAACATAGTCCTAACAGTCGGTCAAGTTAGCGATTGATTATCGATTATGGAAAAAAGTCGATTTTTACATTCCTTTTTTGGGGTCAAAAAGTCTAGGTTACATGTCACGAGTCACAAAAACATTGCCAGCATGGGTCTTTGCACTCTTGTGACTGCTGGCTTCTTTTGGTTTGGATTTATTATTGCTTGATAATGATCGTCATGCATTGCATTATTATGCACTCTTGTAACACTGTGACGTTTGCTACATTGTTAATAACAACAGTCATTTTATGATCATTATACGTATGAACCTAGTTAGCTGGCACCTCCAGAACTTGAGGATTTTGTTAGAGCAGAGTTTCACTGGTCTCATACCCTTGCTGGTGGCAAGTAGCTTATTTTGATTAGAAAGAAGGTGCAAGGATTCTCCTCAGCAATGTTACGTCCACTGTCTGTCTACCATAACACTGTAATAACATTAGATTACTAAACGAATCTTAATTCAGCAACATTTTGGTTGAAATTTAATGCTTAAAGCGAACGTGTTCTATGTGTTTAGGTTAACGAACTTGGTCGCTATGGAGACACTAGTCGACTGTCTGTCGAGTCGGGGTTCGTTGCTCATATGCGTGCATTGATGTTGGAAAGTGGTTCTTCCAGTTGCGCTCTTCGACCAGCCAGTGTGCCGTCGGACAGGTGGATAGCACTTGTCGACAAAGGCACTTGCAAGCTTGCATTTGTCCTGAGTGCTCCATTGCTGAGGAATGCATCAGCAATCGTTGTCTATAGCCAGGATGATGTACATGAAATGCATAGCCGACGACTTAAATGTAAGCACATTTTCAATTTCAATACTAGTAATGGCGTAATCTTCACATTTTACTGGTTAGTTGCTGGTGGAATTGTGGAATAACACATGTGAAATTGTTGTAATTTTGATGTGGCTGTTGTATGTTCCTCATCAACTGCAATGCAGCTGGTTTACTGGCATGAATGCCAGAAGGGTAAACTGCTGGATTGCATTTGCTGACTGGTGCAGTTTTTGTTATTTTGCCCTACCCCAGGGGCAACACATTATACCAATCAAGCTGTAATTTGCTGTGCCGTGCCCTTCCAAATATCACTTTGATTTCTTTTTTTATTTTTTTGCTATTTTATCTTTTCTCTCTCATGGAATAAGGAGAACAGTATATTTTGTGACAGATGCATGTTTGCTTTTACTGTGTTAGATTTAATTTTTCAGTACCAAGTCCAGAGATTGTCTGAGAAGAACGTCTCCGATATGACCTATTTTTGTGTCGGGCGGGACGTAAAAACTTAATCAATCACTCAGTTGGCTCATGTGATGGCCGGGCCATGAGCCTGTGGTTGGGCTCTGCCTCTGTCATAACATCATAAGCTACAGTTGTCCATTTAGTAGTATAGATTATTTGAGGTAGTTGAAGTTTACGTTTGGGTTTAATGTTAGTACTGAGACGGTATCACAGTTAATTTAAAACCAAAATTTTCACTGAAATGGCAGGAAATGTAAATTTAATTTTAATTGTTAAAAGTTTAAAGGAGTAATTTGTTAATTTATTGCCACAGCTTTATACCTGGCCATGTGGCCAAGTGGTCAGCGCACTTGGCCGCCATATGCAGTTGAGCGTGACGTGCTCAGTGGCCGAGGTTCACGCCTCGGCCCGGGCGCATCTGCCTACCAAAGAATTATTTCTGATTTTTTCTAATAATTCTTATGCACACAATGAACAGGGAGTTAATCCCGGGCAGGTAAGAGGGTTCGACGGTGTCCTCTATAAACTGTGACTGTTGCTGATGCCTTGATTAGCAGCATCAAGGTGTCAGCTGCGTTGACGTGAGCGCCGAAGCAGACAGATGTGGCTAGGTTTCCTGGCTAGGCGCTAAAGAAGTGTCAGTCAGGTGGTCAGGCACTGAAGAAGTGTCGGTCAGGGCTGGCACTGAATGAGTGCCAGTCCGGGCTTAGCCAGACAGTAGGCCACGCCTAGAGGGGGCATGCTTAGAAAAAAACAGACAAGCTGCTCATGCCTACTGTTCCTTTCTCCACCCTACAGTGCTACACAATGCACACATACACCGCACACACCTACCAATTTTCCTCCTCTCCATGGGCTGGCTCATTGGACCAATATAAAGGTCTCAATAGTGGGGTCTGGACCCCTGCCCGCGAAGAACGAACGAATGCCATAGCTGTATTAATCTAGTAAGTAATCATGTTGGTATTCCTCAACATTTGTGAATATGCTGTGTATGCTTGTATATGTATACTTGTGTGCGCAGCTGATTACGTCAGTGTACACGTTTTTGTGTCGATGGAGTTTGGCACACATGTTGGTGCTCTCGTCGACAATGGCACACGTGTCTTCATGCATATATCCGTTGGCCAGCACCATACGACGTACTACAGCACGATAAACAAGACGTCGATGCTGTTTCTGTCGATATCATTCATTGTACTGATGATCATCTCACTTGCTTGGCTTGTCTTCTATTATGTTCAGCGGTCACGCTACACATATGCTAAACAACGACTTTCGGTAATCGTTTTTTTAATTGTTAAGTAACTGCAGTTGCACTTTGGGTGGTTGCTAGATGGTTTCCTGTCGATTTAGCTAGTGGATATTGCAATTTTTAAGTATGTGTGCCAGCTGCATCTACAATTGCAGGATTGGTTAGCTGGGTAATAGGTGCGTGATACTACAGAATGGAGAAAAAACATAGGCATTTTTATTTGGCATCTGATCGTCTGTATTCTTAAATGCCTTCTCTTTAATGCTTTGCAGGCCAGACAGTCAAATGCCTAATGGTTGGTCAGCAGAGTGAACCATGACGGAGAGTGGCATGGAGCATGGAAGTGGACCAGAGGAAGAGGGGACTCCCAGTGCAGCTAGGATGATATCAGTATAGTTGGCTATCCTTAATCTGGGGTGAAGGCTAATGTTCAGAAATCATCTACTTGACTGCTACTGTCAGTCCGTTGATTGACATTTGTAGAAATTTGATCTCCAAAATAATGTTAAATTGTTAGCCTTAGCTTATAATATAGCTAGCAGCAGTTAGTGTGCATGTTATTTATGCACTGAAGCTAAAAAAGATTCTTTGTTATCGTGTCTGTTATGTTAACCTCATCAAAGGAAGTAATGTATTTTGTTGTCCTAGAATTACTCAATAGTTGTTTAGGATTTTCATAAAATTTTGGATAATGTACACCTTGATTCAAAGAACAGCTGATTAGATTTTAGAGGATTTTTTACTCAGATGCACAACAGGATTGCTGCCAAACATTTGGAAGCTATGACGATAATTTCACATTTCAACAAGTGGCCTATTATTAGCAGCAGACTGCTGATTTTCTGCATGCTGGTGTGCCAGCATTCATGAAAAATGGAATAGAAAACTGGCTGCTGAATAGCCAGTATTTGAATGTGGTGGACTGCACTATTTGAAACACAGTGCCACAGTTAGTTCACTGTCAGCACATTTGTGAATTTGTTGGCCAGAACCGAATTGATTGAGCGATAAGATACTTTTTGCAATTGACTGTCGTTAATTATTGCAGCAAGCGGAGGACATGTTGAATACCACTTGACTAGAGTGATTGGTTTTTGGTGTTTTATGTACATGTGGCAGACAACAACATTAAATGCCCTAGTTTCAGTGACACCCTGTAGTGATAATTATAGAGTTAGTGCTGTATTAAGTTGTTTTCATTACACATCTGGTTTCATAATTTGATCATGTGTTGGCAGTACAATGAAGTCGTTAGAAAGTGTAGAGTTATTTTCAGTGACTTAACTTGTGGTGCATGCTGCGTGAAAACAGAGACGTTTAATGTGTGCTGCAAAGAAAGCGATTGGCAAGATGCCGCTAAGAACTGTTCGTAATGGCGATGAGGTTAGTTTAACTGTGTGTCGGCATGGTGGCTTTGTGTAAGGTGCACTGCAAATGTGCTTATTAGCAGTAATGATATTAGTAGTAGCAATAGTAATGAACGAATTCTGCAGTGACGTTGTGCAGTTTTGAAAATTTTGATATTGATATTGAAATATGATTTGGTTCGGTTCATTATTGTTTATTTTTCAGCTGTTTCGATTTTTTGAGTAATTGGTTAATTGCATAGACAGAACAGAGATTTCATCAGTACTTTTGACACTAGAAGTAAGAATGATTTTCACAGTTTGGGAGGTTCTAAGTCCATACCCCCCCCCCTGCACTCTGCAGAGATCATAATGATATTTGGCACAGGAGAATAGAATGTTCCATGCAGACCTATAGTTCACTATTTCCGGCCAATTATCATTTTGATTGTTGCAGCATATGACCCCTGCAAGGTAAAAATGGCTTAAGTAAATGTTGGTAACTATTGAACATATACTTTTGAGTTGACTGAGAATGAATTTCATTATGCAGAATAGTTTTCTAAGTATTTAACTGCTACTTGGTTTGTTCAGGAGATGGAGACAGGGTTTGATATGTGTGCGGTGTGTATTGAGGGATATCGAAGCTGTGATGTGATTCGTATATTGCCGTGCAAGTAAGTCACCACAGATCATTATTGAAATTGTACGAAACTGTTTGTATGATGAAATTGTATTTCCACAAGTACTGAAAGAAAACAGCAACAGTACTTAGAACGTCTGCAGTTTGTCCTGTAATGCAAATCTTAATGTAAAAATGTATGTTAGTGAAATGTCATTTTGAAATGATGCATCTCAGTATGTCACTGATAGTCACCTTGGTGTAGCAGTATCTAGCTAGAAAGAGTTATAAAACGTGATTTGCACAATGCATCAAACCTATTGTTTCTTGTTGACAAACGTACATTTGTTAATGTTTACCTTTAAGAGACTGACAGAACTGACAGAGAAATAAATGGAAAGTGGCTTTAAAATAAGAATGCATTTGTACACTCAGTTTGTGAATGTGTGTGCTGACGTTTTGTCCTTTTTTGCTGTAGGCATGTGTTTCATAAGTCGTGCATTGATCCGTGGCTGATTGAGCACCGTAGCTGCCCTATATGCAAAATTGACATACTGAAGGCCTTTGGTCTGCAGGTAACAGTTGTTCGGTTAATGTGAAATGGTATTATCAAATCTGTCTGTCGTTGTTAAACAAAGAAATGATAAAATGTCCAAAAAGACAAAAGTCACTGCACGGCACTTTACATGCATGAGAAGGACGTTGAGAAGAGGTAGATCTTCAGATGTACTATGAAGACTGATGTAGAGGGTGCCGAGGTGACGTGTTGAGGCAGACCATTCCAGATATAATCAGCCGCAACCGAAATGCTTATTCATCAACGGTGGAAAGACAGTGAATGACATTGACATTGCTGACTGTAAAAATTGATGAGCATTGGAGTTCGCCATTAGGTGGAGTTCATGAGTGAGATAGGTGGATGCTGATCGCCTGTAGAGACCACTCTCTAATGACTTGGGGCAGTTGTCATCATAAAGACCAGTCAGGGACTACTTGTTTGCACTCATTTTGTGTTGCTGTGTTGTTTTTCATTTGTTTTTCACTCTACATGCACAATAATCTATTTGGTTTGAAAGTCCCATTAAAGTTCCACCAGCTACTTTCTCTCTTTTCAGTGATGCACCCGATGATGGAGTGTTGCTGTATCAATGATATGTCGCCATAGCTTACGATTATCGTCCTTCCTCCAGGCTGAATGGATCACAATTTTACGTCAGCATTGATCCCATTGAGCCAGGTAGTACATGGGCACCCTTGGGCTATTCTCGAATGATTTGGTGGTCAGAACGATGTACAAATGACTCGGTGATGATCCTGTTTGGAATGCACTCATGCCACATGCCCAAAAAATGGAGCCCTCTTCCTTGGATAAGAGAAGAAACTGGAGGGCATCAGGTAATCTGCCTGACAGTGGCATTGGTAACATGTCTGATTTACATGATCTGGGGGAACCATGTATCAAACGTATCCATTTGCCTACCCAAATGTTACAAACTGACATTGACTGTAGGACAGCTTAAAGACTTCTGAGTTGTGTTCAGCTGTTGTCATGTTTATCTTTGTTACTGGTAGTCTACTAATGTTGTCAACATTCAGAGCTGAGTTGACAGTTTGCGTTTTGTATAAGATTGCATACAAGCACTGCTTGTTGTTGTGTGTGAAGGTTTACCGAAGCAGAGAAAGTGCTCTCAATGTTGAACCTGATGTCGTGAGTACGTCGTTCGGTTACTCCGAGTTTGTTGCACCGGATGCTGGCATCGTGCGCGACTTTGATTCCGATGGCGTCGAGATTGTCCGCTTTCAGCTGGCTCATATCGAGTACCACCGCGGGTCAGCAATGACAGAGGACATTGGTGATGAGCCGCCAGTTGGTACGGTTTCAGCATCCACTGCCCGTGAGAGTGCGGTGGTGATGACTGAAGCACAGGCGTCAATTGAATGTGTACAACGCAGTGATGATGACAATGATGATGATGTTGGCAGCTCAAAGATAGAAGTGCCAGCAGCCGCAGCGCATCCTCCGTCCCTCACGTCGGCAAAGAGCGAGGATTCAGAGCCTAATGAAATGCAGTCACTAATGACTGACAAGACCCGCATGCGTTAAAGCAGCCGCCTGAACAAGCCTTCATCAGTTGCACTACAAATGGAGTGAAGCTAGTTCTGTAGGCCAAGCGTATGCTTTGGCAGTGTTGCACTGACCAATAAGTAATTGTTGTCATAAGAAGTTTTCTCTGCTATCGCATATGTACAGAAGCAGTGAATTACATCCACATAGATTTTGAAGCCTTGGATTTTCTTTATGTGGTATGTTTTTAAGGTGTGAATATATAGTCACTCAGCTAATTGTATTTTAAACATTAATAATTAAATGTCAATCACAGATGCTGATTCTGTTTTTGCCAGTGAAAACTGCTGTCTTCAGTCAGCTGTGCTTTCAGATTTCTTTTTCTATATTTGCATTGTTTGTTCCATGTAAATAGAATGTTTCACATGGAAGCATTCTACACCATTGGCCATAAAAATGTGCCACTTTATTTTTCACTATAGCTCCCATATTTCTTGGTGGATTTTTACACTTTTGTAGCAAAGGACACAGGAAAGAATACTCTTACATTGCAGTTATTTAACGGACTGATAACTTCATAATCGCATCACAATGCAATGTTTACTTTATTGAGTTACTTTGTGCATGATAATAATGCGATGAAATGGAATATGGGAATATGTTGAGTGCTGAAGATAAAACTTTGATCAGAACCTGTGGGAAACTAAAAGATTTCCTGCCCAATGACTCATCAAGGAATACCCTAACAAAGATTGATAAGAACAAATATTTGATGATTTTCTGCGAAAGTTGCACACAACCAGTTAGATGAAACACACTGCAGGAAGCTGTTGGCCACGGTCATACCATACTGCAGGTACATTTGCCACAATTGCAGACACAGTTGAAGTGAAATTGTCAATTTTATACTTGTTGTGTAGAATATTTATTCCTGTTTCCATTGGTACATAAACGTGTAAAAATCCACCAATAAATACAGGATTTATAGCAAAAAATAGTTGCACGTTTTTATGGCCCACCATGTATTTATGCACTGTCCAGAAAAATGACTGCACTTTGAGATTTGCAGTCTCAGTGATAGCGGTGAGAATGTGTTAAATCAAAATGTGTGATTAATTAATCATTAGTTTTTAGTCGTTCAGTACAAGGATTGTTTAATAAAGTCTGGGAGTCATATTTGTGAAAATTATGTGGTAGATAGTTCTGTCTGTTCTTATAGTAGCTGCATCACTTATCTGTTTGCATTTAAATGTTCCAATTTACGATTTTCACTATTCTTATTCTTGCCTAAAGCCTCTGTAATTTGATGTCCTTCAGGACGTGCTGTTTTATAGTGAGGTCCCAATTTTCAGTTTTGACTTGCCACCGTGTTTTTTATCAGTGGTACTTACCTTTTGTTACCTTCCTTTGGAGTGAGCAGCCTCATGCAGACTGTGCAGTGCTGAGGCCACGTTTGTGATTGGTCAAAACACTTGCGCTAAGTCTGACACGATGAAACGTCAATTTCCATTTTGCCTTTTGAGCTGTGACTAGTATGTGCATTGTTCTGTTGACATTGTAATACGTTTGACATGTCACGTTTTACTTTGTGTGTCATAAAAGGCAACAATTCTGGAATCGATTGAACAACCCAACAAGTTCAAATGTAGTGAAAATTGTTGGTCACTACAAGACTTGTGTTTTTTAAATTTCTGATAGACTTTGACTTCTGAGCTCAAAACTGATATGTGAAGTATACGTTATATTCGCACAACATACATTTTATTCTTAGCTTTCGTGTCGGCTTTGGGTTTTCCGAAGCTTTTCATTTTCAAGTAAGGGCAGCTAACGGATAGATAGGCAGACAGACCAGCTGGGTACAATGCATATTGGAGTCAGCTTTGAGGGAGGACATCATAATAATGTATGGCATGAATCGTTATGTAAATAATATATATTATGAATACTAATGGGCAGTATTTTGCTTATGACATGTGGTCACTGGGCTGTTGTTATCCCACTAAACAAACCAGTCATATTAGCAAGTTCATTCTGAGTCATCCTGTTGTACTGATATATTATACAAATAAATATGATATGACACGAGACATTTAATGGGCACTGCAGAGAACCATATCGGAAAAAATAACAGTTACAGAATAAGAGTCAGTCATAATGGTATGTACATTTACACCATGTCTCGAAAAAACACTTGACTTTTGATCATAACTTCGGCATTATATTGTCTGATTTTCTAAATTCTTTCACTGACAGATTACTGAGGAAACGCTGTGTGTGAGTATTACAGGGTATTCCACCTCACCTTAACTATATTGCTACACTACCTTGCTATATTCAAACTTTTTAAATAATGGCTGAACTTCTACTCATACCATCAAAATTAATCAGTTTTTGTGCTGCCCTTGCTTTTATATTCTTTAGGCATAAATCAGCGTAATTGAATAACTTCTGTTGATTGGGTAATAAGTGTTTCAAAATGTTAACTATTGTACATTACCATGTCTGTACAGTATTGATATATCGTGATGCCGTGTTTACGCAGTGTACTGCAAATGTGTTTTAAAATTATTCTGCTATCACTACTACCTTCATGTTAGCCTAACTGGCATACTGCTCTGGAGTTACTTTTGGTTAGGTCAAGTCCCAGTGAAGGAAAACCCTTAGGATTACAACTACAGGAGTTTAAAAGCCGGATACCCTTCCCGTTACCACCACTGTGATGAAAGGACAGTATAATACAGTACAAGATGGTGACCTGTATTATTTATGCATTCATGGAGTGAAAAGGAAAAGGAAAGGAAGCGTATTTATATAGCGCTTTTTATATACTATGTATATCTCAAAGCGCTTAGGCATGGATCACACAGTTTTTACCTGAAAATACACCATGCCTGCCTTTCCTTTGTATGCGTTCACCATATGGCGCCACCTCTAACTGAGGTAAGAGACATCTAATTGCAGCTTACTACTCATCTATCAACCCCGAAGGGATGAAAGGCTGAGTTGGCCTGGTTGGTTGACCCACAGCGGACGGTTTACCCACATAGGTGGTCACCCGTCAGCTACAGCTCGAGCGCAGGACAGAGAAAGTACGCCGGCCGAAGACCGACGTTCTACCACTGAGCCACGCAACCAACCATAAACTAGTAGTGACGTCAGACTGGCTCCAGCGTCCCTTTCTTCAGAAGTGATTGGATGAAGAAAGACCAAGGCACGATGGATGATTTTCCGTGGTCGGCGTCGGTGC
>Ga0209363_1001683_pt1 | contig 10889 bp, 6 predicted proteins | sample WorMetexBAHAMAS3_FD_187385 | JGI IMG/M metagenome (GOLD analysis project Ga0209363, IMG submission 187385) | Marine gutless worms symbiont microbial communities from Max Planck institute for Marine Microbiology, Germany - Inanidrilus exumae... | ecosystem: Host-associated > Annelida > Digestive... | reverse complement strand
GCACAGCCCCCAGACCCCCATTATAGGCTCGCGCTCCGCGCTCGCCATATGGCCCCCTCCAATCTCTACTCCTGGATCCGCCCCTGACTAAACGTTATGCCATTTTAACTTTTAAGTGAAAGTAATTCTCAGCAAAGTACTTCGTTACATTACTCAAGTGTTGTAACGCTTTCTTTTACTTCGTTACTTGTAGAGGTGAAGGATATGAAGAGGGGACCGGGGATGAGAAGAATCGAAAAGGGGGATGAGGAAGGATATGGTGGCGTAGCCATGAATGTTTGTCTAGGGATCCAAAAGATACAACACATTTTCAACGTGACTCCAGCACGAAACCACAGCAATCGGGAGGGCAGGCGGCTTATACTTCCTCAGATCTTTCTCATTGGATTTGTGAAAATATTAACTCACACTGCCGATCGTGGCTGAGGGTTTGGACCCCTGGACCCCCTGCCAGCTACGTTCTTAAGTGGACTGGACATTGGACACTCTGTAAAATGACGAGTGTATTGCGTTTTACTGCGTTATAAACACGTAAAAGCTAAAATTTGGTACGTAAATAGATATGATTAGGAGCTTCAACAGGTTGACAATTTTTCTGCGAGGTGGCGCATGCGCACAACCGCGACGCCATTTTGGATTTTTGGGACCGCCTCATACGTCAGGGAGTAATTAAGATAGATAGCTCAAATGTGGGGTGTGAATAGATATGCATAGTAGCTTTACTGCTGTAGAAAATTTTATCCGCTGGTGGGCGTATTTGCGCCACCCCGTAATGTTAAAACAATGGAATTGGGAAATAGAGGACTCCATAGTTATTAGTAGGTAAGTAAGTAACAAGGCAGGTTTTGGTGTGCTGCATCCAACTCAGTTCATCGGACATGCAGCACGTCTACTTTATTTAAAGTTTAAATACGTGATATATATTCTATGCTCGTAGTGTAAACAAACTAAGGCTGACGAATATTTGCAATTGAGTGTGAATAAAAGTGCAGTTTTACATGATATTAATATGCTCCCTTTGTCTCACTCTCATTCCGGTACCAGTTGTTCCATTTCCTACTCACCTATTCTTTCACCCATCACTTGTACCTCTTCTGATTCACCACTCTGTACATCTATTAACCCCCACTCCCGGCCTAAAATCTACCTCTGTCACAAATCCTTCCTCCCGTAGTTTCACTTCTTCCGGCCTTGTCTAAAACATGCCGGGACGACGCCGGGACAGTATAACTGGCAGAGACGCCGGCAGAGACGCCGGGACAGTCTCGACGATTTACTAAGTAAGACCGTCGTCCAGTGAGCAAATACCACAATCCAAGCCGGGACGACGTTGCGGCGTCGTAGAAGCTGGGACAACAGACAGCCATCTGTCCAGCACTAGATTCTTTTTAGCACTATCTGAAGACGCGCTAATTTGCGCGGTCTCTGTAAAGGATAATAACATGTGTCTGTTAATGTTACGGTTAGAATTTATAAATAAAGCTATAACATAAATAAAACGCTAAACATCAGCCACGTTGGAACAAAAACGCTTTTACAGCGGCTGTCCCGGCGTCGATCTCTGCCTGTAATATACCTAATGTCCCGGCGTCCCGGCATGTTTTAGATAAGGCGCTTCTTCCTCCCGGACTGACTCCACGGACTATTGCGTGGACCGTTTCTTCTGAGCTACTAGGTTGTTGTCTTTATTTTAGCAGGTGATATTGATTCGATTCCGGTCACCATAATCATAGCCAACAGGCTGTTGTTCCGGCCGCCAGAAACATAGCTGCAACTGCGGCATACGCTTTTCCTACGTCACCGTAATAATAGCCACGACGCCATTGTCCGGCAACCGGAACATGAATGCATGTTTTGATTGTCCGGTCGCCGTAAACATAGCTGAACATAGCTAACCGGCCGGTGTGTACAATTACCGACAAGTAGCTCAGCTGTCGCTGATAAACCCGGGTGACGCGCTGCATCACGACAAACTTGAAAAATTTTAAAAACATTCACGTGACCTCAACCGCACCCCATTTCTTGGTGATATGTAATCCTGTTGCTAGAATTGATATAGCCTATCTGTGAACAAAATTTTACCACTTTAGGTTTAGCCGTTCCAGTGATATGACTGGAGCCCCCAAAACGTTTAATGAATCACATGAACTGACCACACCCCTATCAGGGACGGTTTGTCGTCGGTAGGCTGTGACTTGCACATTCAATCTTTGCATCAAATTTGTAGTCTTTGCAATCGCCAATTACGAAGATGCATAAGGTAATGGAAAATGTAGAAATTAAGGTGGTTTAACGTGCTTAGGGAGTCACCCAAGGTCATCGGCAACATAACCATTCGATAGAGCGCACACGAACATTCGAATTTAATAGAAACTATGAGGCTATCGCGTACCGTTTTCAAGATATTATCGCTTATTTTTCCAAAAATTAAAGAGGTCACTTGACAGTGGCCATGCCCATTTCAGGGACCTTTTGTCGTCCGTAGGCTGAGATGTGCTATAATCAACATGTACACCAAATTTGAAGTGTCTAGCTTAAGCCATTCCATAGATATCTTAAGGGGACAAAAAGTTTAAAATGGGTTACGTGATGTATCCCATTGTGCCAATTGGCATGATGTTTGTGTGGGTTCGTCAGCGACAGGTGAGGTACTTGTTCAGCAGGATAATGCACCTGCTCATCACGCTAGTGACACAATCGAATAATTCGAATTACTGTGCCAAGAGACACCAGCATTGATTCCGCCTGACCTCTGGCCAGCTAACAGCCCTGACCTGAACCCTGTCGACTACAGCATCTGGGGGTCATTTTTAACATTTGTTTTAATGTCGACTGAGCATGTCTTCTGCTGACATTTTCAAGTTGAATGGCTAAACATGTCATGACTGTTGTTGTTTCTTGTTTCAGGAAATGCAAGTGTCTGGGTTTTTTGACACATGGTGTAAATGCTTACTATGAGATTAATCTAAGCTGGTGCCCAGGTGCCCTGTTTCATCAAAACTCGCAAGTTACATATGTGAACATTGGAAACTTATGGTGTATTCTCAGTATCAAAAATTGTAGATATTGATCATTATTTGTTGAAGTTATTTGAAAATATAACAGGGGTCCGTTTTTTGAACCACAATGTAGGCACAGTTAGCAGATTACAGATTTTGTTGGACAGTGCTGTAGTCTAGCCGTTCTCTAACTTTTTTTCTTGAGTAAGCTGATATTCACAGTTTTGCAGTATACAGATTTGGTTTGCATTGGTGTTGTAGGCTTCTGGTGTGAATAAATTATGGCTGAATTAGACATTGGTCAACACTGCAGCCTGCCTACTTGTAAGCAGCTGGACTTTTTGCCTTGTAAGTGTGATTTATGTGGGCTGATATTCTGTAAAGACCATGCTGCTTATGATGCACATAGTTGTTCAGAGTATGGCTCCGCAGCAGCTTATGGCAAGAAGCATTCAGAGAGTACTCCAGTGTCATATGCTTGTTCTGAAAGTGGCTGCAGCAGCCGGGAGTTAATTGAAATTAAGTGTGGCTTGTGTGACAATTGTTACTGCTTGGCACATCGACATTATGATGACCACAAATGTACCGGTGTCGCTGATGTTCGGGAAGAGAAACATCCAAAAACAACTGAACTCGTAAACAAAATGCTGAATGCTATACCAGCAACTTCGAAACCTCTGAATACTGCAAAGTTGTCTGCAAAGTCAGCAGCAACTGCTTCTAAAATAGCACTGATCAAACTGAAACAAAAGGCAATTGGTGATAAGTCTATACCTGAGACTGACCGAGTATTTTTCAATGTTATTCTCCCACTTGGATCTCGCAAAAAGTCATTACCAATGTATTTTAATCAAAGCTGGTGTGTGGGGAAGGCAATTGACAAAGCAGCATTAGCTGCATCCATCTTAAACAAAAACAACATCGCTGGAGAACGACGACTGTGCATGTTTGAAGCCAGTTCTGGACAGTTGTGTCCCAGTGGGCGTAAAATTTCTAGTCTGCTGAATGATTCTGGTGACATTAGCCTCTACAATGGTGCTGCAGTCATTCTTGAGTATGCTGAAGAGACCACTGAACAGTTGACCTCTGTGGACAGTTATTTGTCTGCATCCTGATTGAAAGATTGTAGCATACACTATAGGCCCATCTGACTCTCAGTGTATATTTAACGTTATCATTTTGAGATACAGCTGAAGTTATTGCTGTCTTCCTAAATGATATAGTGTAAATGATACCTATCAGCCTACATTTAGTACTGCAGTTGCCTGTGGATTGTTATATTTGCTGTAACAGTTATATTTGATTTTCGTAATTTATTAAATATTAATAGTAAACCTTAATAGTATTTTGCTGGCGGTTTTTGTTTTAATATGTAGTAATTTTATAATACCTTATTAAGTTTACTGGGATAGTTTTGTAAAAATGCTTTTTCCCCAAATGTCATACTACAGGAAAGTTTTACTCTAGTATGTATGTATGTATGTACTATGTATGTATGTATGGTACGTTGCACCGTGTGGCAGCACAGCAAACGAATACACATATCAAAATCATTAAAAAGATTACACATAGAAATACATAGAAATGTGTGCACTCACTCAGACACACACACACATTGCATTATACATGACATTAAAATGGTGACCCAGGAGCTACAGCCTAAACAGGTGATCAAAAAAATTTATGAGAGGCAAAGGCCGGATCGCAGGGGGCTGATTTTCACATAAGTTAATGTGACACTGGCCAGTCGCGAGGAATGCAGTCGGCTGCAGCATTCGTGTTGATGCCGTTATTGACTTTATAGGTCGTATTGGGGCGATAGCTGCCTGTTGCTACAGACATAGTAGCATAGTCACTCTGTCGGTCTGTGTCTGTTGGTCATGTTCGTTAGCCCTGCAAACTGATCGAGAAAGCATTTGGGGGCTAACTTGGGTGGGCCCAAGGAACCATGTATTAGATGGGGGCCCCGATCTCCAAGAGGAAGGGGCAATTTTGGGGGTTGTCCGCCCATTGAAAAGCACGAGGAGACTTTGCTGTATGCAATAACAGCTGAACCGAACTGATCATGATGTCGTTGAGCCTACGGTTGAGGTGGTTGACTCATGCTGGCCCAAGGAATGTAGTAGATGGTGGTCAAGGTTAGAGGAGTCAATTTGCCATGTGAGTGATGATAAGACGGTGATGCGGCCTTTTGTCAAAATTCTTTGACTACTTGTTTTTCTGTGTACACCGCAGCAGTGACTCACATTGCTTTTTAGTGAGCCAGACAACCCAAAAAATTGCCCCTTCCCCTTATGGAACTGACCCCATCTAATAACTGACTGCAAATGTGACTAACACGTTGAAATAAATGCAGGGGCGTAGGCAGGTTTTGCCAGGTGTGGGGTCCAGGGTAGGAGGTCTGGTCTCCTAGTGGGGTCCAGGGGCAAAGCCCCGGTACCCCGGTAAGGGGTCTGGGGGACTTTGTCCCCCAGAAGCTGAACCACATAATTATACCATTCTGTGGTAAAATTAGGCCAGATTGTCTCTTGATAACATTACTTGAGGCATGGTTATATACTTTGCTACTGTTCATTATTATTATTTTGTTGTCCGAAAGTAACCAAGTGGATTTAATTGGAATATCAACAATCTGAGGCTTAACAGTATTAAAAGAGATGATTGAAAGTGCTGGATTTTGTGAGAACATAGAAGGAATATGTGTTTCAACCACGACTTAAGCAAGAATCCATAGTAGGTGAGAGGGGGCCCCCTTTACCTCCAAAGATTTCTTATCAGATTTATGCAAATTTCATAAGTCACCTCTGTCATAGCTAGGGGTCCACACCCCGAACCCCTCTGGCCACCTACGCCCCTGAATAAATGGTTGTTTTAACATTGCCAGTGGAACACATCCGTTGATGATATGACTTCTGGTAAAAGGGTGTGCATAACGTCCTAGGTGAAGTCCTACCAAAGTGATATTTGCTGTTTAGAGCTATGAAAGTAGTCGATTCAATGGCATCTTTTGCCTACGTCCAGTATAACGAACATGCGTTTTTTTGTATGCACATAGAATACCTAAATATTTTGTAGAATATTTAATGTTTACGATGTATTAGTGGGTTGTATTGGTGTAATTCATGTTACAGTGAAATATTTGCGTTTAAGATGAGAAAAAGGGTAAAATCAAGGAGCAGAAGCAGAGAAAGTGAAGTACGATGCTGTACTATGCGTTTAATTGTTATATGAACATTACGAAAATGTTGATACATCGGTGTTGTTAGGGAAGCTATGTTCTTATCAACGAGTTCAAACTTGCCTTTCTGTGGCCTTATAATGTAGATTAGAATAATAGCAGACGTCCGAAAAACGTGAAAACCAGAAAATTAACAAGCCGCGTGTTTTACGTCTGCAGTCTACAAAAATCTTACTGTAATGCTGTAACTGCTGCATTACAGACCACGTCAGATTTAGGTGCCAGTTCCCCCATTTCCGACTAACCTGTTCCTTCACCCATCACTTCTTGCGTTCTCTGCTTATCCATAACTCCCTCTTTCTTTCACTCCCGGCTTAATGCTTACCTGTTTCACAAATCTTACCCCACGTAGTTTCACTTCTTCCTCCCAGACTGCTTTCACGGACTTTTGCCCGGACTGTTTCTTTTAAGCTACTTGGTTTTTATTTTTAGTTCTTCCTTATTTTTCATTGCTGTGTTATGCATTAGACTAAGCTGGCCATCTCGTCAGCTTTTGAGCGCACATAGATATACCATATCGTATCGTATCGTATGAGAATTACATTAGAAATTCACGAGATATCACAGGCTTTTACATCGTCTTTAGTGCATTGATACTCTTGCTTAGTGAAAGGAAGGACGCCTGGCCTGCAAAAACCTTTCTGTGGCATCATTGAGATAGTTTTCTTGGGCAGAGCATTGGAAGACATGGTCTAAGCAGTACTGTCCATCAAACTCTAGCAGGTTGAACAAAAGTAAAAAAATGCAGTAGTTTTAAAAAAGAATTTTATACAGTTGCTAATGTAGATTTCCTGTGCTTTATAAATTTGTCTGAAAGCTATAATTTGTTGCATCAGTTGTGACTTTTGAATTCATATCTCTCACATTGACTGTGTTAAATTGCATTCTAGCAGGCTAGCATACGTCCAGCTACAGTACCAGCAAGTGCATTGGCAGCTGTTCCAAGTGTCTCTTCTCCCATCCCACCTCACTTATTACTGCACTCTTTGCCTCTTTCTGATTCGTCACCAGAGCACACAGATTCCAGCCTTTCTGACTATCAGCGAGGAAGGGATACTCAACGGTATTTTATATGTTGAATTCCCGATAGCAGCTGTGGTTGGCTTTGTGTGTGCCTGGTGTTTGTGCTTTTGGTGTTTCATTATTTTTTTTATGTTTACACATATGCATGTGAGGCATGTAATATTGATCTTGGAATGCACTGTTTTACTTATTTGAATGATGCATCTTCTTTATTCTGTTAGTTGTATTGTTAGCACTTAAATTTATTATTTGCATTTCAGCAAAAGTATTACATGGCTATAAAAGAACAGATACCAGCACTGTACATTAGTCATGAGAGATGTTTATTTTGTTTTTAGTTTATTTAATTTGATTAATGTTTTGTGAAAAAGCCACTGAGAATTTAAATATTTTTACATGTTGCATAAACTGGTTAAAAAGTAAGATTGGTGTAATGTTTTCTATGAATTTTGCTAATTTTTAGTAATTGTTGCCTGATGCTTTCACAAAATAATACTTGTATTTCTGTGGTGCATGTTGTTTTGATGATACTCTCTTCTGAGTCATTAAGTTTGATAACTTTTTTGAGAATTCGTCTATTTCAGCAGCACTTCAGAGCAGCTATCTTTCCCCCAGCAGCATTCGTAGCTGTCCCGAGGCTGCCACCTCCTCCGTTTGAGTCTCGTCTGTTGCTGCCAGTACATTACAGTGACAGCGATGACGAGAATGAAGACCATAGCAGTTTATGTGACTATCAGCAACAAACCATCACGTCATCTTCCATGTTGTTGCGGGGCAGTAATCATGATCAATGTACTCAAACCATGTAAGCTCTTTACTTATATCATGATTCAGTGTCACTGCTAGTATTCAGTAGACAGTCCTGTAAGAGACTGTTAACAGACTGACTGTTGTGTTAACTGCAGTACCGGTAACTAATTGTAAAAGTCACATTTTGTTTACACTTGGCTTAGAAACCACGTAATCTGTGTGTGATAATTTTTAGAATAGGCAGTATTTAGTACAAGCCTGTGCTCACTTTTGGCAGCTTTGTCGAAGTCGATGAATTTGATAATAATTTGTCACAATCCCCCACTCATATTAGCCACCAGCATGGCTGCCAACTTTCCTGCTGTCCCCAGGACTGTCCTGGAATCAGCCTGTGCATCCTGTGTCACGGATTCATATGAAACAGCCAACATTTACCTCATGCCATGTGAATTTGTTTCAGCTTTTAGTGGATTGTATGGTTTATGGACGTTTCCCATAAAGTCACTTTCCTGGAAAGACGTTTCCCAGAAAGACGATTCCAAGAAAGATGTTTCCCGGAAAAGTCACTTTCCCAGAATGGACATTTTCTGGAAAGACATTTCCCGGAATGGCACTATGGCACTGCCACGGAATGGACATATTGAGCATGCACATTTTTTTGAAGATGAGTTGGAATTGTCTTTGTGTGAAAATTCTTTTAAGGAATGTAACTTTTGGGAAATGTCCATAAACCGATTGTATTACCCACCATACGCAACTAGTTGCGAACTGCATATTGTTAGTACTGACAAACCGAGTGACTATGCCAGTCGTCCTGGAATAGGACAGTGAAAAGTTGGCAACCCTAGCCACCAACCTCACTGTTGTATAGCAAACACAGTACAACTTTGTCATAACGGACTTCTGGGGACTGCTCTGAAAGGTCGGTTATATCTGAAGTTTGTTATATCTAAACTAGGTTACCAGACCTAACAAAGACGGGACCTAGAAGTGTTTGTTCAGCTTGCTGGCCACCAAACAGTTTACAATCGACATAACTGCCTACTCTCCACCTCGTCAGTGACCGTCTGTTTACTGAGGGCAGGAGATGGCTAGTAACACAACCACATGAAAACTGACACTATCTAAACTGGTGCCAGGGTCTTTAGCAACAATTGATCTCATGCACCGACGGCCTCTTCGTAAAAACGGCTGGTGTACAGCGTGATTACGCAATCATGATGCAACGATGGCTGTTCTGTCGGCCAGACGCCCATCACGGTTGCATAAGCACGCCAGCAGTAGTTGTGATCTTAATCTTGTCTTTTGTATCCAGCATTGTTGGGACTGACAAACTGGTCTGTAATAAATGAAAGTCCGTACTATCGGAGTTCCTATTAACCATCTTATTATATATTGAAATTAATAGGGACTCAGCATGGATCAGAAAAAAGATCTGTATTAAGCAAGTGTCCATTATAACTTGTTCCGTTCTAACAAAGTTTTACTGTATCACTAATTACAAACAGTACTTATTAGCACTGTTCCTGGGCAGTGGGCTTCATGTGGTCCATGTCCCATGGAGTACAAGTAATCTTAAGTACGATTTTTTTATAGCATCTACACTTTTTAACTTAGTTATATGGTACTAATTGTTCAAAAGTCCTTACATTTTTCAGGCGTTGAACACATCTGCAGTTATATCAGAGTAACGGTGCATATTGCTTACTTGTGAATAAGCTTTTAGTTACGGTTTATGTCACTGCAACATTTTTTGTCTGAGCACTCAGCTATTCTATGTCATCGAGTGACTTGCACTGTTTGACTGTCTTGCTTGTGTTGCCTTTTGTTGCTTTCAGTTTTGGTTATCTCAACTTGTCTGTATGTATTTTTACTTTTACAGATTTGTTCTGTCTATGCACAGTTTCATTTACATTTGCTGTCCTGACTGAATACTTCGATCAGCAGTGTTTTTTTTTGTAATTTTGGTGAAACATTGTGTTTCGTTCTATAACTTATATGGTAGAATGCATTCCTTTTTCTGGTCATCAGTTTGGGAAATATATAGAGATGCACCGATAATCAGCCGATAATCGGTATCGGCCATTTTGCCGGTAATCGGTATCGGCCGATTAGTATGTTGGTGTCGGCCGATTGTCATTTACACAGTTGGTAAGTACAAGTTTTAACTCATTTGACTCATGATTGTCAGCTAAAATGTGAAAACCAAAAGTAAAGAAAGATGAGAGTAGCTTCCATTTCCGGTAAAAGTGGGTGCATTTTGTAAATTTGCTTTTGTGTGCGTTTTTGTTTTGTATGCACTCTGCTGTCCTTCAAGTAAGTAAGAGTCCTCGGATAACAATCAGAGCCTAAATAAATAACTTAAATAGGACAGCAGAATGCGTTTTTTTTGTACTAATCAGTAATTAACCGATAATCGGCCGATCGTTAGGCGCCGATTATCGGCTGACCAGTAATCGGCCAGTTCCTTATCGTTGCATCTCTAGAAGTATACATGTTAAGTGCTTTTCAGTAATTGAACGTTTTGAACCAGAAGCTCAGCTATTGCAGAGGAACCGCACAATGCACTGTCAGGCGAAATCTTGTCAGCTGCTGCACAGCTGTACGAAAACACCATTTGAAAAGGCTTGCAGTAGGTGAATGACCTTGAAGGTCGCTCATGGTCATCCAATTTGCCATTATTCAGTATGCCATATATCACTTCCTATTAGTGCTCTGTAATAACAACATCTCTATCTTGCATTTCTTCTGACATCACGGCTTGTACGGTAGTACAAGCTGTTGTAAAAGCGACTAGCCAAAGTAATGGGAAAGGCCAAATTTTGACCCCCCGGGGCTCCGAAACCCCTGAACGGATTTCGATGAAACTTGGAATATAT
>Ga0209363_1001682_pt1 | contig 10896 bp, 9 predicted proteins | sample WorMetexBAHAMAS3_FD_187385 | JGI IMG/M metagenome (GOLD analysis project Ga0209363, IMG submission 187385) | Marine gutless worms symbiont microbial communities from Max Planck institute for Marine Microbiology, Germany - Inanidrilus exumae... | ecosystem: Host-associated > Annelida > Digestive... | reverse complement strand
CGCCAATTTCAGGTAGATTGGGACGTCGCCCGCAATCGATCTATGGACCGTTGGATAGGGGAATGATGTAGCTACAACTTTGCCGCTGGAAGTTTTCACACAAAGATACTTTGTAGCACACTTTTTCCACAAAAGTTGAGTTTTACTGGCACAAACAGCGATATCGCGTTTTTGTGCCACCCTTTGGGGGACTTAGGGGTAACGTACTCGGTTCATCGATGGCTCGTTGGAAAGCGCGTGGTAGACTTCCTATAGGTGATAATTGAACGTTTCTCGCTAGCTATCACGGTTGAGGCGCTATGAGCCGATATTTGTCGAAATTTCGCTGTTTTAAAGGGGGTTGGTCACTTTGAACGCAAATTTCAGGGGGAAAGGGTCGTCCCCCACCAACGATTATTGGCACCAGAAAAGTAGAGTCCCTGGGCTATCGTATGGTGAAAAAAATTGCCAAAAAGTTCAACTGCCTGAGTAGGGTGCACCAACGTCACAGACGACAGACGGACGGCCGATAGCATATAGCAAACGTAACGTAATACGTTGACGTTTGCTAAAAATCATACAGAATGAGCAGTTTTGTGGTTGTTTATAGTCCTTTTGTGATATATGAACTAGTTGAATGAATATAGCTGACTAGTTTTATGGACATCATTTTGTAGAAATCAGCAAAAACCATGGACTCACTTTGGTATAAAGATAAGTTTTTGACCAAAGGTGCTTGTGGTGAAATATGGCTGTATAGAAAACAGGTAAGTTGGAAACTGTGATGTGTTGTAATGATGCTGTTTTCGTATAACAGATTGCTTTTGAATTCCAGTAATTTAAAAATAAAGCTCATAGTGAAATTGAGTTAAATTTAGTTTCTTGCATGATTGTGTTTCTGGAAAAGAATGCATATTTTATTCAGTGACATATTCATTCAAGTATCTTGTTTTCATTTAGCTTGTTTGTATTTGCTTTTGTTCTGTCATCAGGTGATTCTGGCTACAGGTGTTAGATAGCCAGCATAAAGAGAACAGTTCAGGTGAACAAGATGTATTCATGGACTGCAGGTTAATGTTAATGATAGACAGTGTGAGACATCCAAAAGCAATGATGGATAGAGCTGTGCATTGAATAATGAGGACGATATTAAACAGCTGCACTTTTATCACGTGAAAACAGTGGGAAGACAGCAGCCATGGATGGAATAGTGGCAGAAAATGGTAGTGGAGGGCATTGGACATTAGTGGCTAATAGATGAATATCTTGGCTGATCTAGCAAAACGATGAAGATGTTATTTTAGCAGTTGCTGCATTAGTCCAAGTGCAGTAAAAGACTTGTGTTTGGTGCATAATTTGTTATTATCAGTAGATAACTTTGTGGATATAGGCACTATGTTTGCTTATGAACTGTGATTATTCTGTTGTGAGCATAGAATTCTAACGAGTGTTTGGCAGTAAAGAGCATGAAAGTGGTTGACAATGAAGACCAGTTGCAGAGGAGAGCATCTCAGTGGACCAAAGAGTGTGAGATGATGCTGAAATTACATCATCCAAACATCATCCGAGCATTCGCAGTCCCATCTGATATCGTACAAATTGCTGCCAGTCCATTCTCTCTGCTTGCCATGGAGTACTGTCCTGATGGAGACTTGCGTAAGGTATTGTCTCACATTTTTCATGGCATCAGACTCAGTCCACTTGGGATTTGGCTCCCACAGTTTGGACTGGGGAAGCCAGTGACTTTGTTTCTTAAAAACTGAAAAATTTAGAATTACTGGAAGGTTTGCCATTTTTTTATACCGACGTGACTCAGCCCTATCCGGGGAGCTTATGGGACTATAGCTCTCTAATGGCTCACTGCAGGTTGAAAAATTGCAATAAAATATTTGGTAAATGAGTGTTGATAGTTGTGCTTTGTGCATAATGCATACACAGACAAAAACTTGCATCATTTTGACAGCCGTTTAAACTTGGGTTAGCCAGCTTTCCTCCCCGCGAAAGCGAGGGAGTATGTTTTTACCGGCATTGGTTTGTATGTCTGTCTGTGTGTCTGTCTGTGACCACGATAACTAAAAAGAGTGTGGACGGATTTGTATTAAATTTTATGGAAGGTTCCTAAGGGGAAAGGGAAGACCAAGTTGGTGTTTCGTTACGATCGGTAGAGGCATGTGGAAGTAATGGTCAAAAAACTCCGTAAAATGTAAACAATCGCCGGTTTACAGCAGCAGTCTAATAGTAGGTGTGGCAAGTGTAGCCAAGTGTTGGCGACAAAACCCCCAAATTTCGCTTTTGCAGGGAGTTGTACTTTCTCAGAGTACTTTCCATCTAGTTTTCCATGTATTCTCTTTCCCCATCTGTCCTAAAAGTGAAGATAACTGAAGATAATTGGCATGCCCTTTTTGTCTGACCTGCTCATGTAGCTCTGTGTTCAACACAGACGCCACGGGCAGTGGAGCGTGATGCGCATCAGGAGCCAGGTTCAAAGCTGGCCCCGCGTGCAACCACTTTCCACCAAAGAATTATCGAAAATAATTCCTATGCACATGATGAACAGGGAGATAATCCCGGGCAGGAAAAAGAGGGTTCAACAGTGTCCTCTATAACCTGTGACCGTTGCTGACACCTTGAGTAGCAGTATCAAGGTTGTTAGCCACGCCGGTGTGGCTGAAGCTGAAAGGCGTAGCTGACCACTGGCTGGTACAGCACCAGTCAGGGCTAAGCCATACGATACGATGCAGTGGATGTACATGCGCTCAAAAGCTGACGAGCTGGCCAGCTTAATCTAGCACGCAGCATTCGTTCATTTGTTATTGCGGGCAGAGGCCCATCCTACTCTGGACCTTAGCACTGAGACCATGTAGCGGTCCAGTGTGCTTGACCAGGGAGAAGTGGGAAATTAGTAGGTGTATGCAATGTGCGATCCCTCCCTTCCTACGCTCTCTCCACTGGCTCAGACTCACTGAACGCATCGAATACAAGCTCCTCTCACTTACCTACAAATTTCTCACAACTACCCAACCTCCATACCTTCATAGCCTCATCTCTGTTTAATGTCCTCGCAGTACTCGCTCTTCATCCATTATCACTCTTGCTTGGCTACCGACATCATCATCTCTAAAAATCACTGATTTCTCCTTTTGTTATGCTTCATCTTGTCTCTGAAATCAACTCCCGTTATCTCTTCATCAACTTCATTCTGGTACCAGTTCCTCCATTTCTGACTCACCTATTCAGTCACTCATCACTTCTTCCTCGTCTGATTCACCACTCTGCTCATCCATAACTCCCTCTCTCTTTCACTCCCGGCTTAAAACCTACCTGTTTCACAACTCCTACCCCCGTAGTTTTACTTCGTCCTGCTGGACTGCCTTCACTGACTTTTGCCAGCTAGAAATACCCAACAAGCTGCTTACTTCATACTTATCCCTCTTTCACCCTACACATTATGCATACACTAGCACACACCTGCCAGATTCTCTCCTCTCCCTGGGCTAGCGCACTGGACCACTGCAAGGTCTCTGCACTGAGGTCCAGAGTAGGCTGGACCTCTGCTTGCAATAACGAACAAACTTCATGTCTCCCAACCCAAAACATCAAAGCACTGAATGGAACATTGTGCATAGTATATATGGCTGCTGGAATGTTTATTGTGGCACCATATACAATATGACGAATTCCAGGTTAATGGATGATGCATTTGATAAAAGGTGCTGAACAAACCGGAAAATCTTTACGGTCTTTCAGAGCAGGAAATTCGAGCCATCATCCGCGATATTGCGAGTGCACTTGAATACATTCACAACGAGTCACTTGTGCACCGCGACCTTAAACCCGACAACATTGTGTTGAGTCACCCAGCTGACAATCCATCAGTGGTAAGATGCTGTTGTATTGTAGATTGTTAAATTGTGTGATTGGTTGCAATTTTTGCACTTTTCCAGCCTATTTGTAGCTCATTCTCATGGAAAAGCAGACCTGATTCATTTTCAGTCCAAACATAGTGTGTGTCTATTAATCCTGAATCTTCGTTTTTGTTAGGTTTATTTGTATGTTTTTGTTTTTGCTGTGCTAAGCTACAGTTATTTATTGTTGCTCGACACCATGAATCATTCAAGTCTCCTCTGCTGCAGACAGACCTGTGCGACGCGGTGCCTCGCAGATGTCGACGATCAAAGTCAAAGTCTTGATAAACTGTGATAAACTGTGTGATAAACTGGTGATCGAGACCGTCAATAGTTTACCACACTGACCGTCCACCTAAGTTGACAGCACCTGAGATGATCAGCCGTTCCAGAGATATGGTTGATGCCCGCCTAAATTTAAATGGTTCTCGTGACCTAACCACGCCCCTTTCAGGGATAGGTTACCATTCTTGGGCTAGCACTTGCTACCGTCAATCTACCTACCAATTTTGAAGTTGCTGTCTGCACTCACTACTTAGATATGAAATGCGATACAGATTTGGAAAATTGGGTGGTTTGGGGTAGTTAACGTCACTCAAGGTCACTGAAATAGCACCACTGAATAGTTCACATACGAATTCCTAATAGCGTTTCATAGTAACTTTGTCCCTATGTTGCACAGTTTTTGAGATATAGTGAGATATTGGTCAAAAATCGTCGATTGTAACCTACCCCACCTCTAGTTGGCGCCTCCGTTGGGGTGACTCCATTGGAATTTTGCAAAGATTTTTAGCGTCATAAAACTAGGGAGTCCCTGGGCTATAGTACATCTTTATTTCCACGATGCTGTGTTCAGCCTTTTGGGCAACACGGCGTGTGACAGACAGACACATGTTGACAGCATACACCGTGCTAGCATAGCATCACATGGTAAGAATGGATCAGAGGCACCAAGATGCAGTGTCACGATGGGCAGGCTATGTTAAAGAGTTCAATCTTTAGAAGTCTTTAATGCAGTAATATTGGTATTGTGCAGTGGAAGATGGATGATAGATGCACGTGTAGATTAGTATGAATTCAGCTACATGTAGATGCTTCAAAGCAGCAGGTATTTTTGTCTTCGTTTGAGTAGCATTCTCTTTTGGAGTCAGTGTGGGTTGGGCCAGCTCTTCCGAAATGGAATGTTTGGCGATAATTGGAACACGTTTTACGGATCAGTGTCCTTTCTGTCTCAAAGCACTTTCACAGCAGAGGATAAACTTTGCTGCTAAAGGAGTGAGTGAATGTTTTTTTCTGATATCTGATGTCTAGGATAAAGGGCTGCTAAGCGGGTTGATTTTAGGTCAGTTTTTCTGCTGTTGGTTAGGACTGCCATCCAGCCTTAAGGACACCTGACCTGGGGTGCTATTCACGAAAGTTCGTACGCCAGTTTCTGTGAGTAAATTTTGCATATGCAAATTCCTGCATTCGTAACGCCATTTACAAACTTTCTTACGTACGAAAAATTGTAAATTCCTGCATAAATATATGCACGGTCTGAGCTGTTGTACGGCACAAAAAAATAATAAATATAGTGAATCCGTGAGGTTACCTTGCTGTTTGGTTTTAGAATTACAGCAAAAATTTGTTTATGGCGGATTGTTGTAAAATATATGTGGAAGAGTTAGGTCATAGATTACGCCAGAATTTAAGTCTAAATATCTTAAATTTCATGTACCATATGACTGTTTTTTCAATATAATTTTCGTCATTGAAAGAAAGTGCACGTTTAAGTAAGAGAAACTGAGCAAAATAATCATTACAAGCCATCAGATGGTCAAATCCACATATTCTTTTAAAATTTTAAGAATAAATTGACAAATGCTACTTAATGAGCATGCCCAATGTGCCCAGAAGTAGGCGTGCTATAAATAGAACATGATCATCGTGGGCTGCACATACATAAGATAATTTTTATGAACTGATAGTGAATAGCAAATATGAAAAATTGTAAATTTTGCATATGGCTGAAAATTTTGTGTACTGATGCATACAATAGTGAATACTGGGTAGCACCCCTGGAGAATAAACTCCAGAAAAGTAGGCTAATGATACAAAAACTGAAGGTGGTGTTCAATGTTGTGGATGTGCACAGATTGTGTACAAGCTTATTGACTTTGGCTTTGTCAAGGACCAGTCGGAAGCAGCCCCTTGCCAGACAAGGCTTGGAACAGTCTTCTATATTGTAAGCTGTTTTCTTATCAGTGACTGTAAACAGTATTTCAGCTAGCCTCGGTGAAAGCTTTTTTTGTCATTTTGAGTTGAGAAAATAAACAGTTGCAGAGTTGCATGTGAGAGAAAATGTCTGTTTGATATTTTTATTTTTGTGCAGGATATGTGTACTTTAACGTCATTGGTGGGGTGACAGGAATAGCATCTGACCCCTAGTAAATTTGTGCCACTTACCCCGAAAGGTTTTTCCAGAAGAAATGGAGGAAGCAAACCGCAAAATATCTGATCCAGGTTTACATGGAAAACAACGATTGAAACGCCAGATGGTAATGTGGTGTTGGTAGGATATCTTCCTGATAAGATTTATGCAAGGGAATTGGAGCAGAGAAGGATAAAGATTGACATTGGACAATGTATGCTGCCATTAGAATTGCTGAAATACACACAACATCCCATTGTGGAAGTCCACATTACTAGTGACCAGAGATGTTAAATGAGGCCAGATGATTGAGGCCGAGGCTAGGAGCTTTAGTCCTAGGCTGAGGCCAAATTTTTGGCCTCTAAGCCAGTCTTGCCTCGAGGCTTTAATATCACTGATGTCTACACGTTGGGCACCGGACATATAATTCACTCCACAGCCTAAGTTCTCAACACATGACTCAGGAAATAAGTAAGATGAAGATGAGTGTGCTCTGTATAAAAGTGTATAACGAATGCTTGAGTATAGCACATAATAAGCAAGTAAATAGAACATGATGTTAAATTTTGATTCGAGGCCTAGGCCAAAACCTTTGGCCGAGGCCAGAGTGTCTCGAGACCGAGGCCAGGAGCTCAAGGTCAAGGCCAAGGCAGAGACCAAATGTTTGGCCTCAAGGCTTTAACATCACTGCTAGTGACCTGACACCGACATGTTTGGTTATTGATGTCACTCATCAGGTGCATCCAGATGATGATGATGTTGATGATAATACATACATATGTACATACAGTTACACGTGCACATAGTTGTATAAAGTGCCAAAAATCATTAAACAAATCTGAGGCGCTGGCACCGGATGACTAGACAGCAAAGCAGGTTGGACGAGATGGAATTTTAGTTGATATTTAAAGATGTATTTTTTATCAATAGCACAAATGTGTAGTTCCACGTAGATGGTGTGGAAATAGACAAGGCCCGGGAGGATAAGTTACTTCTGATGCCGGTTGGTCTGATTTTGTTGCAGAAACATAAGGATTGGGATGGAAGATAGGGGCAATCAACTTGGAGAGGCGGCAGGGGGTTGATACGTTAATCTTTCTTTCTTTTCTTTTTTTATTGTGCACAGAGATCCAGCCTACTTCTGGACCTGAGTGCTGAGACTGCGTAAAGAAGTGAAATCACTGACTTGTCTGTTTGATGCTGACAATGTGCACGGATGTCGTTACATTGCAGGCTCCTGAGGTGCTATGTCGTAAAGACTTATCTGTGCCGTACAACTATAAAGCTGATTACTGGTCGTTTGGTACATTAGTTTTTGAATGCATAACTGGACGGCGCCCGTTTTTCCACTCGAACAATAGAGATCAGTGGTAAGATTATTTGAAGATCTGTATATTAGATCATGTTTCATATGTTTTCATTATTTGTGTAATTTATTACAGTTTCTGTTGTGCATCAATTCCGGTTTGTGCGCTGGTACTAGAGAGATAATAACTGTGGCAGAAACTGTGAAAGGAGGGCAATACAGTAATCATTCAGTGATTTTAACAAGGCAATCACAGCCCCAAGGCCAAGGCTGCAATTTATGATTACCAAGGCCAGACCTTACAAGGCTAGGAGTGGTGAAGGCCAGTGCCATAGAGTGCAAGACCAAGGCTACAAACCTGAAGACATCCGGCGGAGAAATGTCCCAACAGTTTATTTTAGTTCAGTCTTATGAAAAGTAGTGAAGTTTTAGGCTGCATAGCCTGCACACAGTCCTTAGATTCCGTTTGGGGGCTGACTTGTGTGAGTCTGATCTAAGGAACCATGTATTAGGTGGGGGTCCAGATCCCTCAAGAGAAGAGGCATTTTTTGAAGGGGACATTTGCTGGCAAGTTGTAACTTACCTATCACAGGCAGATGTGTCTGCCCAGTGCACATGGCAGATGAATGCATTCACCACCACGAAGGGTGACAAGATGGTGATGTGGCCTGTTGCCAAATACCCCATATAATATATTGGGGGACGCTTCCCTCGTCCACCCCAGAGATGACACTTGTGCTGTTGGCTATTGATATGTTATGTCTGAGTTTTTGTTGTTCAAAGGCTGCACCGTGATTTGCACCTCGTGAAACAAAAGAAACCGGTTGATATATTTGCGTACTTCAGCGACGTATCCGAGAAGTTTTATCATTTCTCTGAAAACCTGCCAGCAACAGTGAAACTCAACAAGTAAGCTCGCAAATGATACTTGGTGTCGTCATGAACGCTGTGTCCTGTGGCATGTGGTGCAATAGATAGGATGTGGGAACAATGACCTGGATGTCACCTGTTTGATTCTGGGCTGTTCCACTGTCAGGCAGCGACCCCGAGGCAAGTTTTTGCACACGTGATTCGGTTTACAAAGCAATATAACTCATTATCAGCCAAGGTTGATGATGCTCTGAAGCTGGGAAGGTAACCATATAACCAGGTAACCATGACTTTAGTCCTGCACTTGGGCCGTTACCGTTGAGGAGTTCTGGAAAAATAAGTTGAGGAGTGTTGGTCCCTTTATGCTGGCTAGCTCTATGATATCAGCTTTTGATCTCTGGTTACCTGGTTATATGGTTACCTCCCCAGCTTCAGAGCATCATCAACCTTGGCTGATAACGAGTTATGCTGCTTGGTAAACCAAATCACGTGTGCAAACAACTTGCACTTGGACCAATACCATTGAGGAGTTCTGGAAAAATAAGTTGAGGAGTGTTGGTCCCTTTATGCTGGCTAGCTCTATGATATCAGCTTTTGATCAGTCTAATCTTTCCAATTAACACGTGTGCAATGATGACTAGTGAATGTCACTTATAGCATTACTGCTGCTGTTTGTGGGGATGGAGGGGCAGGTCTGGTACCGTGGGTGGGCGGTTCCCCGGGTGCTTCTTTTGGGTTTTACCCAAGAGAAGCATTCCATAGCCTGACCAACACAGAAAAGATATTATACAACTAGAGTTGTTACGCATGATATGTTATAGGAACTGAAGAACAGCAATTACACATGATATTGCATTGAACTGATAAATAGGTCTTGTGGTGGTTGGTTGGTTGGTTGGTTTCCACCATGTTGTAGGCGCTAGCATAATAACTTAAATGAACCTTGCTTATCCTTTCCCATTTTGGGTTGCCGCAGAACAAAAAAGCAACAAAGTTGGGAGGTTACTGCATCCGTGTATCGTTGGCCATTTTTAATCTGGCGGAACTAAATCTCCGCCCAAGACCTTGTCCCCAAGATAGCCTATTTTTGTGTTGAAAGGGGACATTAATCTCCCAACCAACCAACTTGCTGCTGTTTGTATGTGAAGTGGCATATTGCGTGCCTACTTGGAGCAGTGGCTCCGTCTGGTGCTGCATTGGGATGCCAGCAAACGTGGAGGTCCGCGGGATGCCAACACCGGGCGACTTCAGTGCTTTAAACTTCTTGAACAGATCATCTCTGTTAAGGTCAGTTCCTGTTTCTTGTCTGTCTTCCACATTTTTTTCTATTCTGTGCCTGCAAATTTATATCAGTTACAAAAACCTGGGCCATTTGCCAGTGAGTCAAAATGGCGCCAGATATTTCACAAGGTAGTGTGGCTGCAGCCTGCACGTTTAAGTTGCAGTGAGTTGTTTAACGATGACTGTTACAAATTTGTTGATTAGTTTCACAGTTAAAGAATATTGAATATTGGTCAGCATCTGTCGAAGTTGTGAACAAGAGCACGTTATCAACTCATAGTTGCCAGGGTTGCAGTTTTTTGTACCATCCTGTAGGTTTGTTATTCCAATCCAAACTGGAATGATTGGATTAAATATTTGTTGACTGTGTCACTACGTAGATTGTACTGCTGAACGTTAGTAATTTTCAGTATAGTTTGCCGCATTCTGACCAAATGTTAGCATATATGTTGTCGAGTTAAAAGTATCACCTTAAAGATGATATGCAACGATTTTTTACCAACTTGATTAAAAGTAGCTTCTAGCTGCTTACTGCAATATAAACCCGTCTATGTAACAAATTTTGATAAATTATGCCGTAAAATGCTAAAAATTACAAGTTTATTGGTCTTTTTGGTATAGCTATTCTTCGGCATGTGTGACGTCATACCTGGATACGCTTGTTTTGTTTGCATTATTATGCATTATTGAGATTAGATAAAAAGGTAATTCTACCAGTTTATGTTTTAATAACCTATTTCTACATCGTTATGCCTATGTGTTGTGTAATGTCTCACTCAACACTTCAATAGCTTGTTCCCTCGTTTGTTTACCTGGTACGACATCTTTCTTTGTTTCATTTCTTCTTTGCGGGGTGATGTTGCCATCAGCGCTGAGGCCTCAAATGGGCCCAATGTGCAGCCCCACATCCCTAACGGGTTAAAATCGCTGAGAGGCTTTTGCAAGCCTCAAAAGAGCACACCAGTGCATCTTACCTAGTTCCTCATAACACAGGTATGGGGAGCCTAGGATATTTGCGCGTTTAACAACTAAAGCGCTACATTCTCCTAATAAGTGGAGTACTGTTTCTTCATCCTCCTGACACAAGGGACAAACTTTGTCAGTTCGGATCTGCATAAGAGTAAGATGCCGATTTAAGTCAGCGT
>Ga0209363_1001680_pt1 | contig 10897 bp, 5 predicted proteins | sample WorMetexBAHAMAS3_FD_187385 | JGI IMG/M metagenome (GOLD analysis project Ga0209363, IMG submission 187385) | Marine gutless worms symbiont microbial communities from Max Planck institute for Marine Microbiology, Germany - Inanidrilus exumae... | ecosystem: Host-associated > Annelida > Digestive... | reverse complement strand
CTGTGCTACGTTAACTGTTAAAATTTGAGTGAATTCGCTTGAGGAGTTCTGGAGTTAGCTGGGTTTAAACTTGCATAGTTACATACTTACATACATAATTATCCACTTTCTTGGGCCGTATCGCATACACTCAGTGCATAAGATGCGGCTTATCGCTTAGCGTGATTTGTCAGACGGTCTGTTGGCCAAGCTCGTGAGCCCTGTAAAAATGGCTGAACTGATCGAGATGTCATTTGGGAGCTGATTCGGGTGGCCCTTAGTAACCATGAATAGTAAAAAGCTTAAGTCCCGGCTTCCGTGAGTAAGAAAGAAAGGCTTAACAGCATGCAGAACACTGCTGACAGACAAATCGGCTATTCCAGCAAATCGTTGCTTTGCCATGCAGACTGGAATTGGAAATGGGAGAATGGCTCTGCGTGGGTCCCATATACGGGACTATGGGTCCCTTCCCACATTTCGGGGTGGGGGGCTTCAGCCCCTCAGCCCCCTTGACTTCACCCTTGATTCGAACATACTACAATTACATAGGTGTGACTACGTCAGCTAGCAATACGTCAAACACCACAAACAAAGATATTTCACTCCAGGAAGGAAAAAATCAGTGTCTTGAGTTCGCCATTCGTGCTCTACGAGGACGAACGAGTAGTCTACTTTGTGAGAAGACACGTTTTACAGGCGTACATGTAGCAGGTGAGCTTTGAACGTAGCTGAGCGGTGGCTTGATGGGAGCCAAGAGTCCGTTTTGATGTAAGTAGGCAGAACAGCATCACGACCAACGACCTGGCAAAGACTAGAATTCAACGCGAAGGTCAGGACCAAGGACTGAATTTTGTCATAAATGGTAACCAACGACCAAGGCCAACATCGCTGCTAAATACTAGGTACGAAATCCGGCGCATAACGAAAGATGACGTCGTATAGATAGATACATGTCATCCCGTTGTTCAAAGATGATAGTTGCCCGCAGCGTTGATGACGTCATCAAATGCGATTGGCTGTTCCACCCCGCGGCAGCTTCCCAGAAGCTACTGCTGTTCCACAACGTTAAATTTTCTGATTTAATTTTAGAGACCCAGATATGCATCATCGCCGTTCGCTCTACCCACCCATCCTTTTCCAAAATTTTACGAGAATTCCATCCGCAACTTTTTTAGTAATATCGTTACCAGTCACATGCACATTCAAAATCGAACGATTATGTCGCCTCCTTGCTCCCGGAAGTAATTATACGCAGCGTCATCCATCATCGGTTCTTCTTAGTATATCTAATGTTCTGTTTGCCATCTTTACTCGGCATTTCCAATGCCGTGACAATCGTCGGACACCGTGTATTCGTGTTACCACTTTACTAAGAATGTAGTGCAATCGTTGACGATATTTCGTTCAACTCCATCATTTTGTCCTTCTGTTATCAGGATTACTCATAAAGCTGTGGACGGGTTTCCAACTGAATTTTGGAAAGGGGTAAGCGATGCGTGTGTTACCTTATTTCTGCATTACAGCTGAAGATAATATTCAATAATATGCACACGAAAAACTTTACGGAGTTTTGATTTTTCACAAAATGCACCTTCAGTATAACCGCAAATATTCTACCGATGTCAAATTTTGATTGGCATTTTGTGCTCAATTCTGACTCTACGTCGTACGCTTTATGCGCTATCACCGCATCTTTTTGTGAAACATCGCCAGTTTTCAACACCCCTTTTGATTGGCGGGAACTAGGAGCGTCGCTACGGGGTGGACTGGGGTGCAGATGTCCAACCAACCCACTTTTGCCAGATGACGTTGCTGAGATTGATACGGATGGTAATCGGACTGGTTAGCCTTGCTGCTTCTCTTCATCGATTCCAAACTGGCCGTTCATTCACTTGCTTACAATTTAAGTTGCCTGTTGATAGTTTGACAAATGTACGGTTAATACCACTTGAGTGCACCAAAACACACCACTTGAAAAGTAAAATTCCATTTTTTCACTTTGGAAAGGGGCACATGAGCCTCTAAGACCCCACCCTTAGTAACATAGCCCTCCCACCTTTCCCACACCCACCCGCTCATGGTCTTCGGTTACTTGACTCTGCCTAACGTCCACTCCAAATATTTAGTCCTGACGAGGCCCGTGACGTGAACTAGACCTAAATGTACCTTGTCAAGCCTGAAAATAAGAGTCTCATAGCTGACCTGCAGTATAGAGTTATGGTGACCTTGCCGGTGAATTACTACGACAATAACAGTGTCAACAGCGCACAGTATCGAGCCTCTTGGTTATATTTGCTACTACAGCACGTGTTCAGCCATATACATGTACAGAGCTTTATAGCCTTCGCAATATTACGACAAATACGCCCATAAAGCTAGACGGTATAGAATTTGATTATTAAACGCCAGTAAGTTTTATAGACGGTATTGCTATTCATGCCCAGCATCACCTCACACGAAAGATAGGGTCTCAAAGTTGATAAAATCTATAGAAACCCTCACTCGAGGTTGCACTAGCATCATTTTTACATATTTACAGCCGACAGTGCCGTTGTCTTGCCTCGTAACGTGTACGAACAACCAGAAATGTTTTCTTTCTGTGAATTCTCCCTTTAACCTTGAACTCTGACCAGGCCGTGACCATCGAACTTGATCTTTAGTATCAATGCGAACCAGGCAAGCCAAATACATGTATCTAAGTCAAATTCCAGAGTTGTTGTCCGAACATATAGACAAACATATAACCAACCGACTGCTCTATCTGGACGGCAAGGTGAACGGTAAAAAGTTTGTCACTCGTGGATCAATCAAGGTCACTGAAGATAGTATACAATTAAATAAGGTTACACAAGTTCTTATAAAATGTTTTATTTTAACTCTGTCTCTGTCTTGTATGGTTTCATCTCATCTTTATGTGGACCCGCCACTGTTCAACACCGCTTTTATTTAGCGCCCCTGCAGATAGTGCGGGAAACTATAGTTCTGGCTGCAATCTATTAATAATAATAATAATAATAATAATAATAATAATGTCACTTATATAATGTATTGCTTTTTTGTGTTTTTGTTGTTTTTGTGTGTTCTCTGTGTTCTGCTCCTATTGTTTTGATATGTATATTGATGTGCGTTTGTCGCATCTTAATAAAGATTACTTACTTGCTTACTTACTTGTCAAGCGCGAAATTCGCAATATGCAGCAAATGCGCTAAGTAATGACAGTGATGACTGTTAATGAGGGGTTCCATCATTTTGACGCACCTTCCTACCATCAGAATGACGGAAAATGGTCCAAAGCGCGATGATGCTCTGCGGCCGCCATGTCACTTGTGCAAAAAACGTCTGGGTGGTAGGCAAAACTGCGTGATTCCTCGTTAGCACGTGCCATATATGAGCGCCTCAGAGAGGTGTATCGAATATAAAGCGATATACAAGTCTACAGGCTTTCAGCTTATGTTGCTTTGCTGTGGATCACACACGCACACACACACACACACACGATGGTCAAAGAGAAACGAGAAAGTCTGGCGTGCTGAATGTGCCGGAGCGGAGGTATGGCGGTCGCAGCAGTCGGGTCGAGAGCGAGCGTTCAATCTGCTGACAGACCGAGCCGGAACTCGACAGCGTCGACACAGTCCTTGTCCAGTCGACCGTTATGATGTTCGTCTCTTTTAACGCGCCGTCGAGTCGCGTCGCCATCTTTCCGTGACGTCATCGTCGCTTTATCGTCGTCGTCGTCGCTGCCGCGGCTGCTGAGGCTGCGTTTAGACGGCGCTTCATCGCGCTTCACTGCGCCGCCGACTGACTCATCCGTGTCTCTCGGTCACCACTGTTTACTTACTGCCGACGACGGCGCCGGCGCCGTAGTAACCGTATCCCAATTTATCGAACGACGCCGGTCGTCACACGCTGGTCAGGGATAGCACGGCCTCCAGGGAGTCGGTCGGCGGAGTCGTGCCGCTGCGAAAACGAAGTCAAAACGAGGAGGGCAGCAAATAAATGGACTCGAGAGCCGGGCATTGATTTCGAGCCACTGACGAACGTCGTCGGTCAGTATGACCGGCGTCGCTGACCATGATAAGCTCACGTCTGGAGTTATCCCCTCAATATTGGACTCTTTGGCGAGAAATCTTCTACAAAGTTACAGTGAGTTTAACAGCGCAGTTAAACGTTGGTCAGTATTACGGTACGTTAGGTTTTAGATATAGATCAACCGAAACTAATTGTTAGTAATCGAATGCAAGCTAAAACGCACATACATTGGACTCCAGCTCGTTGGCTACACTCGTCTACGCCGTTGTAAATTCACGGATGGATTACTGCAACACTGTTCTTGTTGGTGCACCAAGGACAGTAACGGAAAAGTTACAGTGTGCGTTAAACGCTAATTCGCGTGTCGTCACCGGCACTTGGAAGTTTGACCGCGGTCTGGATCAGATACTGCATGACTGACTAACTTCACTGGCTCGACGTCCCTGACCGGGTGTTTTTCAAGCTGGCAGTGACAGTTCACCGGTGTCTGAACGGCCGCGTACCGCCGTACTTGTCGGACTACTGCGTTCCGGCTGCCAGTGTCGACACTCGGTAGCACCTGCGTTCTGCCAACCGTCAACTGCTTGCAGTATCTCGCTACCGGCTCAGCACTTACGGCCGTCGGGCCTTTTCAGTTGCCGGCCCCACAGTCTAAAACTCTCTCCCGGATTTTATCCGGGACTCGACCATCAGTGCAGACTCTTTCAGACATTTGCTTAAAACGTAACTGTTCGCTCGATACTAGTGCATTCAGCCCTTTAGAGACTAGAGGTTCTTGACGATAACCGCGCTCTATAAATTTACTTACTTACTTATTTACTACAGGCTGTCAATCTATTTGCCTGAGTGCAAAGACCCACGCTGGCAATGTTTTTGTGACTCGTGATCTTGACCTTTGACCTTTTGACCCAAACATAAATGGATTGCCAGGACTCATCGTGGAACATTTAGCTCAAACTCCACTTATTCGATTTGTTGTGGATTTGTTGTACAACTTGTTGTACAACAAATCCTAAATGAAGGCGGGCGATCAACACGCGACTGTCGAACTACATTGACAGCACCGCAAGTGGTGTGACGAAAAGTCGGAAAGTCGGAAATCGACAAAGTTCAGAGTTTGGGATAAGGCTTCGGAGGAAGTAGGTTCCAACTTCCAGGCGGAAGAACCCTTGTTTTTGGAGATACCCGAATCGCATTACAATGTGACGGAATAAATGGCCATTTTAGCAATACCAGTAGAACGTAAATCATTGGCTTCGCTGGTAAAGGTGTGCCGAAAACCAGCTTGATTCGTTCATCCTTTTCGCTGCAATACTATCGTGTGACAAACAGTCAGACAGCCGCCAGGCCAAATCCATTGCTGTGCTACGTATATGCGTCGCGCGTTAAATATACGTGGTTTATCGTGACACAAAAGACGGGAAAGTCAAGAAAGTACTGTATGGGGCACCGAACACTAATCGAGTGCGTGCGGGCTCACATAACGACGGTCTGATGAACTTTCAATCGGAAGTTTCGCTCTCAGCCGGCAGTCTAAACGTGCGGAAGCGACAGACGGAGTCGCGGAAATCAATGTAGTTGTCAATGTACTGACTAGGCCGGCGCGTCGAGGTAGCGGCGTTGAGAGATTGAATCACGAGATTCGTCGACGACAGATCAATCAAGCGCTCCGACCGTCGGCGCCCTAGCCTCGGCTGCGTGGCCTGACCGCGATCCGCGCGACGATCGCTCAGCGCATTACCAGTAATCTCGACCGGCGCACGTTGCTAATCCACGCCCGCCATGCGTATGTATAGGGCGCCGAGACATCGTCGCTGTGTTTACATGGACTTGCACTCGATAGCAAGTGAACTCGTCTCCTCGTAGCGTCACGCGTCGTCGATCAACCTTTCGAATAATTGGGACGATTAAGTTAGCAAGCAAGTAAGTAAGTAAGTAAGAGAAACATTTATAAAGCGCCGTAATAATTTAACTGCAAGTGAATCAGAGGTGCTGGGTTAGCCGCTAGGGGTTGTTAAAACTGACTAAACAAATGGGGTTTGAGATTAAACAACTATTTTGTCTCTGTCAGTCGACGTTCTGTCTAGCCCACATTTTCTGATGTCAAGTGTCGTATGCAAATGCGGCTATCGTCCGTCCGTCCATCACATTGGTGATCAGTTTCAAAACGACTTAAGGCATCATTATTATTTTTCCATGCTGTAGAACAAAATATCGACACAATATTCTGACGAATTTAGTCCCAACCGCGGCATCAGAAACTAGCATGACATGAAAATTCACTGTTTTAGACAAATGTGTTGCTGTGTGGCGGAAAGGAGACAAGATATACATGTACAAACATATATAATTACGAAACACTAATAAGAAGTCACATAAGATCTATCGAACGACGTCACTACCGAAGACCATGAGTGACTTTTTATTAGGTCGACTCCTCGAAGTCGACCTAATAAAGTGGGTCTCAAATGTCCGTCCGCCCGTCCGTACGTCCGTCCGTCCGTCCAAAAAAAAGTTTCCTTAAATTTAATAGCATTTGGTATGTAAGTAGAGGTCGACAAGTGATGCATGACGGTATGCAGTATGACCCGATCCACGGTCAAGGTCAAGGTCACAAGCCCTTGAAAGTCGGAAATTCGGCCATTTTCAAAGGCTATCTCCTCCCCCATTTATAATGGGGGCTGGCAAATGACCACGGATTCTTAAATTACGGCACAATACCTAAAGCTTATCGGGGCCGGATTTTTTTAATTTTTGTCCTAATTTTTGTGTCATGTGACTTTGAAGTCGGCAGTAAGTAGGAGTCGACCGCCAGTCCCGTAACGGGGCTAATTTTTAAAGGTTATCCGGCCTCCAGAGCCAATGTCTCAAAAATTCAGCATTATAGCAGTAACAGTAACTGAGAAAGCGCATCACATCGCAAATCAGTCTGTTCTTTGGTGCCCGTAAGTAGACTCAAATATGTTTTCAGTTCGTGTCGAAATGAGTCTGTTGATCGCAGCAGCTTCAGCTCTGTTGGCAACCTGTTCCATGCTCGCAGTGCGGCAACACAGAACGCCCTGTCACCAATCGTCGACGTGTCCGCGGCACAACGAGGTCGCCACACGACGAAGCGCACAGTACAAATCGTGCAGGAATGTCGGCAACTGGTGTCAGTAAGTCCGAGATGTAGTCTGACGTGTGTCCAAGAAGCGACTTGTGGACTAGTAAACACAATTTGTACCGGACCCTCTCCGCTACTGGTAACCAGTGCAACTCTTGGAGAGCTGGAGTCACACGATCACGCGGCTATAGGTCCATGACAATACGTGCTGCGGCATGCAGGACTAGCTGAAACGATGCCAGTGTGGAAGCTGGAAGACCAGCTAGCACAGCGTTACAGTAGTCGAGACGCGACAGGACAAGTGCAGTAACATTACTAGTCTTGCTGTGACGTCGCGGCCAAGTTGTCTATGCTGGTAGCATCTCTCTTTTTTAATTCTTGGCTACGATGCTACCGCATCGTCTAATATAATACGGACGGCACGTATTCGGCGCAGATGATGAAAACGTATATACTGCAGCACACGTAACGTGCGAGCGCATCGACAGCTCGGCGTCGAACCATACACCCAGGTTTGAGACGACAGTCACTTGCGACATTAAACATAACGATTAAACGACATGCGTAAACTACTATTTTGTTGTTTTATTCAAAACTGATGGACCGTTCAATGTCATTCGCGGTCACACAAACTCAAAAACATATGATAGCATTTCGGAAACAGTACAAGATAAAGCCACCGTTACAATGGAGAACTAATAGGAAGCCGTATATGATCTATCAGCGCCATTACCGTTGATCTTGAATGATTTTGAAGGTTATTTCAGTCCTTAGTATACGCTGGTGCGTTTAGCGGAAAGCCTAATTAATGTAACAGTCTAGCGTCCGTCCGTCTGTCTGTCTGTCTGCCTATCCCGTCGGCATACTCACTGTGACTCACCAGGGGCAGTTATGCGACGCGGCCAGTGTACATTTCAGCCCGACAGTACGGAGGACCGACATACTTATTTCAAACTTTTCTAAATATATACATCTTTATTCACCGTATAGGTAGAAACATACAAACAACAAAAATAGAAAACAAACACAGAAAAAATACTTAACTAACAAATAATGAAATTGTCAAACATTTATAACAAATAATTGCAATCGTATCATGACAAAAACAAGTTGTTGTTGCCACATGCAACAACACATGTCAAATTGCATATGCCGTTATCAACAACGAATAAGTTTACATAGCAGACTATTAACAGCAAGGAATTTTGCTTCGAATTTCTTTACTCGTTTGGACCAAATCACGCTAGGAAGGTCGAAACTGAAATGCTCTTGGCAGCACTTAACAACATCTATATTACTGATTCTAAATAATAGTGTCGGTGCTTTGAAAAGTAGCACACACTAGCTAGGATGTACTTGCAGATGAATCGTATGGGTTATTTATATTTTTAAATATCACGTCTGAACTTTAGTGATCCAGGTAGAGCAATGTGTGTCTGTTTGTGTGTCTGTTTGCGCGTCCCGTTGAATTTTCGTGCCTAAGGGTGATGAGTTAAGTTGGTCATGTACAGCATAATCGTTGCTACCTATTAAGGTTCCTTCCTGAAGCCTGGATGTCTGTTAGTTGACAACAGGTAAAAGTAATGGAAGCATCCGTCTAACGTCACAATCAGTAGCGGGATGAAGGGTCATTAGGTCCTTCGTTAGTCGTAACAAATATGTTACACTTTCAACGGCTTAAATGACTATCAGTTAAAGTCGGAAACATGAAAACGAAAAAGCATAAAATAGAAAAAGGATTTGAAAAGATTGTTTGCTCGGGACAAGGTAATCTCGCGCTAACAGGACTAAATATATTTTATGACCAACGCTGCGGCAGAGTAGGCTAATGGTAAGTTAAGTCAAAGTCAAAATGAAAAATTAAAGTAGAGGTAGCGTGCTTGTAAGCGGAAGCTTCGGGCTTAGGAGTAAATAAGTTTAATGTTTCAATAGCAAGTTATAAAAACCGCTAGATTTCAGTAGAAAAATAAAACAATAATAAAATGAAAATGTACATGTACAATACATGGAAATAACAAACAAAGTAATAAAACATCCAAAGTCACAGATGACATCGGTTACTGATAATGTAATAAAGAATAGTTGATAAAAGATTCGGTGCTGGTATCACTCCGCTAGGACATGCGCAATAATACGTCAAAAAATTTCTTAAAATCTGGAAACAAATTTGCAGTGTTTATTTTGCAATTTAATCAAGGTCTTTAAACTGAGTAACTGCAGGCATGTTCTGAGCTCGCTTTCTGCGTCGTGTACGGATTTCTTTGGGAGCGGCCGATCAAAACGAATTCCCGTCAAAACAAAATCCCATCAGAACGAAAGAGAAAAAAATCCATTTGAAACTAGCGTATTCATAAACCTGTGGAAAAAGCGACTTGGATGGTTTTACTCGGTTTGAGCGAACCCTTGTGTCATCTTGTCGGCGAACTTCATTGTTTGCAAACTTAGTTGCGTGGCTGTACAAATTATAAAAAATGAAAACAGTGTCTAATTTCATTTTTGAATAATTTGGTTTTAACTCTGATCTCCGATGAGGGACACATCGGGCACATACGTCTTTCGAGTTGTCTGTTTCATCTCTAAAATGAGAAAATTTAAATGTTATCTGACTGCCATACACTAGGACGACAGGCAGTGGTCAGACTGTTCTGCGATTTAGACGCAGCCATTATAAAAACGAATGTAAAAGCAACAGTTTTCCGTCAGCGCATCAATTAGGCCTATGTTCGCATCCAGAAAGTGCTGCATACGTATTAAACAGACATGTATGTATCGGCATTTATGGCCAGTATTATGGAATCGTTACATATTAAAAAATAGTCAAAATATTCGGTGACAAGGCGAAAGCGATTCTGCCTGTCCATATCGATACGGTTGTACAGTAGAATGTTTGCTATTTATTTCGTCGACAGCATCAGATAATATTCTGTTTGTCTCGTTCCATTCAGAAATCTCTCACATTTCCCAGCCACAGCGTTCACTGTTCGCTGTTATTCTGTCGTCGTCGATAGCGGAAACGGCACCAGCAGCTGAACGGCAGTTATTAGTCGTCATGCGATTTCGCCATTTTCCAAATCAATTCGGTCGAACATCCGTGTGGGGCGTGCGCAGAGATAACATTTGCTGACTGACCGACGACGCATTTCATTTGGCAAAGCGGATAAAACGTCGACGACGTTGACGTCGGACGGATGTCCACTAGTGGCCGGCTGCTGATGCTGCGCAGGGAGCGAAAGAACAGCTCTAATCGACTGCGACAGCCTCGCGGCGGTCTCACGCGCGTGCTGGCATCACTCCGCTAATCGGCTTTCGGTTGCGACCGAGCGACGGCGACGGTGGAGTTAAACTAGATTGAACGCGGCGTCGTCGCCGACGTCGTCTAAGATAATTTTGTGCGACGAGTATATTATACGGGTTTATACGCATCTCGTCCTTCGACTGCCGGGCATGGACTCGTTGAGCTAAGTTCAGCGACGCCGGCCGCCAGATATCGAGAGAGCCTTGGCGAAAAAGGTCTAGACGGTGTCGCTAACAGGCTCAGGATCTGATTCAGTCTGTCGCTAACAGCTCCGCCTTCGTCCGATGTCGTCCGACGTCGTTTCGTTGTCCGCGGCTGACAACTCATTCGTAGCCGAGAAATCGGCTGATGTCGGTCGATACAAGTACAAACCGGATCAGATACGACTCCACACCTAATAAAGCGACTGGGTAAATCCTATAGACGCATAACGTGATCATGCGACGCACTTGAAACGGATTGATCGTAAAAATAATGCCGCTGCCAATTTG
>Ga0209363_1001679_pt1 | contig 10903 bp, 9 predicted proteins | sample WorMetexBAHAMAS3_FD_187385 | JGI IMG/M metagenome (GOLD analysis project Ga0209363, IMG submission 187385) | Marine gutless worms symbiont microbial communities from Max Planck institute for Marine Microbiology, Germany - Inanidrilus exumae... | ecosystem: Host-associated > Annelida > Digestive... | reverse complement strand
GTATGAAGCACAGAATGCAAATAACGCAAGAATTTTGGGAATATGATTTGATGACAAACTCCGTGAAGTTCATGCAATAAATGACTTCATCATTGTCACGAGGTGACAGTAGTGTTTGTGACTAATACCTTCTGCAGTCCACCAGCCTCATAAATAGTCTGAAAGTTAAAGGACATGTTTAAAACGGTCTACATTTGCCGAAATTCTGATCATAAGTCGAGTGTGTTGTTTTTTAGACAGACTGTACATTTGGATTGAGGAAAAAATGTTAGAGTTCACAGCAGTGTTACCTTTACCTTCATACCTTGTATACTAAGCTAATATATTGCAAAACGAGTGAGAAATTTGTCCAACTATTGTTACAAGTGGATGATTGTGACAGGTTAAATAGACAGTATATAACAGAGCAGTTTTGTATTACTGTTTTCAGAGAGTTACTTGTACATTTTTATGACCAAAGTAAATTTACAGCTAAATCAGCATCGCTTTACTGTGAGAAACAAAAACAATGCATTGTGCACTTCAGAAAGTCAGCCAGTGATGAATGGAGATATCACATCAGAAGCACGCATGAAGTCTGATGACACTGATGTTCGTGATGCTACGGACATAATCAGCAGTAAGACAGTCATTGGTTGTAAACCGTCAGCTGAAAGATGCCGTTTGAATGAGTCTGGCGACCAGCTGCAGACCAACAATGAAGTTCCGTTGTCAGCAACTTCTCCAGTATCTGAGAATGGTGGAGATGTTGGTATGTTCGACATTTACATTCATATACTTTGCAATTTAGCTACGATACTTGCCTGACCTAATACCTCTATAATAGTAATAATAAAGTAAAGTAAGTGTATAGCAGTTCGCAGAAACTCTGCCACACCGCTATGAGAAATTACATGCCATATGGGATCATGCAATGTTACCTGCCACCTGACAGAGGAGAGAATCCTGCCTTTACCCCCAGCCGAAGCAGGTACTCTATTTAGCGACGCTGGAGGGATGCAAGACTGAGTTGACCTATGTTACATGAAAGCGGACTGGCCGTGATTGAATCCACGACCTGTAAATTGCAAGTCCAATGCACTACTGCTACCTACACATAACTAAAGATGGCGGGACGTGTCCCATATGATGGTTGCCCAGGGAAGGGCTGAATTCTGGCATCTTTTGCTGCAGTACAGTATTCACCTGAATAAGATCTCTGTTGGCATCACTAATGCAATAGCAAAAGATCCAGAAAGCTAGAATCTTTTTTATGGCACCCCCCTTTGAATCACATTACAAAATTCAATAGAAAAGCATTCAAACATGGTGATTGTCTGGGAGTATTTGCACAAAGGTTTCTCCGCTGTCTGTAAAGTTATACTAGACAAATGATCACCATTTTCTCATTTCTAGTTGAATTTTAAGAAAAATGAAAAAAGTTTAGTGGTTATAGGACTACTACGTGTAGCATACGACCATGATAATCATAACTGAACAACGTATGTATTATATTCGTGGTATACTACTTATGCTACTTTCAGTTTGTTGTTGTACTGGCCTTTTTTTCTGGATAGTTACTAAAGATTGGGCAGGTGCCTGCAACAGTTAATGTATGCGTCTTTGTTATTACTAAATAATGTCACACATGTTGCATGTTAGTCCATGGTTTCATGCATGAAATAATTTTTTTTCATTCATGAAATAAAGTTTAAAAATAAAAGTTCTTTCAGTCTTTCAGGCAAATCATACATGTTCTAAAATAATTTTGAGCTGTCACTCTTCAACTGTATGTGATTAATGTGTAGTATGTGCATTTCAGAGGAGTTTATATGAAAACAAATTGATTAATGACTTACAACTGCTTTCACAGCTGTGAATCATTTAGGTGATGTAACCACATTTGGGCCTGACAGAAAGTAATGGCAGCCTACCGCTGGGTGGATGACTTATAGTCACCTGCAGGCTGACTACCTGTATACCGGGATTAACTCAGGACCCATCGCTCGGTAACGAGTATGGGAAGCCTTTACCTTTAACCATATTTGAAATAAAACTCTTTCAGAACCGGCATGGTCAATAACTGCACCTAGCCACTGAAAGACGTGAAAAATTATAAATGTTTAACAAATCTAACACTTGTAATTGCATTGAAACACTGAGTCTTTGGTGTTGTTGAATAGAAGGGTATCAAGCCTGCGATAAGTCTTGCTATAGCAATTCCGAATGGTTGTTTGGGTAAGTTTTGGAAGTGTGCAGCCTGACTTGCAAAATGGGCCAGTCTAATGAAAACGAAAAGTAGTATTAGTTGTCATTATCTTGTAATTGCATTGAGGTCATTATGGGCAAATATTCCGCAGCAGTGATCATTCATATGATGAGCTGTGTCTGTTTATTGAATCACTGTGTATAAGTAAACCCACATTCAAACATTGTGATATAATTTTAACCAGTTTCACATTCAGCTGGATGTGCAGAACGTTCAGTTGATTACCAGTGGTAGAAATTATGGCTGTTGTTATTGTAGTAGTTCAGCTGAATGTATCAGCAGAATCCTAGCTATAATGTAAGCTTGGATTGGTTTTTTAGAAGCTGCTGGTAGTCAGAAAAACAGCCACAATGCACTGTTTGACTTGAGCACTTCACCAGTTGTCAAAATTGCTGATCTCGGAAATGCCTGCTGGACTGTAAGTATTAGTTTTAGTTTGACGTTGTTTGATTTTGATGACTTGTTGATGTTCTGGTAAACAGTGACTGGCTATTGAAGTAATGATGGTACTAATACAGAATCATATATGTCGCAATCAAAAATTTGCACCACGTTTGATATATGCTGAATGAGTTACTGCAAAGTTTTTCAGATTAATGCTCATGTAAGCCATATTATAGCTGGGTACTTATGCATATGTGTTACTAATGTAGGCCTATGCTTAATTGTCTGATACAGTTTCACCATTTCTCCGAGGACATTCAGACGCGCCAGTATCGGTGCCTGGAGGTGTTGATTGGTGCAGGTTATGGTTCTCCTGCAGATATCTGGAGTACAGCATGTATGGTATGAAATGCCTTTGTATGATATTAACTTATCAAGTAGATAACTTGTTTATCACACATTATACGTTTTGAATAAATTTCATTTTTTTTTGTCTGGAGACAGCACGTACTTGATCCACAGGAAAAATGTGAAAAAAAATTACAGTGCACATTTAAAAAAATAATCTGCATGTTCTTTTGTTGTGGAGCTGAAAATACAAGTAGGTGGAAAAGACACTGTGTTTTACAGCAAGATGTACATGGAAAGTTCTAGACATAGTGAAATTGTCCATATTCTTTGCTGAAATTATCATGACCTGTTGTTTGTTCAGTATTGTGATTATAGTGTTGATTGTTACTTGTGCAGGCATTTGAATTGGCAACTGGAGATTACTTGTTTGAGCCACATTCGGGAGAAGATTATTCCCGTGATGAGGATCATTTGGCACATATAACTGAGCTGCTTGGTCCAATTCCACGAAATATTGCCATGTCAGGCAAATACTCAAGAGAGTTTTTTAACAAGCGAGGTATGCAAAATGTGGCAAATCATCTTTGCGGACGGTTTCTTCTCAATATTTTATTTATCTGAGTGAGGCAACTTTATGTTAATTCTTGTGGCCGAGATCTGTTGATGGCTAGCTATATTGCTGTTGGAGCATATCTATATATGAATTCTATTTTTATGAAAAGTACAGTTGTAATAAAAACAACTAACTACCGGTACAGCAAAAATGAGTAATCACGAGTGGCAGAAATTGACAGTCAGACATGTATTGTGCAATTTGTGGCACATGTGGTGGTGCTCGTTGTTGCAGTGTTTCCAGAATTGAGAATAGAATTAGCATACTGCTGTATAATGGCAACTTCAGAAACAGTTGGAATATAAGCACAGTAAGTAAGTAGATGAATAAATTTATAGAGTGTGGTTATCATCAAGAACCTCTAACACGCTGATCGCACTAGTATCAAGCGAACAGGTACGTTTTAAGCAAACATCTGAAACAGTCTGCACTGATGGTCAGGTCTTTGATGAAATCTGGGAGAGAGTTCCAGACTTTGGGGGCCGGCAACTGAAAAGGCCCGACGGCCGTAAGTGTTGAGCCGGTAGCGAGGTACTGCAAGCAGTTGACGGTTGGCGGAACGCAGGTGCTGCCGAGTGTCGACACTGGCGGCCGGAACGCAGTAGTTTAGTAGTAGTGTGCAGCCGTTGACACCGTTGACCTGTCACTACCAGCTTGAAAAACACCTGGTCGAGGACATCGAGTCAGTGAAGTTCATCATGCAGTATCTGACTCAGGCCGCAGTCAAACATCCAAGTGCCGGTGACGACACGTGCAGCAGCGTTCAACACCTGCTGTAACTTGTCCGTTACTGTCCTTGGTACAGTACACATGTGTGCACAGTTGTTGTGGTAGTTGAAGGTTTAATTTGCTTGGCATGTTTAGCTCACACTGATGTTGGAGAGCCGGTTTTGAATAAGGCCAGTGCATGAGTTTCCCGTGACGGATTCAGTGTTTCGACTTCCCTTCACTGCTTGGCACTGTTGGTTCATTAGCATCTGGCCTGTAAAAATCTATCACTTATCCCAGAGGTTTTGGAAGAAAATCAAGGTTGAACAGTGTAACCCAGTTTCACCCTGAAAACGGCTGATAAGTTGAATATGGTGATGGTGGTGGTGATGTGAAGCTTGTGTTTACTCTCATTGTTAAGTATTGTTTGGTCATTGTGCAGGTGAGTTACGTCACATAACAAAACTGAAACCGTGGGGCCTTATTGAAGTGCTGGTCGAGAAGTATCAATGGGATGAGCGCAGCGCCTTTGAATTGGCCGACTTCCTTATTCCGATGCTTGAGTTTGATCCATTAAAGAGAGCAACTGCTGAACTGTGTTTGCGACATCCGTGGCTAGATGACGATGATGATGATGATACTGTTCATGCCACGGACTTTTGACCTGTACATATGTTGATACTCATGGTCCCACATGAAACCAACGTGCCATTCCGTTATCTATAAGAAATGCAAGTTCCATACTGAAATGTGATGTAGTCCTACTGCAGTTGCCAGAGCATATCACGTCACTGGTGTTATCCAGTGTTATGCATTTTGCCTTCTTCTGTAGTTTTTCTTTGTTTTGGTCAGCCTCATGTCTGTACTTCTATTTTATGCAGGGGTGTACCAGATATCCGGTTCCGATTGGCCGGATATCCAGCTGTTTTTCAACATCCAGTTCCAGCTCTGGATTTGGCACAAAAACTGTAAACTGCTAGATATCTGAACCTTATATTTTACTTATTTATTACAAAATGTTGCAGCTGTCATTTTGGTGAAGTTTAAATTTGTAATCAATAAAACAGAAGCATGACTGAAAATCAAAAACTGACTGTCATTACTTACTTCAGTAAAGACACTACCTGTGTATTTGTGTATGAAGTGATTTGTAGTGATATATGCACAAATTTATATTTGTATGTTGTCGCAACATTATGACAGCAATTTAGTATATTGAAAATATTGGCCAGATATTTCATCTCATTTCTGGCAAAATCCGGTTCTGGCCGGATTGCAAAAAAATGGAATCTGGTACATCCCTAATTTTATGCTGTATATATTTTGCACGTCATTCTCATAAATATTTTTATTTTATGAGTAAATGTGGAATTATGGAAACTGATGAAAATTCAAATTGAGTTGCTGCATTTACATTGCCTCACAACATTGTATGCATAAACAGTATATGCTATCGTAATTCCGTCCCTCTGTCCATCTCTCCTTCTCGTGATCTGCATCAAATCAGTTCAACACAGGCCTATTATCCATGTTGTTTCGCCACCTGGTATGCACTCCAGTTGTCTCACACCAAAGCTCTTGGTGTAATTCTCATGTAGTCACCCTTAAATGGAGTGGATGGAATAGGAACAATTTGCAGATGATGTGCATTCTTTCTGCGATAGCTGCACATTTTGTTTTAGTCATATAATATCCAGTTCTTCTCGTATTTATGACTGTTACATTTACCTTTGATTAGTTCAGAGTGACTGTAATGACATTATGTGACGCTGCTTGTAAGTGCACAAGTAAATATGTTGTGGATGAAGGTGAATGCATATTGAGGTTTTATGGGGTTTTTTAGTCATGTGCTTCACAGTGACTTATAAGATAAGAATGAAACAGTATATGTCCTAGATTGAATCTGTAGCCTCAGAAGAGTTTAATTTTTGCTACAAAGACTATAAAGTGCTGTGGAGTGGATGGCATAATGTTAATGATGTTGACAAGTGCAAACTAAGGACTTGCCCAGCAAGGCCATGTCACAGCTTTGTACTTCCAAGGTCACAGTGGTCAAGGCTATGAGTGAATTAGTTGCAACAAATTTCCCAATATCGACAGACCCCAAGCTGGCACCGTTAGCCGAATTCGCCGCTGATATCTTCCTGTTGTGTTATTTTTGCAAATGAAGATGCCTATTGAACTTTTTTGTATTTAGGCTTTAATAATTATTCTTTGGGATTTAATTGTGATTCATGGCTTGTTTCTGTCCATACATTGAGAGTTAACTGCACATTTTGTGATACATTATTGTTGCTAGAAAGCATTGTTCTTGCTGACTAGTTAGTCCACAGTTGAGCTGAATGTCAGCCAATAATAGCCATCCGTATTTTTAAGTTCTTGTGTAAATTCGACTAATCCAGCTGCCAGATATTTAACAAGGTTATACAGTAAGGTGTTGTAGATGTGTTGAGGTTTTTGATGATAACTTCACTGCCAAACATCACAGTTAAAGAATCTTGGCCATCAGTCAGCAATCATTTGGTTAAGTTTTGGGCAAGAATGTGGTAGCATCTTTTTTTTTACTCATGTTGGTCATCTGGCCCTAATTTTTGCATTAGCATGCAGTACAGATGAGCTCATGCATATGCATTCATGGATGTTGCCAACCCTTTGGCTCTAGTCTGTGTCTCTGTGCTATAGTCTAAAGTTTACATTCGGATTATAATGGCAGTTATGCTTTTAGTGGCCCCATATGGGTTCCGGCTGTAATGCACCCTGATTTGTTTGTTGATTCCAATGCTATATAAACTACATAAATGGTTTACTTCTCTACTTATTTATTTCATGAAGAATAGGCCGGTTCCATTTCCAGGCCGGAGGTTGTAAGAGGCGACCAAACCTAGCTTTATTTCATGTCATAATATATCCTGTTACGGATGCATGTTTGCTTTTTTGTGTTAGATTTAGTTTTCAGTACTAAGCCAAGAAATTGGCTGGGAAGAACGTCTCTAAAATTACCTATTTTCAATATTTTGTGTCATATGGGACGTAAAACCTCAACTCAGTCAATTTATCAACGCCTTCAGTGCTTTGACACTGTTGAATGTTGATTGGGCATCATACAGAGCATTCGGCCTGATAAAAATCGAGTGGTCTGAAGTGAGTTGCAAATGATTTGCATGTGGTCCGGCTGATGCCACTGTCACCCCTGATGTCTTGCTTCATTAAAACCCAGAATGGTTTACCTTTCTGGTGCCGAGTACCCAGTTTGTCCTGGAAAAGGTGCCATTAAATGAGGCGTTGTTGTTATTACCTCCCCCACCAAAGGTGATGGGAGGTAATAGGTATGTATGTTTGTGCATACCAGGTGGCGCCAATTCAACTCGATTGTTACCAATCTTTGTCAGTCATACTCTTGGCCTCAGGGGATGAGGTGGTTAAATTTTGGAAGGTCAAGGTTGGTGGTGAAATAAACACTCTACTGAACCCTTCTAGTTATGGCATGTGACTGATAAGTGGTTAGGCAATGTTGCAGGTGTATTTGATGGCAGGATGCTATATGAGATCATTGAGGTAACAAAAATGGGTTTCAGTTTTGTTTGTTTGAGTTATGGCATATTCTGTTGTGTACTTTGTTGCTGGACTGCTCTTATTGTCGTTGCATTGGACTAATTAATTATTAAACTTAGACCAGCCACATTTTATAGCTGTTTATGTGTTCTAATGGGAAGGACATGCCTGTTTACTGAAACTGTTTCATCAAAATTCAGTCTTCTCTCCTCAAATCAATTACCATGCTAATGCAGTATATGCTGTTGTCGTGCGTCTGTCACACGCCACTGTTTTACCAGAACGGTTCAACTATCACGAAAACAATGTTGTATTATTGCCCATGGACTCTAGTTTTCTGCTGTCAAAGATGTCAGCTAAGTTCCAATGGGGTCACCCCGAAAGGGGGCGCCAAATAGAGGTGGGTAGGTTAAAAGCGGCAATTTTCGACCAATATCTTGAATCTCACTATTTCTCAGACACGATGCAAGTCTTGACAGGGACATAGTTACTATGGAAGGAGGCCTGTGTCCCTGAGCTGTCATATGGCGTTGTTTGCGTGATCCTATTTTTGCCGTTTGGTACAATTCCAGTATGTGATGGAATGACAGACAGCAGTGTCAGTGCGAGGCCATCAAGACAGGCAGGTCATTACTGGTCAGTATGTGTGCAAGTCAGGTCAGTGATTATTCAGTCTATACTTTTAGCAAATAAAATTATACGAACGTCAGCATAAGCTTTTCAGCAAGGTAATTTGTGGGTGCACCATGATGTAGTGCCCCCGCCACTGACAGACAGACACATGACGATAGCATGTACTGCACTATAATAGCGTCGCACGGTAAAAACGAGCCCCTGTTATTTTTTATAACTCATTAGAAATGAACCGATTTTAATAATTATCTGTTTGCATAATGTTCTGTTCTTTAGCTGTCCTCGACCCCGGGGTTGGCCACAACCTCTGATTGACTGTTCCACGGGGAGTCCTGTCCATCCAGGCCGTGCATGGTCTTCCTTTACGTGGTCTTCCTTGACGGCGTGCACCCAGCATCGTTCCTTTCATTAACTCTTTCTCCAGGCAACTCCCTTGTTTCCTCGTGGTGTGATTTGACCGTAGTGTGCTTTGACAGTGTCTGACAGTTCTCTTTATATGCCAGCTTTGTTAAGAACCCACTCATTTGTTAACTTTGCTGTCCACGAAACCCGCAGAATCTTTCTCAGCCCTTTCAGTAGCAACGTCTCGTCTTGCAACATTTCCGAAATATTACCACTTGCAGTGTACATGACATAACCGACCCTGCGCTGCGACTGTCAGGTGCAGTGGTTAAAGTGGGGTAGCTAGGGTCGGGAGTATCCGGCCAATCATCTGCTCTGGCTTAAATTGCCCCCTCCCTGCTGCGATTTGAGCCCAAAAACTCATGCCCTACACAACATAATTGAAATTGGTTGTCTAAATTTGTGTCGTTTTTTGTTGACGTCAGTGATAGCAAAACTGACAGGTAAATAGACTGCGTGGACAAAAATTGGTGACTTTTGAATCCCCAAAATGCACCAAAACCAACTTCTTCCGCGGTGATGACCACTTTGATCTCCGGAAAACGTCGCAGATGCGGCCAGAGACTTCTGTCACAACGTCGGTGGCGGACCGCGCTGGGGGAGCTTACAGCGCTCCCCAGACCCTGTAGATGGTGGGAGGGGGCTCGCTGTCCACACCCCACTCTCGGCCCTTCGGGCTTCGACACTCGCTTGAGCCCCCTGAAAATACAAACCCCTTTAACCACTGGCGAGGCGCCAGGCGGTGCTGCAGGGCACCGCAGTGCAAGGCACCGCGTCCAGTGTGAACGAACCTCAATTCCTTGACCATTGGGTCTGCCCCTGGACGCGCACAGCTATAGGGGGAGCATCCGAGGACAGCCCCAGACCTGCAATAGGCTTGTGCTTGTGGTCCTGTGTTCGCCATATAGCAGGCTTAGATTCACTCAAGTTTCGGTTGCTGGCGCCGCCACTGCCACTTGGCAATGAGATGATGCGATCGCCACGGCATTGCTTGCACTTTCACTGAAATTAATGTCGAATCTTGTTCATTATCACATATTGCTTCTATAGCTGCAAGCGATCACAAGCCACCTAGCAATAAACCCAATTACACATTTGGCTAACGTGGCTGTCGTTAGCGTAGTGTTTTATGGCGCTGCATTACCCGCCCATTGGTCGTCGACGAATGGCGTGATGCGACGCCGTATCGATTGTTTCTCTTCCATGCGCCGCTCGCCGTTTGCTGCGCGACCGGCCACGCCGTGGGCTTGGCCCGGCCATGGTTACATGCGAGCGTGTAGACGTCTATGGCTCAGTGAGGGGACGGGGCAGCAACTGATTCGTGCACGTGCACCTATTTATGATTCCTTCGTCTTGTGGGGTGCCAGCCCATCGTCGTGTGTATGGTCGCCACAACTGCAGCCGCCAACCCGCCACCGACGTTGTGACAGAAGTCTCCCGCCGCAGGTGCGACGTTTTCCGGAGATCAAAGTGGTCATCACTCATCAGACAGCTCCAGATCGTGGCACAGTTTGTGGACAGTCAGCGGCAACCGCGAAGCGAGACAAAGTTCTGATCGGATGTGAACTGCTTGGTTAGTGCCTACTTACTTAATTACCGGCATGTGGCGTCATCGCGTCATCGTCGAACGATTGCGCGCACTGTGGTTGGTGCCGCGTGTGATTATTAGTCGAAATTCGGTAATATTCTTAATGCGATGTTGTCATGTCTTCTCTAGCACAGTGTCTGCGGTCGAGACGCCGCTGCTAGGCCTATTTGCACGCAGTCTCTGTTTCTGAGTTAATAGCACGCCTAATATAATCGGAGACGACTCAGAGTCTCAGACGAGAGATGTACGGTGTGCACTGAATTTTAATTTGGAAGCTGTGGCACCATATTCCTCCTTCTCCTCCAGTGACGGCGGAGCCGCGGGGTCTGGGCCACCCCCAGTATTAGAGGTGACAGGACCACATTTTCTTACCTAAAACGAACCAAAATGCAGGATTTTGTCCAAAACGTTTACGGGAGTAGGC
>Ga0209363_1001677_pt1 | contig 10904 bp, 7 predicted proteins | sample WorMetexBAHAMAS3_FD_187385 | JGI IMG/M metagenome (GOLD analysis project Ga0209363, IMG submission 187385) | Marine gutless worms symbiont microbial communities from Max Planck institute for Marine Microbiology, Germany - Inanidrilus exumae... | ecosystem: Host-associated > Annelida > Digestive... | reverse complement strand
CTTTATTACTATTTATTCATGTTCTTGTCAAAAACTACATTTAACATCAGTGACATGAAGGTCATAAATTTGTTGGAGATTGGAGGTTATTTCAGCTAAAAAGCAATCGTGGATGTCAGTAATATATATACTGGTAATGTATATGTAAAGTGAGCTATGACAACAGTGTTAGTGATTGTTTTTACTAAAAAAAATGCATAACTTTGTAACGACACTAATGTAATCCATATGCATAGTGTGATATATGCTATGGTGTGATGTCTGTCTGTCCATTACACACTGGTGTTGTTTCAAAACAGTTTAGTACATCATCAGGCACAGATCTTGGTGAAATTCCACTGGTTCAGTGGGTCACCCCCATGGGTGTGCCAAATACAGTCCGGGTCGTAATATTTTGCAGCTTTCAACAAGTATTTCTATATCTTGAATACAGTAGAATATAAGGATAGAACACTGAGAGGAAGTCATCCAGTCTGTCAGATGGTGATATTGCTGATGATTTAGAGTTACTGGACTACGAAATTTATTTCAGCTACTGGAAAGCCTGCTGGGCCATATCTAAAAGTACAGCATCCAGAGTTAATTACAGTAATCAAGAAATCATTGGTGATCTACTAATTGTACTACTGTATATTTATTCTGTATTTGACCACAATGACTGTAGAATGTCATTTGCTGTCACTTGAGCCCAGTTTCGTAAACAAGTGTTGATATCTCGGAAACAGTACCACTTACCAGTATAAATACAGTGGAAAACTAATAAGAAGTTATATAGTCTTGTCTAACAGTGCCATTACCTTGAGTGACTATGAAGGTCATTTCAGCTATTTGAAAAATTTGTCTTAATCTAATATCTCGAAAGATATAGCAGGCCAATATGAAATTGTATATGGGCTACAATTTTAATTGTAGTAGACCACTTGATGGACTGTTGAAGGTGACAGATGGTAAGGTCACAGATGGTCACATGTACTGAAGAAGTGGTAGTGTCTTGGAAACAGTGCAAGACAGACACAGGCTTCACTTTTTATCATCAGTAAATCAGGCTCCACGTACATTAGGAGCATTGTGTGAAAAATGAACTCTTTGCTTACTCATGAAAAATGCTTAGAATGCCGGGGCTGTTTCCAATGACATTGAGTGATTTTTATTTTGAAGTCATTTCACTTACATGTATTACAGACCTTTTTAGGTGCAATTTCTCGTACAGTTATACAGCCTAAAATCCGCACAATAAGATTTTCAGTTAATATGGGACATTATGCTCTGTAACTGCTGACATTTTTCTGCAACTTATGCTGGTCATATGTTCAAGAAGCAAGTGAGGGATCTTTTTTCTTTTATACTGTATGCACATACTGAAGTAAAGAATTTACTGCTGAATGCCTAAGTGTCAAATGCTAAATGCCTAAATATCACAAGACAGCATTCTCATCATGTAGTCTGTTTTCTCCATGCTGGGTTCCAGATACCCCATAACCTGTCTCTTGTCTCAAGGCCTATCCTACCCAAAAGTCAGTGAAAATTTGTTTATGGCTGTCAGAGTAATAATACTCATAAATACTTGTATGTTGTGCATATAGATAAACACTATGAATGTGGCTGTTTTTTTATTTCAGGCCCGTTGGTGAAAGCAAGAAGAGATAGGCAGAGTCTAATAAATATGCCTCATGCTGATGATGAACGTGGGAGAGATACTGATATACATACGCAGGATGTCGAGCCAAGCACCGAATCAGTGTCTTCTCGTAACAATACATCAGCTGATAGTCATACTGTGACATACGGACACCGAAAGAATACTGATGTATCGTTTACCGCGAGCAGTGAAGCTAGTCTTACCATGACAAAAGAAAGCCATTCACATATGCCAGTCGTTGACAAAATGAAGAACTGTAGCTTGACTGAAGCAGTTTCTTATACTGATTCTCAAAAGCATGTTTTGATGGATGTGTGTAATAAAGTTACTGCCACTAAGACGTTGGATACATCTGTTGCCTGTGATGTACCACTGCCAAAGAAATCATGCGACCAGGCACCAAAAACAAAAACTGTGGAATGTCCCAGGTTTCTGTTATTCTCAGGTACATCGTGTCATAAAGCATTAAGCACACAGTCAACGAGCAAGCAGTCAATGTCTACAGATTCTCACAGGAAAGACACACCTGTCGTCAGTTTGAGAAGCAGCTTTGCCAATAACACTGAAAGGTCTGCTTCGTATATGTGCAACTCCAAGCATACAGCAGTACAACATGATGAAAGCTTATTTGCTGCTGCTGTTTCTGTGTCTAGTTCATCTTCGAAAACTGCTGAAAGTACTTCTGCATTTGATGCACAGAGTATTTCCCGTAGTGTGGGCAGACAGTCTACAGGCAGCTGCGTGACATTAGGGTCTATGATTGATGCTAATGCACATCAGATGGTTACTCCTGATTGTGGCATCTTACAACCCAGTATCGCTACTCATCAGCAAAACAGAGTTAGATTTGAAGGTAATCGCCAATTGCTGCAGATACCAGTTTTTACTCTAATTTTCTTTTGGTGATATTGTCTATAGGAAAGTCATACTGAGGGCAAGCTTTAACACAGTTTATGATTACTGTTGGCAAACGTAAATACATTTTCTTGTGCAGTATATATTACTACTTGTTGTGGAGTGATTTGAATGTTTGATTTTATTTATTAACTGTTGAGCATGTTGTTAGTATTAAGGTGGATGGGAGTTTAGCTGGATCTGGATGATCTGCTAGTGTATAATGTAATCATATTTTACAGTTCTCTGTATTTGAGTTACCATTTGCTTGTAATGTGCAGTATTGCGATAGCACATACAGTGTTAAATGCTTGCAGTGTACTTTCACAGAGATACAGGAATGAAAATGTGAATATCAGTAATACACATCACTGTCAGTCTGCTGCCCATCCAGTTTGTCCTGTTCCCTGTAACTTTGACAGACTTGCTTGCAAACTGTGTAAACAGACTTTCATTTTTACTGCACGATGCTACTTGGAGTACTTGACCAATATTTCACTATATCTCAGAAACGGTGCAAGATGGATATAGTTACTGTGGAACATTTATAGGAACTCGTATGTCTTCTATTGAATGGCACTATTTTTTACTGACCTTTAGTGACAAACTACACCTATTCATGTGGTCAGCGCACTCGGCCGCCATGTGCAGTAGAGTGTGACGTGCTCAGTGACCGAGGTTCAGGCCTCAGCCCGGTCGTGTCCACCTACCAAAGAATTATTTCTACTAATTCCTTTGCACATGATGAACAGGGAGCTAATCCCTGGCAGGTAAGAGGGTCTGACGGTGTCCTCTATAAACTGACCATTGCTGATGCTTTGATTAGCAGCGTCAAGGTATCAGCCGCGATGACGTGAGTGCCGAAGCAGATAGATGTGGCTAAGTTCCCTGGCTAGGCGCTGAAGAAGTGTCAATCAGGTAGCCAGGCACTGAAGAAGTGTCGGTCAGGGCCGGCTCTGAATAAGTGCCAGTCCGGGCTTAGCCAGACAGTAGGCCACGCCTACAGGGGGCACGCTTAGAAATATCCGACAAGCTGCTTGCGCCTACTGTTCCTTCCTCCACTCCACACAATGCGCACATACAATGCAGACACCTACCAATTCTTCTCCTTTCTAACGCATTGGACGATGTAAAGGTCTTAGTGCTGGGGTCCAGAGTAGGCTGGACCCCGGCCTGCAGAGAACGAACGACCCCTAACTACTCAAAACCATCACAATTTTCCACATTTTGAATTCGTTATCACATGGTTATAGTGAGCGGAGATAGAGACTTCAAATTCGGTCAGCAGGTTGATCATAGCAAGTCCTAGTCCTCAGATGACGCATCATTCCTGAAAGTGGCGAGGTCAGGTCACGTGAAAAACCATTTAAATTTTGGTGGGCACCAACCATGTCTCTGGAATGGCTGAAGCTAGTGATCAAATTTTGTACCCAGGTAGGCTATATAAAGTCCCAGCGTAATTATGAAGGACAAATCACCCCTATCAGGGTCATGTGACACATTTAAAAATTTGCGGCCCCCAATGATATCTCTGGATTAGCTGAAGCTTGAGTCGTCATATTTTATACACAGGTAGCCTATACTATATCCCAGCCTAAGGATGACTAACCACCCCTAAATGGGCATGGTCATGTCACGTGACCCATTTTTCAATTTCGATGCCCGCGATTATATCTCCAGAACAGCTGACGTGACAGCCGTCATATTTTGTATGCAGGTTAATTATATCAAGTGCTTGGCTTACGATGACAGACTACACCCTAATGGGCGTGGCAGGGTCACGTGACCCGTTTTCTAAATTTTGCCCCAATCATATCTTTGGAATTAGTGAAGCTAGGCACTTCAAATGTTGTGTGCTGATTGATACATATGAATACTAGTGCACACATCATATATTACCTCAGATAGGGATGTGTGATATGTCACATGACCTTCTTAAATATTGGTAAACAAGTGATAATATCTCGTCACCACTGCATGATAGAGACATACTTGCAATGGAATACTAATAGGAGATCATATGTGGCCTATCGAATGACACCATTGCCAATGCCATTGAATGATCTTGAAGGTCAGCTGTTTGAAACCATTCTAACTCCTATACCTTGTGAAACATCGCACGAATTTACTAACAGCACGTTGCGCGGTCCCTCTGCAGTAGTGGAGCTTGTTTCACACCTGTCATCAGTTTGAGAAGCAGTTTTGCCAATAATACTGGAAAGGTGGTTGTTTATCAATTTTTTGAGGAGATGTATATACAGACTGTATCAAATTTATTTGCAAATATTGTGCATTAAAAATTGTTAAAGTTAAGCAAGGAGTGTGAAAATTACAATGCAGAATTCAGTGGGTCCCTTTCTGTAAAGACACTGTGTATGGAGCTTTAAATCTAGGATGCTTGGTTGCAATTTATGTTGAAATTCTTTACTGTGTGTTTGTTTGACAGACATAGTAATGCCAAGTTCTGATCTTCCAGTTGCGAATACTGATGCATTGCCTCAAGTCTCTGTCGATAATTGTCTCTTAAAAGTACTTATGTGGAATCCTAGCTGGTTGCAAGAATACGGTATGTCATATTTTTGTGTATGCTGTATATATTTGTTGAATTTTATTTTATTCAGGCTGGAAATTTGTTCTGGTAATAGTGAAACTGGAAGCATGGTTGGCATTGTCTGTTGAGATATTACTGGTTACGAGAACTAGGACTGATCAGTGGCTGTGCTAGTTTATTGTATATTCAGGGAGTTGATAGTATAAATTGCTGTTGAAAAGAAAAACATTCAGAAAGTTATAAATGCACTATTTTTATGTACTTGTAAAACAGCATTTGGACAAACACGTAAGAGCTTTCTAGATGTGATGTACCGGTACAGTAAAAGTGATAATATGCCTTTATGTGCTTTCTGAATATTTTTGTGATTTCTAATTCTGTTGACTTGTGCAGCTGCAAACAAGAATTCAGCATTGCCACCAATTGTCCATCTCAGTCAAGTCTATCCGTTACTGGAAACATATGATTCTTATGCAGACTATTTCAACATTGTTCAGACGTTGTTGTTACTTGATGCATGGGAGTCGGTATGATTGGCCAGATTTGCTGCATTTTCATACGTCTTAAGATTTTGATCAGGAAGTTGAATGTCATGTTTACATGATTTCTAATTATGGGAGCTGATAAATGTATTTCTAAACGTGTTTGTCTTTGTCTATATCAATTATTTGATATAAAAAATGTTGTACTTGGATTTAATACATATAAGCCTGTTACTGTTTAGGCTGACATTAGGAAATTAAATTGCAAAATTTTTTAAGTAGAATATTTGTTGAATTTGTTTGTTTTCTTCGAGGGGTAATCTACTCAAATTATAAATTCTTGTCAGTGAAATTTATGTGGTTTTTGCTTCTATCTTTATTATTGCAGATGGTTGCATAAATTTTGCTTAGAGTTTTTACAGTGCGATGTTATGCTAGCGTGGGGTATGGATCATGCAAACAACGCCTGCAACAGCGCAGGGACTCTACTTTTCTAATGCCAAATATCTCGGCAAAATTCCAACGGCGTCACCTCCAGCGGGGGCGTCGAATAAAGGTGTGGTAGGTTAAAAGCGGCGATTTTCAACCAATATCTCGCTATATCTCAGAAAGTGTGCAACATAGGGACATCGTTACTATGAAACGCTAATAGGAACTCGCATGCGCTCTATCAAATGATGCTATTTTCAGTGACTGAATGACCCTAACTAACCCAAACCACCCCATTTTCGATATTTTGTATTGTCTTTCATATCTTCGTACTGGGTGGAGTTAGAGACTTCAAATTTGGTAGATAGGTTGATCGTGACAAATGCTAGCTTATGGATGCCAAACAATCCCTGAAAGGGGCGTGGTGTGCCGCAAACTGAAACAACGAAATGGTTGGTATCTTATCTTTCCTTTGCTGTGTGAAAACCATGCTCTTGATTCTTGTTGCCTGCACAAGTTTATATTCATACAGAAATATACACGTTGGTGGGCACCAGCCATATCTCTGGAACGGCTGAAGCTAGAGTTGTCAAATTTTATACACGTGGATTATATCATCCCAGCTTTCGGATGACAAATCACCCTCAAAGGGATGTGGTCAGGGTCACATGACCCATTTTTTAATTTCGACGCCTGCAATCATATCTGTGAAATCGCTTAAGTGACAAATTGCCAAATTTTATATGCTGGTAGAATGTAGATCTCCGATGACAAAGTACCCCCTAATAAGTTCATAAAAATACCAACGCTTACAGCTAATAGCGTGACCAGCGCGCGTTACAATGTTAAAACTATAAAAACATTAAAAAGAAAAGTAATTAAAACGAGGTACTGCAGCAGTAACATCACTGAAAAAGAGCAGTTTTGAGGTGGCGTTTGAAATTTTCAGTGTCAGACAGTTCTTGAACAGATGACGGAAGAGTGTTCCAAGCCGCCGGCCCAGCAAACGCGAAGCTGCGCTCGCAGAGTTTCAGCCTTGTTCTTGGTTGCTCGTAGCGGAGGCTGCTGGCGGACTGAAGTCGTGTACGACGGCTGAGGTTGGCTGTGGCGGTAACACTGTCGGCCAGATAGGATGGCGCACGATTGTTGTAGACAAGATGCATGAATAAGCAGAGCGTGTATGTTGTACAGGCAGCCAATGCAAACTGCGTAGAGCATCGCTGACGTGGTCAAGCGGTCCTAGCCGAGTGACCAATTTCACTGCTGCATTCTGTGCGCGCTGTAATGGTGCAATAGTAGACTCTGGAAGACCGGCGAGTATTGCATTACAATAATCAAGTCTGCTCAACACGAACGCAGAGACAGAAGTGGATGCGGCGTTAGGTCCCAGCAGCCTGAGAACGGCTTAAGACGACGGATGTGATAGTAGCACACGCTGGTGACTTTGTTGACATGGCGCTGTAACGTCAGCTCGCTGTCGAGGACTACTCCGAGGTCACGCACCGAGTCCACACTGTGTATGACGTTTCCGTCAGCCTGCAACGAGTGATCTGTTGTCACTATCTTCTGTAGGTTGGCATGGCAGCCAAACCAAATCAGTTCAGTCTCTGCAGTGGTCTTGAGCCGATCCACTGATGAATAGCTGTAACACAGTCCTGCAGACGATCAACGGTGGGCTTAATGGTAGCAGTTGATGACGATCTAAGAAGTTGCGTATCATCTGCAATGGTCAGGATCATGTGACCCGTTTTTTTTAATTTTGACTTAATCATATTTCTGGAGTTAGTGAAGCTAGGCACCTCAAATTTCGTCTGCTGATTGATACACAGGAGGACTAGTGCATGCATGATATATTACCCCCGAAAGGGATGTGTTTAGCGTCACGTGACCTCTAAATTTTGGGAAATAAGTGATAATATCTAGTTAACAGTGCAATATAGGGACATAGTTGCAATGGAACACTAATAGGTATGTGGCCTATCGAATGGCGCCACTGCCAATGCCATTGAATTACCTTGAATGTCAATTTTGCTGTTTGAAGCCTTTCTAACTCCCCTACCACGTGAAACAGCACAAATTTACTAACATAGCACATCACGCGGTCCCTCCGTGGCAGCTGAGCTTCTAGTATGTTTTGGGATATCGTGCACCCCATAATCATGCATTTGCATTTTACCTTATAAATGAATGCATTATCTATTTATCTGTTCACAGTTGTTCAAGGAATGGAAAGAACAGAGTCGTCAAAACTGTTATAAACTGGCTGCTTTTCATCTTGAAGTGTCATGTGATCGTTTGAGTATATCTCTTTCCTGTCAGGGTAAGTGCTAAGCCTGCGCAAGGTCATGTCTGGCACATATTGTCAAGTGCCGTTACCTTGTAGTAGTTGCAAATGCACATTTTCTTCATTACAGTCAGCAGTTTTCGTAAAACGCTACATACTCAACAGAGAATCTGCTTAAAATTTGCAGTCTGTTAGTTTGTGTTTGCTATTTTAAGTAAATTATTATTCGGCTTGAAGCTAGGCTTCGTCCGAATATTGGATTTACTTTACGGGGCAATTTGGCGGTGTTCACGTGTTTGGCTATAACTCCACTGAAAGTAAACCGATTTGGATGAAATATGGCGTCCCCTCCCTAGTGTCCAGTGGAGTGGGTCTCTGGGGAGTGGGCTGTGCCTCTCCCCCTCACCGTTCTAAAGCATGCCTGAAAATCACAAACTACAGCAATCAAACACACTGACAAAGGGCATCAGTCAGATTACTTTGCAATTATCACGATCTATCTTTAACTAGTAAGCATGCACAAACAAGAAAGTTAAACTTTAGCCAATGCAATGGCTTAATAATGTTAGGCTAATAAAAATAAGAAGCTCTGAAGTCTGAATCTGGTACGTAACATCAGTCATCAACAGAACCCAAATGCGCTTGTTGAAGTTTGCTTCAGAATTTGTCAAAATGTTCCTAATTCAAGCACAATAGCTCTGGTCTCAAGTGCAACAAGTTGAAAATTCCGTGTGGACCAAATACATGGACGACCCACACGGTCAAAAATGTGTAGGCCATGGGCCACATGGTTCTGGCGCCTCTGCGCATACGAACCTGTATACCATACAAACTTTTATACCGGCAATGAATATAACAAAGTCAAACATTGCTACTTATCATTTAAGTCCCATTCTTGCATGGTTATTAACTACACTTATCATCTTGTTTGACTTACTGTAGATAAATACAATACAAAAAAGTCCTACATAGCCAATGACTCCATAACACCATGTTTGTTTAAGTGTCGAGAAATACGCAGTACGCAGTCTTTACCCACAACACATTCCAATATTTACAGATGGCTCAAAACAGAATAGTCACACTGCAATTGCTGTTGTTCTAAATTTTCAGATTATCTCTAAATGACTTTCAAATTCAACCTCTGTCTACACCGTTCAGCTGTTCTACACTGACGAATTCTACGCCATTCTTCTTTCTCTTATTGATATCAGTATACAACAAAAATGAACATTACATAATTTATCCGACTGTCTCTCTAGCGTTCACTTCTTTCAACAAAAAAGCTTGAACACCCCACTACATTTGAGATTTCATTAAAATATCATAATTTTTGTACTCATTCTTTTGATATTATATTTTGTTGGTTACCAAGTCATGTAGGCATTACAGGAAATGAAAATGCTGACAAAGCAGTTAAATCTGCGTTAAATAAACCAATCCTTCGAGTACCTATTCCATGTATAGATTTAAAATGTATGATGAACTGATATCTCCATAATGAATGGCAACAGGATTTAAACTTACAAACACAAAATAAACTCTACCACATTTATCCCATAATTCTTCCCCAATCTACCCTTCCTCCTTCGTTTCTGCGAAGAGATCAAATTTTGTACAACAGACTTCGTATCGGCCATACTCGTTTAACCCATTCTTATCTCAATGATCACAGATTTTCCAGAATGCACTAACTGTAATCAGTCACTTACGGTCAAACACATTAACATAATGTACCTCCTATACTCCAACTTGACAGCAGCAGTATTTACATAAATTATTAATATTAAAGACATTTTCAACCTTTCTTCTAAGAAACGTACCGAATATACTCGCATATAAGCCGTCCCCCGTATAAGCCGACTCCCATTCCCACGGCCAAAAATCTAGCAATAATTAGTGACCCGCGTATAAGCCGGTAACGACAATCAGCAACAGACGTGTACCCTAGATCTAGGCGTTGACAATGAGTGAGTGTCAGCGAGTTCACAACAACGGCGACGGGAACATGCGTGCTATCGCACGTGATAGATTTTATTGTAAGCAGGAGTCATATGCCTAGTACTGCAAGCTACATCACGTGACGTTATGTCTGTCATAACAGCGTTACTTTGCACAAGTTCGCAGTTTCAAAGCCACCAAAGTCGTCATTAGATGCGTCCACGTCGGCGCTAAACAAGGCATCAAACTGTTCACGCGTTAGTTCAGCAGTTCAGCGCAGTCGTCATACACATGGCCACCTTTGTAGTCTGTGATATGGGTCAATATAAGACTAATTTGATGGGTGCTGTCGTCGTCGTCTTTGATCTCGTGATCACTGAATGATGGCCTTGCACGGTCGGAGTGTTGGAATGGTGTCAAGTTACAGCAGCAGCAGCAGCATAAGTCTGTGCGTGGTCATTCAGAACCCCGCCGACGTGCTCTCCTCCACGCATACACGTAGCCCTAGTGACCTACTAATGGTCCACGCCGTGTGCGGCACACACACAGTGAGCATCGCTGACAGATAGCCATCATGTTGACTGTCGACTCTGGCTGTGTGGCATGACCCACGTTTAAGCCGACCCCCACAACTTTAACATCGAAAATGAGCCAAAAATTGTCGGCTTATACGCGATTATATAC
>Ga0209363_1001676_pt1 | contig 10904 bp, 6 predicted proteins | sample WorMetexBAHAMAS3_FD_187385 | JGI IMG/M metagenome (GOLD analysis project Ga0209363, IMG submission 187385) | Marine gutless worms symbiont microbial communities from Max Planck institute for Marine Microbiology, Germany - Inanidrilus exumae... | ecosystem: Host-associated > Annelida > Digestive... | reverse complement strand
TCACATAACCAACTCGTCACATGTGACGAGTTGACCTTTCAATTTTACACAGCGCGTGACGAGTTGACCACACGGGTGTGACGAGTTGACTGTTAGTGGGACGAGTACTTGGTTCCAGCTAACGCCAGAATAAGCTTACGTACTCATGTGACGAGTTGACTGGCAGCCTTCACGTTCACTATAGGCCTATGCTATCGCCGTTTCGTCTGTCGTCTGTCTGTCGTTTGTTTACGATTACTAAGTCTAGTAGTAATCGTCTGCAGAGGAAACGCGCGACGCCCACGGTATAAATATTCTATAACTGCAAGACGAGTTCTTGTATTTTGTTCTAGTTCTCTGCTATGGTAGACGTTGGTGTGATAATAAAGATGCAATGCTTAGTTACGATGTCTGCGACGAGTTGACTGTATGCCGAGTTGACCGTGTTGACTTTTTGACGAGTTGACCGTGTGACGAGTTGGTCATATGACGAGTTGACTGGCAGCCCATCTAAGCAGTAGTGAGGCTATCTTCAGTGTGGCTGCTTCGTTTTCAGAGGTCACGCGGAAAGAATTTAGTATTGGAACACTGGAAACCACCGCTTTCTCGATTCACGAACGACAGAAGACGATGTTATGAGCAAAGAAGATATTTAATTTTGGTGCGGAAATGCAGTACACAGTTGGGCACTAGTAGGGCTGTAAGAAAATCACGGTAAAAATCCGCAAAATCACGGTGCATTTTTGAAAAACTGGGAAAATCGCGGTAAAATCACGGCATTTTGTAGTTTTACACACAATCTTTAAATTCACTCAGTAATCGTCTCCACCATAAATGTAAAGCAGGAGAAATAGTGTGAACAACTCACGCCACCCCTCTCTAGCATCAAAAAACGTCTCAAAATTGAAGTGAAAGTAATGTTCGTGTTACGAACTGCCAGTCTAGTCTCTAGCATTGAATGCCACCATCACGTGCAGAGCCAAGTTCGTGTCACTGAAGCTCTGCCGCTGCGGAGCATTGACTGCCGTGTACTGGCTTACACTGTGCTCAGCATCGACGGAATTAGTAGGAACAGACAAGTAACGTATAGCGGGGTCAAAGAGATGCGGGAAACATTCTTTGTTTGCAGTGCAAACCAGTATGACAGTGGTTGGACATGCGAGTCAGTTTCACTGACAGCCTGCTTGTAGGCTGCATTTTCCTCAAGGATATAACTGCAATCAGTGCCTGGTAATGGTATGTTGGCAGAGAAACTACTGAAAGTCAGTGTTTTGGCCTGCTGGGGATCGAACAAATGGAGAAGTACTGCAAAACTTAGACAGTAGCGACCTTTTAAAAACTGAAATTGCATATAATAATGCGTCAATATTCACGGCTGTGACACGAAATCACGTCAATGGCCAAAAATCACGGTACACGGCGAAAATCACGGTAATCATCGTGAATTAATGATTTTCTTACAGCCCTAGGTCTAGTTTCGCACGTCGGTCATGCTAAAGGATGCTAACAATGCTAACAACAGTTATGTAGCCACGGGCTGTCGTTTGAATGTGATGTGCTGATCATGCTTTGAATACTTGTAAACTGAATACTGCATTACACATGCACAGCACTATGCTGTGCATCGGCTAATGTAGTTTCTGTTAACAGATGTTTACGTTTAGAGATATGCTTTGGCGAAAAGAAATTGTATTGTACAGAACACGTGTACTTTGTCGGACAACAATTAATGGCATGAATGTTATTTAGGACACGTTCTAACAGTAGTTTATATGATGGAAGTGTTGCGACGATTGGATATAGTTACCGATACGTACGAAAATAGACTAGTACCTGCAGTTGGTACTAAGTCTAATGAGTCTATCGGCACCGGGAGGAAAGATGGGGCCTTGGGTTAAAAACTTAAAAAGACCATAAAACAGTGTAAAAAGAGCATCGTGCGACAAGAATGTAATAAAATGCCACATTGTGAATGGTAGCACCCCTAAGGAAGGTAATTTAAAGCGTAAAATGTCTAAGATTAACACATATAAATCTTGTGTTATGCAACACTTGAAGGGCGTAAACTGCTGAAAAACATGGAATGTATACCGTGGCGCCACCTAGGGAATGCTACGCAAGCTGTGTAATCACTGAATAAGCAACCAGTTGAATGGTGGTGCCCCCTAGGGCCTAGGGAATGTAATTAATATCATAACTAGAAAACCTATGCAGCGACTGGCAACACCGGCAACATTCCTATACCCCCACTGCTGAAGGTAAGGGGAGGGGAATAGTAATAATAACCAAGATAATATTTATGGTGCTGTCATCATGGCAAAGCCATTGTGAGAGTTCACCCGGTTCTTTTGATGAATGCAGACTAAGCGCCGGTTGGCCGCCAATCCTCAAACCAAGCCAATTGACTTGGACTGTGAGTCTGCCGGAAATGGCAGGCTTTTTGGCACCTACCATCTGCATACACCATCGCCATTTATTATTACTTAGCCCTAAAGCTGATACTCATTTTACCGTCCCACGGAGGGTAGAAGGCTGAGTCGACCTAGTTGGCTGATTACATACTGAAAATAACTTCTGCCTCTGGCAGTTTAACCAATACACAGTCACCCATACCAGTACTATCTGGGCTCAGCTTAGGTTTACTTCGTTGAATGAAACTAACGCGCTACCACTACGCCAAACCACCAACTGAAGGAAGGAAGGGAGGAAAGAGGTGGAAGGAAAGAGGGGAAAGAAACAGAGATGGGGGTAGAAATGCAGGGAAGAAAAGGGAATGAATGTAAAGAGAATGGGTTAAATTACTGAGTAAGCTGCAATGTAGGTGGGATGCATGCACCACCTAGGGAATATTAGTGAAGCCTAGTAATCACTGAACAAGCAGAAAATTAGTGTAACTTCCGCCCCCCTTAGGGGATGTAATTTTTGCAGAAAATACTCACTGAATAAGTCGGAATATGATGAGTAATACAGACACTGGGAAACGCCACCGGCCATTCACAACAGCATAAGCTGATGGTATTAAGTGCTAGCCCACGGATGGCACACCATCCATGAAAGGGGCGTGGTTAGGTCACGTGAACCATTTAAATTTTGGTGCACACCAACCATATCTCTGGAACGGCTGATCGTCTCAGACGCTGTCAACATAGTTTGCCAGTGAGTGTCATAAACTACTAATGGTGGTTGGACAACTGTTGATCTCACCCACCCTGGGGATCTGTATTCAGCAGCTATGCTGAGTAGAAGAAATTGTTTGATTATCATATGATGCGAGATGCGCTGATCCTCTGCGTCGCGCGGGTCTGTCAGCGGCAACGGAGACTCTTGTAAAATGATGTTTCTATATTATACTGTACGATTTGATTTTTTGGCTGTCACTGTGGCATGCTTGGCTGTCCCAGAAGTTGTTGATCTCGTTTCCTTTTTGTGAACTTATGACCTGTACTTTGGTCTTTGGCTTGACCTAGTGTCAGGATGAACCAGCGTGCTGAAAATATAGGTTATAGGTCAGCCGAAAGTTATTGTTCAGACACACGCACAAGCCGGACTGATTGCTTTGCGTGGACCACAAAAGTAGTCAGTGCAGTCTGAGAAGATTAGAGTCTTAGAAAACCTGGATTGTCGTTGGCAGTTTTGGGAACAGTTCGAGCGTTGACATGTGCGCCCCTTGGATTTGCACCCGGAGTCATATCCGTCTGTCGTGATTCTCCACGCGAAAGCGAGGAAGTGTTTTTACAGACGTTGGTTTGTGTGTCTGTCTGTCTGTCTGTCTGTGACCACGATAACTAAAACGATTGTGGACGGATTTGTACCAAATTTTATGGGAAGGTTCCTAGGGGAAAGGGAAGATCAAGTTCGTGTTTCGTTACGATCGGTAGAGGGATGTGGAAGTAACGGTCAGAAAACTCCGTAAACCGGCAGTTGTTTACATTTTATACTTATAATATTAGGCTTATAGCCGCTTGGCTCGTTGCCAAAGGTTGGCGATAAAACCCCCAAATTTCGCTGTCGCGGGGAGTTGTACTCTTTCTGAGTACTTTCTATCTAGTTCCTGCGGTCGAAGACGCATTCGCGCCATCCAAGTAATCTCTGATCGATGCAACATCACGTAACGAAATGAACGATCGGTAAACGTGAGCGATAAACTCGTTTCTGATCTCGACGAAGACGGACTGCAGAGGTGGACGTCTCGCCGATATCCTGTCCCATCTTACGTCTGTTGCCAAGTGCTAGGTGGCGGCACTGGCGGGTGAGGGGAGAGCGAAAGCCCCCTTCCCTCCTCGCTGGTGTCCGCCCGCCCACGGTCCGTATAGATCACGTGCGCTGTCCACTGCAGGGGACTAATGCGTGTCCACATCTGCCTTGTCCCGTCCGTGTATGGACCCCCCTCTGATTGACTGTTCGCCCCGTGGCTGACTGTACTGCGGAATGCGGATCTGGCCTTTTCCAGTGCTCAGCTGGTAGACTGTGGGGACTAAAAGAAAGCATAGTGTCGTTAGTGGCCCGTGTATTACAATTCCGTACAAAAAGTGCCGCATTTGTGCTTAAAAGCCAGTGGGTAGCCAGCTTAATCTACCGATATTAAATTGGAAAGAATGATTAAAATTAAAACTTGGGCCGCCCGCCGTAAGCCACGCCCCTCCCGTACTGACGCCACGTAAGTCACGACCATGGCATGGTCGCGCCGCTGTTGATCGCCACGTGACCCACGTAAGCCACGCCCCTGGCCAAACAAATTCACCGACAGATCTTAAAATATAGATTATCACAAAAGATTGGGACTAAGTGGTATCCTTGAAGGCATTCCTGTGGGAATTTTTGTGAAATCATGTACTTCACTGACCCTGGTAGAGGTATTTGATCATACATACACTGTGGTCCAGAAAAACTGCACCCGTTTTAGCCTGTTTTAAAATAATTTAGTCAAAACCTAATCGATTCTGATGATTTTTGATACACGGAATTTTAGGAAAATTTTACACCAGAAGGTTATAAAAGTTTCCGCCTCACCTGTAAAATTTAGTAAATAGAAATTCAGAGAAGCCATTTACCAGTAAAAACTTGCTGCTGTCAGAGAAATTAAACCCAAGCCAGGTTTGACGTCATTATGTAATTCCGTTTATGATTGGTGGTGATTACCGGCGTCATATAGTCGGTGATTTGGCTGATATGCGTGAAATTACTCATCTATGGTATAGTAAGTAAAGTAAACGTCGATTTGTATAGCGCATCGGCGTAACCACCTCTAATGCGCTCAGGAATGGCACGTGTTAGAGGGATCACACAGTTTTACCTACCACCCACACGTTTATCCACAAATGGAAGGAACCATCCTGCCTTTACTCCGTAAGCATTCACCAGATGGCGTCACCCGAGCGAGGTAGCGCACATCCGATTACAGCTCACTACTCATTCATCGAGCTTGAAAGGATGAAAGGCTGAGTTGGCCTAGTTGGCTGACCTTGTAGCAGACGGTTCACCCACTTAAGTAGTCACCCATCAGCTGCAGGTCGAGCGTAGGATAGGGAAAGTTCGCCGGTCACAGACCGACGTTCTACCACTGTGCTACGCAACCAACTTATAGGCCTAATATCGTCGAAATATTGACGCTGTTCGTTAAGTATATATTTTATTCTGAGAATGGTTGGTAGCGTTGTTGCGGAGAAAGGGAGTGTTGACCCAACAGTAGCCGCTGACCGCACATTTGACCGGTGGTCAATCGATCCGGTGCTGGACATATCGCTATTGATTTCCGAGCGCCGTTACACTGATGGACAATGGCGATTAGGTCTGGATGTGCCAAGTCCACTGCGTATCCTCGCTTCCTGGAAAGACCAATAGTGTTTTCCACTGTTTGGTATAGGGGTTGTATTCAGGCCCTGTTTGTCTCTCAGTTAGAATAGTATCTCAAAAATTAACGTGGACTTTTAGATCGACTCTTCGAATGTCCACCTAATAAAGCTGGTATCAAATGTCCGTCCGTACGCCCGTCCGTCCGTCCACAAAACGTTTCTTCGATTTTAGTGAAATTTGGCATGCAGGTAGAGGTCGATGAGTGATGCACGACGGTATGCAGTATGACCTGATCCAAGGTCAAGGTCACGCGCCCTTCAAAGTTGGAAATCGGGACATTTTTAACAGCCATCTCCGCCATTTACAGTGGGCGCTAGCAACTGACCACTGATTCTTAAACTGTGGCACAATATCCAAATTTGATCGGGCTGGATTTTTGATATTTGGCCTAGTTTGTGTGTCACGTGACTTTGAAGTTGACAGAAACGTCAGTTGTGAAGAGTCGACCGTCAGTCCCGTAAGGGGCTAATTTGTTTAAAATAAAATTTGATAAATATGCAGCTTATGAACCAGAGCAGAGTTGACTGCATATTGGAGGGTTAGGGTTACGTTATTAGATAGTCCAGTAGTTGAAAAGTGGAAGTGAAATTCGGAAAACCGTTTATAACGTAGAGTGTGGAAAATCCACGTCCATACCACAGTGCAAGCAATAAGTAAGTAAAAGAAACACAACACAAAACAGAGGCGTAGGTTTCCTGCCTATGTCAGAGTGTGGTGGAGGTATGCGCTCCACTGATTGCAGTCTATTTCAGCCTTTCTTGTGTTCAGGCGGTTCGATGAAGCAGTGGCGTCGTGCTAAAAATAAATTTAAGAGGGCCTGTTGTCGACCCGACCCAAATGACGTCGCGACAAGCAATCGGTAAATAACAAAATTGAACGCAAAATGAGGCTGACAGGAAACGCAGACGCGGAGCGCTGTCTTAGTCAGGCAAAATACAGTTAGGACTTAGAAGAATGAAGTTCATGCTCACGTAAAATACAATACGCGGCCTAGAAAGTTGACACTCCAAATTTTTGGGGCGGCCCGCTCCCCCACCTGGGAACCTGTAGTTTGACGCCACTGTGATGAAGAACACGACTGCGGTGGACGTAAATTCTCAGCATGCTGCACTTTGCACAGCGTCAGTGGCAAAAAATCCCAGTCCGTTTGTTTAGCAGCACAGTTCATTATGTGAGTGTGATTGTTGGATCATGTTGGCGCATATTCAGATGGACCAGGAAAGGATAAGCGGGCCCAGAAAGTTATTGTGCCTTGTTGACGCCAGTGCTTTTAGTTTCCTTAAGTGCTTTGGCACTCTTAGTAGAGTGCAGCGTCTCCACCATCATTGACACGCTGCTCTGTTGTCTGTGGTCACCCAACACGAACCTCGCCGCTCTTCGATTTCTGTTTCCACATAGTCAATATCCTTTCTTAATGTTTAGATAAGTTGTGGAGGGGAAGTAGGATTTATACAGCGGAACACCCACGACGTTGAGTATAGTCACACATTCATCCTGTTGTGGCCGCCAGTTAGACTAATTACATAATTGCTCTGTGTGTCACCTCCGGCTGACGGGCGCTTTAGCTTTAGCTGTGCGCGATGCCAAGGCTTAAGGCGCTGTCACATCTGTCCGCAAAAAGTTGCAGTTTCCAGCCTCCTGTGCTTTTTAGGCCGCATCGCAGCAATAGTTAGATGCGGCCTATTGCTAAAGACGGAGTAGCGTGGTCTGTCTGTGTTGGTCACGTTCGTGAGCTGTGCAAAAAACGGCTGAACCGATCGAGATGCCATTTGGGGTAGGGGCTGACTTATATTGGCCCAAGGAACCACGTGTTACGGGGGTCGACATCCCTCACAGGAAGGGCCAATTTTTGGGGTTGGGAGTCTGTGCTGCGGTGTACGCAGCAAAAGGGATAATTCAATCCTCAGTGACTGCACGGCCCGACGTGCGATGCGGCCTTTTGTCAACATTCTTGCAACATCTTACTTCTTGCCTCGTACCACCCGGTCTGCGACGAGGGCTGGGTTGAGTTTTTGGAGGTTTCATGTACCACAGTTTGGGCCCCTCCAAATTTACTAGCAACGGATGTGATAGTGCTGCTATGTGTTAAACTGAAATATAAAAGTGTACGAACGACTTGTAACCATCACTCCTAGCAGCTGACTGCGGTAGCTACAGCATTACTTCGGCCTGAACTGCTTCCGTATACGCCACATTTATGAATATGCATATTAATAGGCACGATGATAGGCGTTGATTCAGTGGTTGGGACTGGCGCAACATGACGTCATGTTCCGTCTATGCTACACGTAAGCGAGTATCTGACTGATGTTTCCGTGTTAGTTGGAAGCGCATGGTTGATGTGCCAGGGATGGTTTGTCATTTTTTGTGGTTCGTTATTTGTGATGTCAAGTAAGGTGTTGGTTCTTGTGAAATCTGTTGCGTTAGTCACTACCTGGATCTGACTTTAGCAAGTTTGGTGCTGCGCTGCATATGTAAAAGTGAAGATAAAAGGCGTAGATTTGTATAGCGCTAAATTATGAAAGTCATCTCTAAAGTACTCGGGATCCCGTTAAAGGGATCACGCAGTTTTACCTGCCACACACACGTTTATCCACGAATGGAATGAACCATCCTGCCGTTACGCCCAGCCGCAGAGCGTCGCCGTACTCATTTCCCGTCTTGCAGAGGGTAGGAGGCTGAGTTGGCCTGGGTGGCTGGTTACATACGGAGGTGATATGCCCTCCTTCGAAGACGGTCATCTATACCAGCACCAACCGACCGATAGTGTGGCGGCTGGGGATCGAGGTCACGACCATTGATTCAGTCCCGACCCCCTATACCCACTATACTGCCGAGCCATGTAGTGGACATCACAATGGTTTGGAAATATCATTATTAGGCCGCGTCGTCTGCACCCGGTGCTTAGATGCGGCCTTTTGCTCAAGATGTTGTACGCAGCATGGTCTGTGTGTGTTGGACACACGGGTGAGCTGTGCTAAAAACGGCTGAACGGATCGAGATGCCGTTTGGGGACCAACTCTTGTGGGGCCCAAAGAACCTTGTGTTAGATGGGGGTCCAGATTCTCCCACGGGAATGGACAATTTGAGGGGGACGTGCCGGCCCATTCTAAGGTACCTACACATGAGTGCATTCCACACTGTTCGCCTACCGCCGCTGGCGAATGTGCCTGTACAGCGCACGCGGTGGACGAATGCATTCGCCGCCGAGCGTGACAAGACGTCGATGCGGCCTTTTGCCAAATCACTCTTTAAATGTTCGTAAATAATGACACGTGTCCAAAGTGATTTGGCACCTAACGGTCACAAATGGCGTCAAACATTCGAGTATGTAGGCCTACTTAGTATTACTGCGTGTTAATACAAGGTGTCGCCCTAACGGGACGTAACGCGACTGGCCCGCCGCGTGGTGCCCCCTGGTGAGTTACGTTGCATATGCGCCGCGTTACAGACGACACAGAGCAACGACCGTTACTAATCTGGGCCTCCTACACTATGTGTAGGCGGGCCAGTAATAAATCTATAAAACTGTCTTTTTATAGGACATTTGTCCAGTTGTAAGATAGTGTTAAAAATTAAGATATTTACGTGGTTTGTTTTGCAGTTACCTGGCTTAACAATTTGGAAGTTACAAAAAGGTTCGGTACTAAGTAGCATCAACATAAGAATAGTGGATCGTGTGTATGACTGGATTTTGCAGTTTACAAACTGTTCATCAGTATTGCAAGAGCAAAGTTTCGAAGCTTTTCTGTAAAGTGATGTAGTCTTTTGTGTAAAATGAGTGGCAATGGAAACCACGCGGAGCATTGAGGACCATTCGGAGCAACATGGTGGTAGTGATGTTGACGAAGTGACGTCGAAGTCCAAATATGGAAGCCACGGTTCGCTGCCTTCCGCGACTTCCGCCTCATCCTCGACCACACCGCGTCAGCACAGTCTCCGCAAGAGCCACTGTAGCGTGTCCGACTCCAGGCTGTCAAGCTCCGCCCACAGTCTGAAGAACCCGGGCAGGACTTCGAGGTCCAGAATACACAAGCTTGATCTTTCTCTGGACTCGAATCCGGGCAGACATCGCCACGGGAAGCTTGATGCCAGTTCGACCACGGAAGATGACGATCGAACTTCGGCTGATGAGGACTCGGCGGAAGACGATGGACAGCATGGTGTTAGGTCTGGAGCAACAGTTGCGGAAGGTGGAGATAATGAGTCTCTGAACTCGTCAAGTTCCTATGTAGACAAAGCCGTTGATGAACTGGTCACAACAGAGAGAACTTACGTGCGAGATCTAGGCGATGTGATACAGGTATGGCTTTACTTACGCTTACTGTTCTAAAGGTAAAATTTTGATCAAAACCTGCGTTAATCTAATAGATGTTCTGCCTGAAGACTTATCATGATATACCCTAACAAGAATTGAAAAGACAAACATTGAACGACTTTCTGCGAAAGCTGCGCACAACCAGTTCGATCAAGCGCACGGCAGGAAGCCGTTGGCCACGGTCATCCCGAACTGCAGATACCAGTTCCGCAATTGAAGACAGCCAAGGTGAAGTCAGTGTGATTTAAGTTAACGGTAACGGGAACGGAAAAAATTGAAAAACTCAAACTGAAAATTTAGACTTATCGCTTAACTGAAACTGAAAAAAATATCCACAACTTAAATCACACTGGGTGAAGTTGTTATGCCAGTTCTGTAGAGATTCATTCCTGTTTTCATTGGATTGGTACATAAAAGTAAAAATTCACCAAGAAATATGGGAGTTATAATGAAAAATAAAGTGGCACGTTTTTATGGCCCAACGCATATAGGATTAATTTGCTAGGCGCTGCCACGCTGGGCGGAGCTTACAACGGCGGCGACGCTTCTCCAGTCAAGGGTTATGCAATTTGTTCAGTCGGCGGTAGGACTACAACAGCAGCGGCGGCGTAGGCTATTCGTGCTGAAGGCAGAGGTCACAGCAAAATGTGCCCAGTTAGCTAACGCTGGGCGACCATCACGTTTGGACGCGTCTGATCGTCACTAGTATTCATAATGTTGGTGTTATATTACCTATGTCAGATGACGGTGTGTT
>Ga0209363_1001675_pt1 | contig 10906 bp, 5 predicted proteins | sample WorMetexBAHAMAS3_FD_187385 | JGI IMG/M metagenome (GOLD analysis project Ga0209363, IMG submission 187385) | Marine gutless worms symbiont microbial communities from Max Planck institute for Marine Microbiology, Germany - Inanidrilus exumae... | ecosystem: Host-associated > Annelida > Digestive... | reverse complement strand
ATGTGTGTGCATGTGTGTGTGTGTGTCTGTCTGTTCTTTGTTTCGTACATGCAGTTTTTAGCGGATCTGCACGAAATTTGGCACGTGGCATCCTTATACCCTACAAATGGTCACGGGGGTTAGCGAACGCTGCTCGAGTCCGCGGGCTCGAGCTCAGCGCGCCTGAATTGACAAGCCTAAAAGTCTATCGACAGCATTAATTTCATTGACTGCTAAAATCAACAGCTTACTTTTTAAAGCCACCCTGTAGATAAATAAGTACCAATGTGTTGACCGCAAATATTACCGCGCGTACCATCCGGTACCGCAACTTCCACCCTGAAATATCACGGGCGTGGCGTCATTCGACACGGTTCCTCGCCTTCCGCGGTCAACCTCCGACCTGGAAAGCGTCGACGGTCATTTGGAGCGCTTTATTGTCACAGCGCGTGTTTTATTGTTGTCTGATTGGCATTTAATGGCGCCGGGCGCGGCGCTGATCGATCGAGTGGACATTAAGTGGCCGCGAACCGACTCGTGGCGACATGGTCAGCTGGCGAGGACGAAGCCGTCCGTCCGACCAACGGTCGCCGGACCGGGATTTATATCGCGCCAAAAAGATTTTAACGAGATGTCTGATGACTCTGTGAATTAGTGATGGTCGGCTTGTTGATTGCTAACATAGGTGGCTTATATCGTGTCAACAGATATTTAATGACTGGTAGAATCTATGTTTTTTTTAAAAATCCCATCGTCACGGTGTTTGGCTAGGGGCGTGGCTTACGGCGGGTGGACGGGCGGGCCGGTCGGTACAAGCCATTCCATCTCGCCGCAGAGCGGTGTGACGATTTGTTATTACTAATAAACAATGCACTAAAGGTAAAGGTAAAGGCTTGCCATACTCGTTACCGAGCGCTGGGCCCGGAGCTGATCCGGTGTACCGGGTGGGCCAAAAAAGTGATACCTCTCGTACAATGTAATATATGTACGAGGGGTATCACTTTTTTGGCCCACCCTGTATACAGGCAGTCAGCCCGCAGATGTCATCCACCCGAAACAATATTGTACGCGGCGCTTCGCGCGATCCTACACTGTCTAACTTTATAACGAACTAGCACTTGACTCACTGTTTCGTTTTCCCTTTGTTCCGTGACCTAGAAGTTTTAGGACTTATGTCACGTTAATGTAAATTCTTTAAGTAACTAACTAACTAACTAACTAACCCGACGGTAAGCTGCCGTTACTTTTTGCCAGGTTACCTTTCAAGCCGCAGAGTATCATCACCTCTTGGCCGGTACCAAGTTATACTGCTTGGCGACAGAGGCACATACATGTGAACAACTTGTCCAAGGTTGTTCGCAGCTTTGCCCCGAGTAGGATTTGAAGTTTGAACCCACGACCTATTGATCGTAAGTCCAACGCACTACCCGTTGCGTCACCGTGCAACCAGCAAACAATACACCAACCGTGCATTCGTGCAACGTAGCAAAAGTGTCGAAAACGTCAAAACACGTCACGTCTTCATTGCCATAGACGTCAAAAACTTGATAAGTCGTTCACTGATGAATAGACTTGGTGTTTCAGTGCGAGAAAAACTGAATACATTTCTAAAGTTACAGGAACAATGGTAAAACAAACAAAGTAAAGAAAGCCAAGACTAAGATGGTAGCGATACACAGGAAAACAAGTCCACAATTGCGAATAAAGTATCACGAACGAAGAAATTTTACGGTATAGCGTGCTGCTAAGGAAAACAGACGACGATAGAAATTATATAACCCATCACAGGAGATAAAGAAACATACACGATAGAGAAATTCTTATCTGGCTGACTCTTCTTGTAGAAAGAATTGGTTCTTACTCCGTCACTTGGTGGCACATTCTAAACCCTGCCTTTCCGTGTGCCCTCCAGTGAAACCAAGTATGGGCCTACTTAAGTACTACATTACTTAAGTACTAACTTAAAGGCACTTATCGCGTTCGGAGTCGGTTCACCACTGGGGGTGTTTCAAGGGGGGGAATCCCATTGATTATCCCGGTGCCCCAACGACAACGGTGCGACGTGTCGCTGCCGTTCGATCACCTAATCGCAAAATGTCGAAGTGTCGACGATTCATCCACGTTGCGGCGCGTCGCGCGGCATTCCGTGCAATTTACTAACCGTTCGTAACTACTTCCGGTTTAGCCAATCTATTTCCGGTCCGAAACTGCAGACCGAAAATTAAACGCGCCTCTGCGCATTTCTCTAAGGTCTAGGGATTGTGGCCTGCCGACTCTTCCACGCTGTTTTGCACGTAATAGGTCCAATATAGCCGGAGAACCCACTTCCGGTCCTAGTTTTGTCCACCCATTACAACGTTTAGCAAGCTGTTGCCATTAATGCACGTTTTTGCGGCGTTTCGGGCCATGTCCTACACTTCGATAAGCACTTCCGGTTTTCAGTTCTACTTCCGGTTCGATACACAGGCCGCAAGTCTAACGCCCGACTCCGGCGTACCACAAAGAATAGTGACTGTGGCATTCTAAAGCGGTTTACCAGTACATTTCCACGCTATTTGGTCAATGCCAGTCCAAAATTACAGCTAAAATTACTCCCGGTTCCAGTTTTGACCGCCTATTTCGACCTTTTGTACCCGGAAATAGTTTTTTGGCTTTTGACGGAGGGGGCTGCATTCCAGTCCAACTCGACGACGACGGGCGGTCCTTCGAATAGCCAAAGGTCGATCGACCCGGAGTCTTCGGTTTCGCATCGCGAAACGTCGACGTATCGTTGATTTTTGCACGATGCGGCGCGTCTCGCGCCATTCTCGGCCATATCCCGGCAGTTTGTTACTACTTCCGCTTTAGCAAATGTACTTCCGGTGCGAAACACTACACCGCAACTCAAACCGACCTCTACGCAGTCCTCGAAGGTGTAACGATTGTCGCCTTCCGACACCATTTACTGACACTTTCATGCTATTTCGCACGTTACAAGTCTAACATGGCCGCTGTACGGTTGGCCCTAATGTCCAGTTCAGACTTAGTAAATTTTTCTTATCCGACAGCGATACGCACCTGTAATTTTAAAACGGAAACAGCTGTACAGATTAAACTAGCCAGACTTCTAGCACTATATGCGCTCTCTCGAAAACTGTAAATAGACCCGTTATTCCTATAGTTCCATCACCGAGATACATGGCCAAGCATAGCACTTTACGCTTATCCGCCACGCAACACCAGGAGCTGGCCCCACATTAGAAAGCGCCGAAACCTAAGATGTACGTGTATTTATAAGTACCTAAGTGATTTTGTTTTAAAGTACTTGTACTTAAGTACTTCTGGAAAGTACTTATAACGTCGCTGATGCCCACTGTTCTATCAGGAAGAATACTATATCATAAACATTCACTGTTTTTCCACTACGGCAAACGGCAACTTACCGACGTTAGTTTAGTGCATTTATTTTCTGCACTGGCTTAGCACATTTTGCAATGTGATCATCAAGTTGTCTGTTTTCAGTGTAATCGAATTATTTATTTCTTGACTTCGAAACGAATCCGATCTTATGGCTTTTGCGAATGAGCCATCACCAACGTCGGTTCTGAGGTGGCACAGGTTTATGAATGAACCGTTGATTGAATACAATACCGACGAGTGCTGACTGAATTAGTTGTCAACGGTCAGGTCGGCCACCGCGGTCGCCCACAGGGAGCACATTATCAAGTCGTTCGTTTCACATCCATCTCTTATCTGACCAATGCATCTGCAATCTCATAGCAATCAGCTAATGTCCATTATATCAGCAGCACAATGCAGCCTATTTCTGTCTTGAATCACTTTGTCATAGTTTTTCGTTAGCATTATCGATGTTCCAAATGTTAGGTGTAAAAACGTTTTCGTTTGAAGTTGTCATTCATGTCACGCTTTTTATTAACAAAAGATCAGCAAGTGCTGAGATATATGCGACCGTGGCAACGCAAAGTTGACAATTTTGTTAATTCTTGTCTCTGAAAAAGAAATAAATTACCCGAAGTGTGGAAAACTGTCAAAGTACATCAAACAAGGTGTCGCCCGAACGGGACGTAACACTACTGGCCCGCCGTGGTGTCGGTCGCCCGACCGACCGCACGCCCGACCCGCCCGCCGGTAGTGTTACAGACGACGACAGACGATGACAAACGCCAGCGAGCAAAAACAATACTGGCCCATTAAACGGGCCAGTAATAACAGTCTGAGCCTGTCACTTGCATATGCTAAACTACTGGTTTACAAAAAGCAGAGACAATCTGCTTCATGAACCCACATCAATGCTACTTTAGTAAAGGTTCTATTGGCAATATAATCACAGTATACCAATTTCTCGCCTTTGTATACTGTGATATAACACGGATAATAATAATAATAATAATAATAATAATATACACATTTGTATAGCGCCATATGGTCGTAACTTCAGAGGCGCTGAGACTACTTTCATAGTTTTCCAAACCAGGATAATGCATTTGTTTTTAAGTTGTCCATGTACTGAATACAGTGTATAAAAATGACAAATAGAATTTTACACAAAAAGAAGTTAGCCAACCCTGGCCTGTAAACGTGATCACCCTCAACGTCAACGATTTTGCAATGCAAGCTAAATTACATAGAAATCAATAAATCCTCCGTTATGGTGACTCAATAAGTTATGCAGTTTAATGCACTAAGTAGGCCGCTCAGTGAAAACTCCCAGTACCAAGATCACTTAAAATCCAACACTTCATTGTACGATAATGAGTTTTGTAAAAATTATAAAAAAAACAAAAATCACGTTGCCGCTCGGAAAATATTACGAAGTTGTTATGTGGTTTGAAGAAATTATTGTAAACAGACTTGGGACCGGTTTATGAGAAATGAGAAAAAATGTCACATCACACACGATGACACAGTGTATGCAAATAACATTGCAACAGTAAAAACGACTTGATTACATCAGCTTGTTCGTTAATATGAAAATACCACTAAAACCACCGTGTTGCTTGTACAGTTAGTGCAATCTATATATATAATAATCCATCGGTGAATCTGGCCACGGGCGTGGCTTACATGGATGGACGGACGGGCGAGGGTCGGGTGGCGGTCGCAGGCGGCGGGCGCGAAGGACGACGAGCGCAGACCGGCTGCGAGCGCGGGCGAAGGGAGAGAAGGCGGCACGGCGCGTGGCTTACGGCGGGTGGAAAAGCCACAATCAAGCGTAGCGAGATTGTGGCTTGTTAACATCATAAGAAAAAGAAGATGAGGTTCGCTTTTTTGGCACCCATGTAATTTTGCAGTTGCTATTAGCTTGGAAGTGAGTCTCTAACAGGCCAATGTGACAGAAGGCAGAAGTTGCAGCATAATGTGCCACCTCAGCTGGCGCCGGTACACGGTATACATGTAAAAAGCAAAGTTCTCCCATAGTCGTTACCGAGCGTTGGGCCCGGAGCTGATCCCGGTGTACAGGCAGTCAGCCCGCAGGTGACTTAAAGCCATCCACCAGGCAGGGCCGGCGGTAGGCTGCCACTATACTTTCCGATAGGCCTGCGGTTACCTTCCCAGCCGAAGAGCGTCACCGCCTATCGGCCGGTACCAAATTATACCGCTTGGTGACAGAGGCACGTGCGTGTGAGCAGCTTGCCCAAGGCTGTTACCTGGAAGCGGACCGGCAGAGATTCGAACCCGCGACCTTTAGGATCGCGAGCGAACGCTCTACCGTTAAGCCACACAGGCCACCTGGTCTTATGTATAAATCGAAAAACTATTCGACAGAAGGGAAGGATAGTGCGTCAGCGTAATACCCTGCAGCGGTCTAGTAATAATGTAGTAATATGTTATATGTGCAATGACTTACCAGTAAAATTTAAATGTTTAAAATCTGCTAATTTGTTCAAAAGAAAAATTAAAATGTATTTAGCACATCGTTGATAAGTTGTTACATGCCTTCGTTAAATCCACTTGTAGTATGTTAATACAGCCTATACTGTGTGTTATGTCATTAGAATGAGATTTTGTATGCACGTGCACTCCCGTTAGTTTTGTATATTGGTTGTTGTTTTCTTCCTTTTTCTTTTTTTGTGTGCATTTGTACCGGTATTATACCATTTAAGCTGAATAGGCAGCCATCATTGATAGGTATTTGTGCCTCTCTGGCAGCCTGCCTCTGCTGTATTTGAATAGTTATACCAGGTGTATTTCTGAGGCGAATACAGTCAGTCAGTCAGTCAGTCAGTCAGTCGAGAGAGGTTGTTCTGAAGTGAGAAAAATGAAAAGACATACGTGCCACTGTTGCATACTGTATGTAATGTATATTTATTGTTAATGAGCAGGTCAGCTGCTGCTGCTGTAAGCTTTTATGTCAGGATTGATTGATTGATTGATTGACTAGTACCAATTAGAATTTAACCGGTGTTAGAATTTGAGTATTAGATTTTAAAAAGTGACAAGTGACTCGAAACTAGCAAAGATCAAGAAAAAAAACCAGCAGCACGGGTGTTCGTGCACGGCACACTTTAATGAAAACGCAGCAGTGACAAGGTAGTAAACGTTTAAACACTGAAAAAAGCGATGCACCGACAAAATGAAAAGGACAGGGTAGTGAAAAATGCGACGAAATTGTACCACAACAGCCAACAAGGTTGACTGGTTGGTTGGTTAATGTTTAACGGCGCTTCAACAGCCAACAATAAAGTCACAAATCAATACAGAGGTCGACAATCAGAAAACATCGACAGACAAAGTCTGAAGGAAAAGGGACCACAGAAAGAGCTACTCCGTGCATCCCAGAGAAAGTCTACTGGACAGCTGAGGCAAAACCCCCATACGCTGAAAAATACTTGAACATCAAGGCAATATCCTTCAACTTCAAAATATACAGTAAACTGGCTATAACAGACATTCCAAACCTGGGCATTCCCCAAGGAAGAATTTAAGGGGGAATTGGGATCACAAACTGGCAGATTCAAACTGTAGGAATATTGATCCTTTAGAAGATATAGCTGAAATAATTTTAACGATTGTCTAGTCAGGATGAAATGCGGCACTGTACGGATGCCAAATCCCACATAGTGTATAAAGGAAACCATATATATGACACACTTTAAACACAAATAATACAAAGTTTCATTGCTTAACGTTCCCACATTATTTATGATGCATCTCTTGAGCCAGGCAACCTTGGAAAGGAGGAGTGATTATGAAAAGGGTGCATGGGGCAAAAAAGGTTAGGTACAACTGGGCAAAAGCCTATACTTACTACAACAATATGAGTGTATGTGTATACGCCCCAAACATAGGGAACGTGTGTACTGCCCCAGCCCCCAATGTCGCTGGCCACTGCACACCGGAATCATACACAATGAACACAACTAGACAATACAATCAAGCATCAGTCATGCAGGTATAAAACATTCAACAGCAGTATCAATCAGTAGGGTGATTACACTGACATAGAATTGACAGCACGCTGCAGTAAAGTCAGTCAATACACATATACATTTTTTAAAATCTGCAAAATCTCATATGCACACAGAATACGAGGGAGGCAGTAGTATGCTTATGTGTGTGATGATCAACTTCAACTATACTGTGATTCGTTAAATCACCCAAGCAATGTTTTCGTTATAGCTCAGTCAAATGTTAAACTGATTTTCAAAACTCTTTCACTGTCAGATTTCTAAGGAAATAAAGCGTGCATATATCACAGAAATTTCCACCTAACCTTCTCTACCATGTGAAATCTGAATGCTCAAAATTACTATCAAACTGTCACTGCTGCCATCGTAATTAATTTGTTTTGTGTGACATTTAAAAATGTGTATATGACATGTGCCACAATAAAATATTGTAGAAATGATTTTATTTAATTTTTCTACAACATATGAAGACGAAATAACTTTTAAAATATTGACCCATGACACACTGCAAAGTCTATGTAACAATAACTTTATCAGTCTCAGCAGGTGACACAATTACAAGCACAATTGCTAGTAATTACTGCAGTTCATCACACTTAGCAGTTTATAGCAATAAAACTACATTATGACACTGCTCAGTGCTCACTAATTAAAAAATAAAAAAATTACCAACAGTTTAAATCAACAGTTTGGTTGACCTTTGCCAGATAAATCACTTAGTTTGATGGTAATACTGAGCATTCAAATTTTACAAGGTAGTGTAGGAACACATTTAAGGCAAGGTAGAAGTTACTCAGAAATCAGCCAGTGAAAGAATCTTGAAAATCAGCTAACGCTTCAATAAGTTATAAAAACACTGTATTGGTGAATTTTATGAATCACAGTGTAGAAAGCCCTTATTCTAGGTCGCATCCACCACTTTAGCGACACGTTTAGTTAATCATAAATTTTCAGCTGGCTCTTACTTATTTAGTGTTTCAATTTAGATTTTCTACAGCCACGTTGGTTGACCAGCCTGCATTGCCATGTACCTGGCTTTCTCAATTTCTCTTTCACTTTTGGCCAAAAAGGAACAACATTTTCCTTCTATGATACTGAACTTTGACTGGTGACTGACCTATGAATAGGACCCAGACAGGTGAATGGTCATTTAGTTTGAGAGTTATCGTCCAGACAAAAAAACAAACACACACACTCACACACACACTCACAGTTTTCTGGTGTACATGGCTACGAAAGTGGTCGGAAAAATTACGTTGGACTGAAAAAAACAAATGGTTAATTGCGAATGTACATAACGAATAGTTTCACATTTTATGCATCGCAGAGCCGAAGACCCAATGTCCAATTTTTGCATTTGAAAAATTCTTTTAGGTATGGTCTTTGTGTACGAGTTTATAATAATAATATTAATAATAACAATAGCAGTGTCAAAGGGTCAATGTGTAAATATTTATCTTACAACCTCTGAGTAGATGCTACATCAGCTAGAAATCTTTTGCACTAAAAATTATCAAATGTGTATTGTAACATACTACAACAAAGTTTCATTCTCAGCATTTCCGAAGCAGCTAAAATGATCATGCCACGCCATATACGTTATACAACAGATGTGGCATGTGAGTGACTGTATTACAATAACTCGGTTACAACAGTCACACTGTTAACAACTAGTACCACTGAATAAAACTGACCTGAGAGCAGTCATGGCACTCAACTGAGATCAATGACTCTGATTACAGAAAGTGTTAACACAGAAGACAGTGCAACCCACCTAATAAAACACAGATCAAACTTCGTGTGCTGATACACTGTTAAAATATCATCAGTGCCATGGGCAATATTATCGGTATCATGGGCCGGCGAATGCTGGCCAGTTTCCTGCGCTGAATCATGGTCTGCACTCAATAATTTGTATGAAAATCAACGTACAACACTAATGAAATTACCTTTAACTCAGCAGTTATCTTGAAAGCAAACAAAAAAAAACAAATAAACATAGACACAATTGAGTTAATGCTTAATAAGTGTGCTAAACGGACTAACAGGAGGCTAAAACCCAAGGGAAAGGACTTGTGCAATTTTATACTAATTTTATTGGCAATTACATCCTACATACATCTATGACCAACACTGACAGTAATATGTAAAAAGAGGTGGCAGTCAGTACGGCACATATCTTTATCACGCCACGTTGACATTGGCACAAATCATTAATGCACTGCAAATGTGTTACTTACTTACAGTTGGAAAACGGAAATAAAAGCAGTGGTGTCATTGGAAATTTTGTATCATCTCGATTCGTTACACATTGTTAACATGATATGGATCTTTCAAAATCTAATCCATTCTTCTGTAATTTGTGATGTACCTAATTCAAAATATCATGAAATCTACCCGTTTTTAAAGTTATCCCGCTAACAAACAAACATACCTGCATACAGACAAACAGCACTAAAGCAGAAATGACAAACAACATTAGGAAAAGATCTCCTACTAAAAGTGCCTGAGGTAATTAATATTATGCCAAAAAGCTGGTTAAGTTGATAATATGATTTCAGACAGCTGACAATAAGGCTCAGGAGTCGGTGGAAGAAGAAAGAAGTGAGTTGGTACGAGGAAGGCAACAAGCATCAGTCATCCCTTAGGATCAAGGTCGCAAGCTGTTAACCACTCTGCTTTGTTCTAAATTACTTGGTCGTTTAGACGTTTTGGACCCTTCAGAATTTTGGACTGAAAGCTACTGCCTCTTTTGCCTGTTGGTTAATCAACACCAGTACAATGACTATTAATCACTCATGTCACGGGTTGTGCAATTATACACCACGTCACATGTTCAGGGTGACCACTCTTCAGCCCCAAAGTTGACTGGTTAGAACGCAATGGATCTTACAGCGCAAACCAAGCTATATCACACGTCTAGGGTTATAATTTGTCACAGAAAATTTACACCTTTTCAAAGTTGAGTGTTGAGTTGAGAAAGTTACATTTCTGTGAAGCATGCCTGCAAGCTGTACGTTCTGACAGCGTATGTCCAGCTTGGAGAAATTCAGCCACCATGTTGCTCTGCTTCACAAAAGCTTAAAAGTTCTCATTAAATGTCTGCCTTAAGCATCTTTACTGGTCGCACTGAGAGAAATCGTCACAATCCGCAAAAGTGCACCATCAGCTTCCAGATTTTCCATCATTCACACTGTACTCTGACTGGACCTGTCATCGATAGCTGCAATAACTTGACTGACAGCCTGTGTGATGAAAAATTACAATTATGACACTAGAAAGTAACAGTACTACACACACAAAGAAGGTAGATGTAATAGAAACACATCTGGCAAGTGGGTTTAGAGTTATTACCAATTATAAAAACAAAAACTGGCTTCAGTTTCTCTTTATTGTAAAAGCCGCCGTTCTAAAACAGCAAATATCAAAATTTTATCCGCAAATTCAACGCACAGAAGCTAGCGATCACATTTATTTAAGTCAGCGGCCTTTCATAAATGTAAAAGCTATCTTCTGTG
>Ga0209363_1001674_pt1 | contig 10906 bp, 11 predicted proteins | sample WorMetexBAHAMAS3_FD_187385 | JGI IMG/M metagenome (GOLD analysis project Ga0209363, IMG submission 187385) | Marine gutless worms symbiont microbial communities from Max Planck institute for Marine Microbiology, Germany - Inanidrilus exumae... | ecosystem: Host-associated > Annelida > Digestive... | reverse complement strand
CTATAAAAGCGCGCATTTATGCGCACTTCGGCATGAAACGCTCAGCGCATATATGCGCACTTAGGCTGCAAAGGGTTAAGCTGTATGACTATGCGATATATTGTACAGTAATAATTTGCCCAATAATATTTCTGATGAATTCCGATGCAATTTTCCAGTTGGATGGGACAAGTAGTCAAAAGTGGTTACTTTGCGTCAGCGAATGACGTGCTAATGACGACGATTACCAAATTAAAACCGCAAGTATATAGTATTCCAGTATAGCTTCCGTTCGTTTTTGCAACACCGTAAATAGGCTTGTGCAATAATATACATCTGTAAAATAAATTTAGTAGAAAAACAGCAAATATAAATGTAAAAAACTCGTTTTATAACAACGTGAAGACCCATAACTGACATATAAAACAGCAAAAATTCTTTTTGGCACGTCAAGGGATGTGGATATAGGCCTAATAAGAACTGTGTATTATATCCACGGCCCTTGACGTGCCGAAAAGAATTTTTGCTATTTTATATGTGTCAGTTATGGGCCTTACACGTTGTTAAAAAACAAAGAGTTTTTTTTTACATTTATCCACGTGGTCACCCATCAGCTGCAGGTCAAGCGCAGGACAGGATAAGTTCGCCGGCCAAAGACCGACGTTCTACCACTGCCACGCCACCAAGTTAGTGTCCACATTAAATCATTCAGTTGTGTAGTTTAATTGTACAACAACAAAGATGAATAAAAAATTACAGAATATAAACAAGGCAGTTAATTGTACTTATCAGACTTCGCCCGCAGTGTGCAATCGCAGCCCAAAATTATAATTCCTTAACCTAATTAGTACCATTAACGCTGAATTAACTTCGCTTTTCTACGTCCATGCATCAAAGTATATTTGTTTCTCCGCTAACGTTCACCGTTCGTTCGTTATTGCGGGCAGGGTCAAGCTTACTCTGAACCCCAGTGCTGAGACCTTTATGTTGGTCCAATGCGCCAGCTCAGGGAGAAGAGAGTAATTGGTACATGTACATGTATGTGTGTACGCGACGTAACAGCTACAGCGCGCCCCCTCTAGGCGTGGCCTACTCTCATGCTAAGGACTGGCACTCATTCGGCGCCAGCCAGTCAATGACTGACACTTCTTCAGCGCCAGCCAGAGGACTGCCACATTTATCTGCTTCGGCTCAAGTCAGCGCGGCTAATACCTTGGCGCTGCTAATCAATTCATCAGCAACGATCACAGTTTATAGAGGACACCGTCGAACCTTTTTTCTGCCCGGGATTAACTCCACTGTTCATCATGTGCATAGGAATTATCGTAAATAATTCTTTGGTAGGCGTATGGGCCCTGGATGAGGCGCGAACCCCGGCCACTGAGCGCGTCACGCTCTATACTGCACCTGGCGCCCGAGTGCTTTAGCCACTGGGCGACATGGGCAGGTTACGTTCACCGTTACTATAGTAACAGTAGCAACGGCGAAGTTCGTTAGGGTAATTCTTCCCATTAATCGTTAAATTTCTTTTTACCTGTTTTACTTCACTTTGCGAGTAGGCCTAATTTCGAAATATAGTCAAAATTATGCCCTTTAATAATAGTAAATTGAATTCTGTCCGACTGTGTGGTAAATAAGTAAATTTAAGCAAATTCGGTCTTCGTAGCGAAATTCATACCCGCTATACGGCCCATTGTAAAAAACATGATGTCATCCAGAAGACCGGAAGTACACTCCCACTTCGCGGCCGATAATAGACTCGTCCAACGTACGCTTGCAATCAATATCGTCTGCCCCCTGTCGTGTGCCGCTGCATGGACCAGTCCCGCAATTATTAGGGGTATTAGGCTTTTCGTTATCGGGCATGTTTCCCCCAAAATTGCTCATTTCTGTTCGGGGTCGTCACCCCCACGTAACAGTGTTCCTCGGGCCATGCCCACTCGTCATCCCAAACTGCATTTCGATCGGTTCAGCCGTTTTTGTAACGGTGCCAAATGCTATGCTGTACAATGTCAGTGGGGAAGAAAACCCCAAAAATTGCCCCGTCTCCTTGGGATTTCATCACCCCGCCGGAAGAGGACCGAGCCACGGCCATAGGCTACATGCACAAAAAGGTAAAGATCGCTCGTGTGGTTGCGGATCCTCGCGGACTGTGACACACACACGCAGTTTCAGATCTTGCATAGTTGAGCTGTGCCGCCAGTCGTCAAATCAAATCAGCCTGTGAAACGATTGGACTTAAAAGATCAAATCATTTGCCATAACGCAAACCTGTGTGTAGAGTATGTGAACGGCAACAAATCGGCACATCATTTAATGTCTGAGACAGTTACAGCTACTGCTGCTGCTGCTGCTGATGATGATCCTAACAGACGCCGCAGCCGATGATGTTCGCTCTCATCTGCAGTTGATTGCCTGTATAAGCTTATCGTGGCTATCGCGTGTTTTCGCCGCTCAGTTGCGTGAATGCGCGACAATTTCCTGCACGTGCGGTTGGCATCTGCTTCCTTCGTGCGTGTGTCCGTCCGCAGACATGTGTTGTTTTGCGTGGCTGCTCGCGTCGAGGCCGTTCCGCCGCTGTGCTCCAGCGGCGACTTCGCGGTCCTCGACGAGGTCATGCCGACGTCGGTCTGACGACAGTCAGCGGTCACGGTCGAGCATGGACGACGTGATTCGATCGAGCACCTTGAGTGCGGCTGGACCGCTGCTGTCAACCGCCAGCCTACCTGTCCAGCCCCTCACTGAGCGAGAGGTGATCGTGCTCGTGCAGTCGTGGAAAGCCATCCAAAAACACTTCGTAGAAAGCGGTGTCAGCATGTTCCTCAGGTAACTGCTCGTCATATGAAATGCTCGTTATTATTTTATTTATTTAATTAATTAATTTATTTATTTTAATAATTCACATCCAGAAAGCGAAACACAATATAAAAAAAGGAAAACACGTACAGTTAAACAATAAAACTGTGTGAATTAAATGGCCAACACAGAGCAGTGCAACTTAACATGTAGCCAAAAGAACTCACTGAACACATACAATATAAAATTTACAATATAAAATTTAAAAATTTAAAACGCAAATGCTATTGAATATAATAGTGTACAGTATTACGCATTAATATCAGGCCTTTCCAAACATTGCGTAAGAAAGTCCAGGCGCTTTAATAACTTTTTGAACATTTGAATGTTTTCAGCCAGTACAATAGAAGTAAGCAGACGATTCAAGTGAAATAACTCGGAGACAAAAGCAATAAGCGCGGACGCTCACTTGAGGATCAAAATAAAATTTAAGCGGCCAAGCGTTCAGCAGATGGGGCTCAAATTGTAGCAGGGGATCAACCCGAAGCAGGGGGCTGAGCCCCCTCCCCGACATGACACAAATAATATTAAACAATTGAAATCAAAAACCGTTGAGCTGAGAAGATCCGGTTGGAGTCTTATAGGCGTGAAGGCAGTCCGGTGGCGTCGAGATAGTTGTTTAATAAAACGCGAAACAGGTGGGTTTGAAGTTACCTTAAGCCGGTTAACTTAGAAGGACTCGCACTAGAATTGGAGACGGGAGCTGATATCTGATCATTCTTCTGACAACTCATTCGTATGTACGGACCATCCAGTTGAGTTAACTTGTGTCCAAGATAACAATACACACATCTCAGATTATCTACCTTATGCACCGGTAATGTACCTGCCCTTGTGGCCGAGTGGTTAACGCACTCGGCCGCCATGTGCAGTAGAGCGTGACGCGCTCAGTGGCGGGGGTTCGACTCAGCCCTGGCGCATCCGCCTACCAAAGAATTATTTGTGATAATTTCTTCGCACATGATGAACAGGGAGATAATCCCGGGCAGGAAATAGACAGTTCGACGGTTTACTCTATAAACTGTGACCGTTGCAGGCACCTTGATCTAGCAGTGTCAAGTCTGCCTGCCGCGCCGGCGTGAGTCGAAGTAAATAGACTTGGCTGGCCGCTGGCTGGCGTAATACACAGCGCCAGTCAGGGCTAAGCCAGACAGTAGGCAACGTCTAGAAGGGGGGCGCTATAGAAATACCCGACAAGCTGCTCAGTGCTCACTCCTACTTAACCCGCCTTTCTCGCACGTCGCTACCACACATCGCACACACCTACCAATTCCCTTCCTCTCCCTGGGCAAGCGCACTGGACCGCTATATGGTCTCAGTCAGCGCTGAGGTCCAGAGTAGGCTGGGCATCTTTCCCCCAATAACGAGCGAACGTACCGGTAATGAGTGTGCGTTTGGGTGTTCGACTTTCCGCTGAATGTACCCACTTGCAACGACAGCAGTAATACACATAATTGTCAATTCAAAATTTCAAAGGCAACTTTTTCAACATGACAGTAGGCCAAAAACATTAGTCAGCCTACATATATAGAAAGGCCGTATACCCTTCTGCGGGTGTGAATTGTTCTTTGTTCCATTCCATACCTGCAGAACACAAAATTAGGCCTACATTTAATTACTACACCGTCTGCCAGAGGCCGTCATCTCATCGTCATCACTGCAGACTTTCCGGCGTCAATTAAGGACTCATCTTTTTCAACTTTCATATCCACATCTGATTCTCTGACTGCTTGTCTGGCATCGTTACAGTGGTCCTTGTAGTAACGTCGTTATTTAGGCCACTTTAAAAAATTATGTTTACTTACTTACTTACTGACGGACGAAAATTGGTGCATTGTTGATCTGTCTGGACAAAGTGGCGCAGCAGCAAACGGCACGTTAAACTACACTTATTCATCGCCATTACACGAGCTTCTTCTTTTTAACCGCGGGTTTCTGCTATTGTGTATGTGTGTGTGTTGTGTGTGTGTCTGAGCGGCGGTTTTAATCAGCGACTGGATCACATCAGCTGGCTAATAGACCACATGGCTGCTAGCCGACTACGCCAAAAGGTGGACGGGTTTCGGACGCGTCAGGACGCGCATTCAGATCCGCAGAAATGTGAAAATCCGCGTAGAAAAGCCATCTATCGCGGTCGCACGATTTTCTCCTGTGACCTTTGGCTTTGACCAATAACCTTGACCTGCGATTATGACCAAAATACTTTCACGTCGAATCAGCAAGCCAAATTTATTTATTTTTATTTAACAGAAACGATATTGGACCGAAAGTCACTAACATGTCACAGAATATAATAAGAGTTCGTATATGGAACAAAAGTAATTAGTGAAATATGGATACAAAGAAAATTACACAAACACACAATGACACAATCAACATAAAACAAAAGAATACCGGTGATTAACATGTTTAACATCTCAAACTGCCGACCCCATTGACTAATTTATTGCTATAATAAGAAAGAACAAGTGTGGAAAAACGCCTAAAAGTGGACACAGTGAGAGAATGGACCACACCGTCAGGCAGATTGTTCCATATGCTAATAACACGGTTGAAGATAAAATTTTTAGTGGCATCAATATTGCAATGTTGTTTTATAAATTTATAAACATGACCTCGAGTTATGGACTTATCAACAATGTTAAAAGTAGAAAAACCATCTGAATATCATAGTGACCATGTAAAATTCGACGAGAATAACGTCACATTAGTAGTCAAACAACGATATTCTAAAGATTTCAAATGCACGGCTTTCAACCGCACTTCATAAGGCATGATCATCTACTATAGTTCAGAAGTCATTGTCCAGACATCGACACACACACACCACTTGCTGCATACCTGGACCACTAAAGATGCGAAGGATTGGCGTTAGCGTCTCTGTATGTCTGTCCGTAGTTTGCCTGTCTGCTCGTATATCCAAATTTTGCACAATTTTCTGTACATATGTTACCGACATATGTTGACGACAGTGCAAAAGTCTGTTCTTCCGGTTTTGCGGATGACGTCATGTTTTCGCATAAAGGAGGCAATGGGCCAGAATCAATCAGGAGGTTATATTTCGTTAAGTTCGCCATCGTTAAGTTCACCATCGCCGGATGGTGGTACATGGGGACGAAGTTGCTGTCTACGAATGCATGTTTGTTGGTTAATTTGTATTCTGTGGAGTGTTTAGTAAGCAGGTACCGCAAATTGTTGCAACAATAGACGATCGTTGTAACAACATATGATGATTAGTACAGTGGCGCTTGATGGGTGGTCTGTTACGTTTGGTACAGTAAAGAGGGCACTCGGTGCTCGTACATGACGTCAGATGAGGACCGAGTCACGACCACAGCTAACATGTACAGAAAAATTCGTGAAGTTATACAGATATGATATGATTTGTTTAATGTCATTAGCTATGTTTTACATTCTGTATGTTTACCATTGTGTGTTTGTTTGCGTTTTTATAACCTACTGCTTTTATTTAAGGTTACATTTTATCGAAGAAAATAGCTATGCCTTTGTGTGCTTAATTATTTGAAATATTCTATTAACACATAAATACATTCATCAGCATACACAGTTACACGCGTAAAGGAATTAAAATCGGTGCACTCAATATGCAGTTTCTTTGCATTTTCTTCCATATCTGCTGAATATCTGCAGACAATTTAAATTTTGAATTTTCCAAGGTAGTGTAGCAACATGCCTAAGGTGAGGTGGGTGATGTCGTATGGGTTTTGTAGCAAATTTCATACGCTTTCCAGCAGTACAAAAATTTTGAAAATTGGTTAAGTTTTGACAACGTTACAGAGAGTTTAAAGGTGGACGTTTTTGAGACACAGTGTATGATACTGCATACTCCTTGCTTATGTTCCGACATGTGGTACTTTAAATTATGCGAGCGCAGAGACAGACAGACAGACATACACACACACACACACACGCTGATCACAATACTTCGCACCCCTACCAAGGCGAAGTAATTGCGCACGGTCAGCATACATTTCGATATGAAAGTGGATCAATTAACGAAATTGCGGCACGTGGACCAAAATTTATGGCTTCTCGCTGTCCTGTTACTCATGCATCACCGCTATTAATTAGTTGAGCATAGCGTACGATGAAAGGGATTAGTGACTGACCGATCTCTCGCCCGGTTTTGAGACATCAGATAGACCTAACCAGTGTCGATTTCTGAAACATTTAGGCTAATTAATGGGTCTATTTAATTGACATTTAATTTAAGACTTGAGATTGTGAACAACACAGTCGTATGTCTTCGTTCCCATTGGCATAGGTCTAGCATCCGCCAGCTGGTGTCTCGCTCGCTCTTTCTGCATGTGGGGCTCTGGTTAGCAACAGTCGACAACATTTTCATCAGTCAACAGCAACATCACCGTCACGATTTTTTTCAGAACCTGTTCAACAAACTGGTATTTTGAAATTATTATGTACACAAGCAATTGAAGCAAGCCCGTCAAAGTGGAAAAATTGGGTTCTTATATTTTTCACTTGTTCTAATTAATAGATCTAATATTGGGCGAAACATACGTCGGGCCGGAGTTCTTTTACGACACGGTACGATACGCGACATGAAATGTCAGCGTGTGCTGAAAACTCGACGAACAGCCAGCTTCTAGTCCCCCGCACGGAAACAAAAACAGAAAAATACGCTAATGTATACTTTTGTGAGTCTGTGCCATGCGGCACCGCGACGCAACGCGACCGGTGTGAACGAACCTGAAAGCTGAGTACGCGTGTTTGATGTGGACCTTTCTGATCTTCTAGTCGTCACATCAAATCTTTTGATAGCATATCAGAGCTGAGAACTGTCGGACCCCCAAACCGATCGGACTTGGGACTTGCCCTAGTTAGAATTAGAATTAGAAGTACACTTGTTTAGCCCATTAAACGAAACGAATCGTCTCTAATGCGCTGAACGCGTAATCTGCTCGAATAAAAACGTCCTCGTGAAGAGGCCGATCGAAGTTCTTCTTGTACTGTTGAGACCAGTCTTTAAAGCGTTAAACGTTGTCGAGTCTGTAACATGTTGCTTCAGGCTATTCCAACTGTTAATAACTGTCTGAGAAGAAATGTCACCTAAATTCCAATCGACATCGACTCTTCAAGGTCTTTACAGTATGTCCTCTAGTTCCGGTATTGTTATTCAGTGTAAACAGGTTATATCAAAGGACTTCTTGGGCGTTGGGCCAGCCCTTGTGCGCCTTGAAACCCTCCAAAAAGATCTACTCTATTTTTTCGCTCTTCAAGAGTTCATAACCCCAGTAATTCCAGCCGTTTATCATATGGCAGTTTCTTTAAAACCTGCAGAAACCTTCCGTGTGAATCTGTGTTGAATTCTTTCAAGTAATCGTTTATCTTTTTCACAGTGTGACGACCATGGAGAACTGCAGTACTTGAGGTGAGGTCTCACTAGTGTGTTATATAACTGAAACAACACAACTCGGTTCTTGTATGTAATAGTTCTACTTCTAGAGTTCCAGACTTCAGGTCTACTGAGAAAAGGACTCCCAGATCATTTTCTTCTTTTACATCATCTAACTTGTGGCTTCCCATGTAGTACGTATACTGCTGAACAAATCTTCACTCTGCTGGGTCGATAGGTTGCGTTTGAACTTCGTCGAGTCAGTAATCTGGATAAAATTAATCAATTAATCGCCGACAGAAAAATTAATAAGCGTCGGCGATGTTGACGATGTTAGTCACGTAGGCATAACGCTGAGCGACTAAGTAGGCCTAGTGTTCATGTGTCCATGTCGTTCTAGTGTTTACGTGCAGGCCTACATATTATTATGACAAGGTCTTGATTGATCTCATCTCATTAACCTCATCCAGCGTTTCCGGCAACAAGCCGAGCGACATATTAACATATCCTGTGAGTCAGATGTACGTGACACAGGCCTCCAGGCTTTGCTATAATTCGTTTGCTCCTTCACTGATCCGCATGAACGAGGCGTGTAAAATGTGTCTAGCCTGTTGTGACTTTGCTTTGCTAACATTTCAGCTGTTGCTTGAAATTTTTGGACTAAAAGTACATTTCACGCAATTCTTTGATAGTTATATTTACCCGTAACTGTTGAGGTTTTATGCGTCAAAATTTTACAAAAAAACATGCGATATCGCAACAACCGCGAGATTTCAGCAAGTTCAAGTGTTTGCAGTTACGTGACAACTAAAGGACAATGTAATAAGTGCTGGATTTACCTCTGGTGAGGGCCTACGCTATAGGCCCGTATAAAGATTGGTGGTTTGTTTTAGAATGTTACACCAGAAAATCTCACAAAGTGCAAAGCAAAACAGGATAGGGTCTGCACAAAAAATACAAGGTGTCGCCCTAACGGGACGTAACTGTACTGGCCCGCCGTGCAGTGTCGGCCGCCCACGCGCCCGGCCCGGCGGCGGCCGACCGCCCATGCGGCCGGCCGGCAGCGTTAAGCCCCGTCCACACCAGCAACAATGTCTAAGCAACAGGCAACATTGTCGAAGCAGCGTTCGACTTTGTCGAAGCATCATTCGACTTTGTTGTCACAAACGGCAACAATGTCGAACGAGTTTATCGTAAAATTTCGTCCTTTCAACAAAGTCGAAACAAATTGAACATGTTCAATTTCTTTCGACTTTGTCGAAAGGACGAAATTTCGTTCGACATTGTTGCCGAAACCGGCAACGTTGTTGCCAAAACGGCAACAGTGGCAAAGCAATATTCGACATTGCTGAACGAATTGTTCAACTTGTAGCATTCGACAATATGTTGCTTGGACATTGTTGCTGGTGTGGACGGGGCTTTACAGACGACAGACACAAGCGAGCAAAACAATACTGGCCCATTTATAGTCAGGCTAGAAAAAGCCAAAAATATAAGCTTGTTTAGCTTATGCCTAACTGTGATACAATTTACTTTAACGAAAAATATCACAGGCCACCACAGCTTCACAGCAACTCGTTTTTGTACTTTTTAGTTTTTCCTTATTTTTCCGATTTTGGTACCGTGTGCTAAATGAAGATACAGATCCTCGTTAACTTATAAGCTCACGTAAATCGTCTCATCGTAGCAAAAGGCGAACACTATCCGATAAGCCAGAGTTGCCGAATTGAAAGATATATTGATTCTGTATGGGAATGACTTGATTCGCCCATAAATTTTGAGTAGTCTGTATCGATCGGTAAATCGTGCTAAATGACCCAATAAAACGAGGCAGCATCATAACCTGATTAGCGGAAGCACGATGATATTCATGAACTTACCGTGAGGATGGTCATCCTGCATGTACGCACGTACAGGATCGTGCCTATAGGCCTCACTCGATAAGATACGATACGATACACTTACGTGCGCTCAAAAGCTGACGAGATAGACAGCCTAATCTAGCGCATGGCACAGAAACGAAACATGAGGAAAAACTAAAAACAAAAACCGAGTACGGCAAGTAGCTCAGAAGAAACGGTCCAGGCAATAGTCCGTGAAGGCAGTCCGGGCGGAAGAAGTGAAACTACAGGGGTAGATTTGTGAAACAGGTAGGTTTTAAGCCGGGAGTGTAAGAGAGAGGGAGTTACGGATGAGCATGCAGAGAGGTGAATCAACAGAGAAACTAGATGGAAAGTACTCTGAGAGAGTACAACTCCCCGCGAAAGCGAAATTTGGGGGGTTTTGTCGCCAACACTTGGCAACAATTGCCACACCTACTATTAGAAGTATAAAAATGTAACCAATCGCCGGTTTACGCAGTTTTTGACTGTTACTTCCACATCCCTCTATCGATCGTAACGAAACACGAACTTGGTCTTCCCTTTCCCCTAGGAACCTTCTCATAAAATTTGGTACAAATCCGTCCACAGTCGTTTTAGTTATCGTGGTCACAGACAGACACACAGACACGCCCAAACCATGCAACGCCGGTAAAAACATAATCCCTCCATTTCGCGGGGAGAATAAGTGGTGGGCGAAAAAATAGGTGAGTCGGAAATGGAGGAACTGGTACCAGAATGCGGTTGACGAAGAGATAAAGGAAGTTGGTTCCACAGACAAGGCGAAGCATAACGAAAGAAGCGATCACTGTTAATA